>Ga0194115_10005456_pt1 | contig 13223 bp, 11 predicted proteins | sample TA2MahsurfametaG_3_FD_148656 | JGI IMG/M metagenome (GOLD analysis project Ga0194115, IMG submission 148656) | Freshwater microbial communities from Lake Tanganyika, Tanzania - TA2015002 Mahale S4 surface | ecosystem: Environmental > Aquatic > Freshwater > Lake | place: Tanzania: Lake...
TACTCCAGCGCCAACAACATTTGGTGAAGTTGTTGAAGATCCAACTGGGCCAGACTGCTTTAAAATATTTTTAGTTGCGGGAGTAAGTTTATGTTTTAAAAATACGCGATCAATTCCATCAAAATGACGCTCATGATAATATTGAATTGCATCATCAATTAAGTTATCAATCTGATCGTCATCTACGTTTATTTCTAAAACTGGCTTACCTAGTTGTTTAAGGCAATAATCTTTCAACTCCGATCTACTCGATGGCTGCGCCATAAAAAAATACCCCTAGTCTTCTAGAGGTATTTATAAATTATAGTTGTGGGTGTCTATAAATAATAGAAAAATTGTTTAAGTTTTTCCATGAAGTTGTATACTGTAAGCGCAAGACGTTTGTCCGATGGACACACAATTACAAAAGAACCAATACAAACCAGTAATGATTTGCAAGAAGCAATTCAATTAGCAAAAAATTTTGCTTTTGAAATGCAAGAATCTGAAGGAACTGGATGGGTATTTAATTTGTGGGAAGAAGAAGTAGAATCTTAAAATCTTTCACAAATTGAAATTAACATTGGACACTTTGAAAGAGTCTCAATTTTACCACGAATAGATGATTCGGATTCATTACCTTCTAAGGCTGAAAGGATAAAATCTATTTCAGACTTTTCATCAGAAGTCCAATTTCCGCCTATTAAAGTTTGAACTTGAATTTTGAGATCTTCTGTAGTCATTTTTCCTTTTAACTTTAAAATTATTTATAATTGATTATGTTATTTAACGAAATAAAAACCATCACAGTAATAGGTGGAGGAACAAGTGGATGGTTGGCAGCTGCATTTTTATCCCACAATAATCCAAATATTGAAATAACTGTAGTTGATAAAGAACTTGGCTGCCCAGTAAATGTTGGAGAAGCAACCATACTCAACTTTGGTCCATTTATGGAATTATGTGGATTCAATATAGAAGAGTGGTTTATATCTGTAGATGCAACTTATAAATCGGGAATTCTATTTCCAGATTGGGTAGAAAATGGAAAAAGTGTATGGCATCCATTTTTTATGAATCCAATCCTAGAAAATGGTTACAGTCTTCATGATGCTTGGGCTAAAAACAAAAAATATGATTTTGTTAAATATGGGTTACCAATGTATGAAAATTCCATATTAAACTTAATTGATAGAAATGAACTTGGAACATACGCATTTCATATTGATTGCGGAAAATTAGTTGAGTTCATAAAAAATAAAATTTTGAATAAAATAAATTTTATACAATCGGAAGTCGTTGACGTTAAAAAAATTGGCAATAAAATCCATAAAGTATTTTTAAAAAATTCTCAAATAATTCAATCTGATTTATTTGTTGATTGTACTGGATGGAAAAGTCTTCTCAAGAAACAAGATAGAAACTACTTAGATGGAAGATTATTCTGTGACACAGCAATTGCTTCTAGAATACCCTACCTCAACAGAAAAGAAGAAATGAAACCTTATGTAATTTCTGAATCTGTTGATCATGGGTGGATTTGGAAAATTCCAGTTAGAACACGGATTGGATCTGGATTAGTTTTTAATCGGAATATTACTTCAATTGATGAGGCAAAAAAATATTTTCTTGAATATTGGAATTACCGAGTATCCGAAGAAGAATTGAGAGTCTTAGATTGGACACCATATTATTGTAATAATATTTGGGAAGAAAATATTGTTTCAATTGGTTTGTCTGCCGGATTCATTGAACCACTAGAAAGCACCGGAGTAGCCTTAATTATTGATGGATTAAAAAAACTTCAAAATAAAATATCAGACAGAAATTGGAGTGAACTGGATATAAAAACTTATAATGATGGAATGAAATTACACTTTGAAGATTGTATAGATTTTGTCAGTATGCATTATTCAAAACCCTATAAAAATACTCCATTCTGGAAATTTGTAAAGGATACATATCAATCTTCCGATAAAATAAAATTCATAGAAGAAATTCTATCTAAAAAAATACTTTACACAAGAGATAGATCTGAATATCAAGTTTTTTCTGGATCAAACTGGACAACTTGGATGATTCAATTAGGATACGATGTAAATAGTGATGTTGACTGCAACCCTTTGATATTAGAAAAAAGTATGTTAAACTATTACAATAAATATGAATCATTTAGAAAAAGTTGGTCGGTAGATCATGAAACTGAAATTAGAAGATTAGAAACATTCTACAATTTAGATTAAAATGATAAACAAAGGAATTTATTTTACACCCAAAGAACCAGACGTAATTGTAGGTGGATGTATTTCAATCTATGAAAATGCTTGGCCAAATTGGAAAGAAACTATACAAACTTTAGAAAAAGAATGTAATACTCCAGATTCTGGTGTATTTTGGAATAGAGCAACTACTATTGGTCAAGGGATATATCAAAATGCAAGAACAAATTTAGATTTAGGAATAACTTTTTGTATAGAATCTTTTGGAAATGAAGAACTAATAAAAATCCAAAATCAATTCTGTAACCTAATAAATTCTGCAACTAGTTTTTATGTTAATAAATTTCAAGTAAAAGAATCCTATTATCACGAGTATTATAACGCCTTAAAATATAAAGAGGGTACGGAATATCATACTCATTATGATGGATGTACATCTACTCAGAGACATATTAGTTGTATCCTTTATTTGAATGATGATTATGAAGGTGGAGAACTGGAGTTTCCCAATTTTAATTTAAAAATTGAACCTCAAGCCGGAATGTTTTTGATATTTCCATCGAATTTTGCTTATGCTCATACTGCTAAACCAGTAAAAAAAGGAACAAAATATGCACTTGTTACATGGTTACATGATCAACCAATAACTCCAACAATTAGATAATTAAAATGTTTTTTCGTGATAATTCAAAAATAGTTTTAGATTGTTTCACTAACTCATCTGTTGCTTACGGATATTTTCCTATTTCAAATGCAATAGAAAGTCTACCTAATTGGTGGAAAAATTTAGATAAAACTTTTGAAGTCCAAAGTTTTGAAACTCTCAGAAATAAATCTGCAACTATTAAAAAATGTCCTGGAATTTTTAATTTATTTAATAAAGGATTTGTAGTACCTGCACCAGCAGAACTTTCTTTAGAAATAAAAAAAGAAAATAATCAATATAAATTTAACTATGAATTTGTAGGGCCAAAAACAAATTGTAAAATAGATCTCCATGATCACAGACAATACATGGGAGTTTTTAATAACAATTTTCTGCAGGGAAAAATTACTCTACCTTGGTTAGTTAAAGAAACGTCTGGAGTTAACTTTACGTTTATAGAACCTACATGGATGATGGAAAATCCAAATAGTTATTGCATTCCACCAGGAGTTCTTGACTTTAAATATCAAAACAACATTAATATTAATTTTTTTGTTGAACTTAAATCAAGTAGAATTGATATTGATGCTGGTACTCCATTAGCGCATTTAATTCCACTATCAGATAAAAAAATAAAATTAAAACATCATCTAGTATCTGATGAAGAGTATGAAAAACTTTTTACCTTGTCTCAACCATTCGGTTGGATTTCCTCATACAAACAAAGAAAAGAACTAATAAATAAAAAATCAAAGTGTCCTTTTAATTTTTTATATCTATGATATGTGATTTAGTTTTTCCAACGGGAATTTGGCATGATTACTTACAAATAAACAACGATGATATAATTGCATTTTGCAAAGAAAAACATCTTTTTTCCAATGGAAGAATTTTAAGTAATGTTGGAGGTTGGCAATCTAATGATTTTGGTCCAGATGAAGATTTTAGAATACATGAATTATCAAAAGAAATCTACGCAAGAAGTTTAACGATATTAGATCAATTTAAATTTGAAACTTCAAATTCTGATCTTCGATTTTTAAATATGTGGGTAAATATAAACCACAAAGGTTGTTTAAACAATATACATATTCATCATGGTTCTCTTCTATCGGGTGTTTATTATTTGAAGTGTCCAAAAAATTGTGGAGATATTTCATTTTATAGAAATTTTTCAGAATCATTTATCCTAGAAAGTTCGGGTGAAATTATGGAGAATAACACGTTTAATCATAGAAAAGTTAATTATACCGTCAAAGAAAATAAATTATTGATTTTTCCTTCTTGGTTGCCTCATAGTGTAGAACCAAATGAATCGGAAGAAGAAAGAATGTCAATATCATTTAATTTGGGTCTTTCTAGGAAGTAAAATGTATAATATTGGCATAATTGGAAATGGATCTGGAGCTTTAGTATCTATTTTAGCGTTAATCAATGCTTCTAAGAGAGAAGGACTTCCCATTAAAATAACTTGTATTTATGATCCAGTTATACCAACTATTGAAGTAGGAGAATCTACAAGCAGTGCAATACTGTTTTTATTAACACAAGTTCTCGATTTTCGTGTAGTAAAAAACCTATTGGAAATAGACGGAACTTTAAAATACGGAACGAAGTATATTAATTGGTCAACAACTAATAATGATTTTTATGTCTGTCATATAGATCCCGCATTGCATATTAACAGTGCAAAATTTAGTAAATGGGGTATAAAAAAAGTTTTAGAAAAATATGAAGAAACTTTTTCTTTAGTAAAAGATAATGTGAAAGAGGTAAGAAATAATAATAATAGAGTAGACGTAATTGCATCTATGCAAACATATCAGTTTGATTATGTAGTGGATTGCACAGGATTTCCACCAAATCAAACATTTGATGAAGATAACTATTCAGTCCCAGATTTATTATCTGTAAACTCTGTAATTCTTTTACCAAAAAAAGGATTAAATAATCCAAATGAATACTATACTTCTGCTACAGCCCATGAAAATGGTTGGATGTTTACAATTCCATTAACTACACGAACAACATCAGGATACTTATATAATAATTCGATAACACCCTATGAACAAGCTTTATACGATTTCTGCAATTTAAAAGAAATTGATATTTCTGAGGGCAAAAACTTAAGAAACTTTTCTTGGAACCCTTTATATAGAAAAACTGTAATTGATAAAAAAATCATTTACTGTGGAAACAAATTATTTTTCTTTGAACCCAGTCAGGGATTTTCGTTACATTACTATGCAGTTATAATAGATATTCTAATATCCAAACTTAGAGAAAATCCTTCTCTAGTTGAAAATGAGTTAAACTTGTTTTATGATGAAGCCATAAATTCTGTGCAGGATGTTATAGCCTTAACTTATCAGGCAAATACAAAGTATAAAAGTGATTTTTGGAAGTTGACAAAAGAAAAATCACGTAATAAGTTAATGAACTCCAAACCTTTTGTAAATTGGTGTAAAAATAGAGATAATCTTACGCACTATTCATCGCACTCTAATGAAATGTTAATGAGTCTAATTGATGGTATGAATATAGATCTATCTACATTTGCGGAAAAAGTATGAACTTTTTAAACTATTTTAAAAAAATATCCTCCGAAATAACTCACGGAAATAGTGATTATTTTAGCCATTCATTTGGAGTTTATACTATTTTAAAAGAACTAAACTTGGATGAATCTACTTGTGTAGCCGGATTATACCATTCAGTTTATGATACCGAAAACTTTAAACCAAATTTAAATATTAATAGAGAGACCCTAATTGAAATTATAGGAAAAAAATCAGAGAACTTAGTTTTTATATTTTGTCATCTACGTGATAGGTTTAATTCAATTATTAATAATTACTTTCAATTTCCAAATGACATTCATTTATCATTGTGTTATATTGAATATGCTAACTTAAAAGAACAATATTCACGGATTACCGATCCTATTCTGTCACAAAGGTGTTTAGAACTTCAAGAAAAAATACTAGAACTAACAAAACAAACTAATTTTTCTCTGATAGATAATAAAAAATTATATATTTTTGATAATTTATTAGAAAAAAATCACATTGAATTTTTAAATCAATATTGTCATAATAGCGTTTATAGACCAGATCATCAGAGTAATAATTCTGTGGGGATTGATTCTAGGTTCTCAGCTACAATCTCTTCAGAAGAATTTGAACAAACAAAATTAATTCCAATAATTTCCAAGATATGTTCTTCACTAAAAACTTCACTATATGTTGGAAAACATTACATAAATCACTACGGATTTATGACAGGAGTTTCGGAACATTGTGATGCAGATGAACCAGGACAGTATACTATTTTAATTTTTCCAAACAATATTTGGATGAAAGAATGGGGAGGAGAAATTTGTTTCTACAGTGAAGGTAATATACATAATATGATAGAATATAAACCTGGCAGAATTATTGTATTTGATGGTAGAATATCACACAAGGTTTTGCCATTAAACAGAAGTTCTCAGTCGGATAGATATTCAATTGCAATAAAAACTTGTTCTGAAGAGGGATTATCTTGTTTTCAAAAAATATATCAACCTTATATTAGGATAGGAATATGAGTCAATTTCATGAATTAAAATATGTACCTGTAAAAGAATTGGTATCACAAGAAACCGTAGAATTATTTTCTCAATATGCTTTAATAGATGAATTATTTAATTTCAATCCAGAAATTCAACAAGAACCTGATGCACAAGTAAAAAATGCTCATAGTAAGTATGCAGATCCTTTTGCAGAATCTCTTTTATTACATTTGAAACCTAAAATGGAATATGTTACCGAACTTGAATTAATTCCAACATATTCATATTACCGAGTTTATCGTCCAGGTAGTGTACTTAAGAAACATGTTGATAGACCTTCTTGTGAAATATCAACTTCAATTTGTTTTAAATATGACTATAAAGAACGTAATGAAGATTTAATTTGGCCTATATTTTTTAATAATCAACCTGTTGTTTTATACCCTGGAGACGGTGTGGTTTATAAAGGAATGGAAGTTCCTCATTGGAGAGAAGAATTGAATGCGCCAGAATTTTCGTATCATATTCAAGCTTTTTTCCATTATGTTAATAAAAATGGACCATATGTTGAATATGCTCTTGATAAAAGAATATCAATTGGACAAAAAAAAGAAACTAATAATAAATTTAAAAAATCTTATTTATCAACAATTAATTAAAATTTATATTTGTAATGCATTCCTTTTTGATCAATTACAATTCCTGCATCATATCCTTCTGGATATGTATAATATTCTATATTTTTTGATTTCAAGTATTTTCTACATTCCATATCTGCATTTCTTCCATAGAAAGTTCTCACTCCACCTTTTTGCGGGGGTAATTTAACCATAAACAACTCTGCGTGTGGTCTCCAAGCAGCATAAACACCAGAAAATCCTCCTCCGCCGCCGGCCGAAGATAAAGTATCACAACTATCAGACCATTCCATAATTACTTCCCACAAATCTACATCTTGTATGGTAAGTTCTCTTCCATAATCCCATTCACTTGTGGGGGGATAAACTACTTTATCATAATTCATCCATGAAGTTTCAAAATACTCTAATCCTATTTTATCAACACTAAAAATATGTGTTGTTTCTCTAAACATCGGCATAATGATAAAAAAATAAATTAAGCTAAATATATCTTACAATACAAAGTCCTGCGAATCCAGCGCCGGCTCCAGCATTTCCATAATCCCAACTACCACCTCCACCAGATCCATAGTTTGTGGCATTATTTTGTGGGCCTCCAGGATTATTTCCAATACCACCGCCACCAGATCCACCCTGATTAGTTCCTTGGTGACACCCGCCGCCGCCACCTGCATAAGTTATTGATGATCCACTGGTAGAGAATGTTCCGCCAGATCCACCATTGTTTGTGGGCCCATCACCACCACCGCCGCCGTATCCACCACCACCGCCGCCGCCAGACCCATTTGTATTCCCACCATTATTTCCTTGACCAGGAATTCCTGATGTTCTAGTTCCTGGATATCCTTGTGGTGATCCTGGGTATCCAGCGTGACCGCCTCCGGAACCACCTGGTAATCCAGCGTGCATAATTCCTGGACCAGTATTTCCACCACGGCCACCACCAGTTGCAGTCGCTGCACCAAAAACGGAGTTCTCGCCAGAAATTCCTATATTAACTCCACCTGGTCTAAATGGACCACCATTTCCTATAGTAACAGCATTTGGACCTGAAATCGGATAATTTGCATTATATACAACTCCCCCAGCTCCTCCACCTGCTCCAGTACCACTTCCCCCAGAACCACCGCCAGCAATTAAAAGCAACTCAACATTACCAGATCCATTTGCAGATAAAGTTCCTGGACTTGTAAAGGTATGAATAGTATATCCACCAATAGAAGTTAGTGATCCTCCAGTTGCTGAAAATTTATCTACTTGAACCCATGAAGTTCCATTATAATATTCCAAAGCGCTTGCTGTAGTGTTAAACCTAAAATCTCCTGCGACTGGAGATGCTGGTCTTTGTGCCGTTGTGCCTACAGGAAGTCTTAAAAATCCTGTATCATTAATAATACTATTCTTTAAGGTTGCCATCTTAAAATTACACTCCTTCTTTGTTAATATTTATAGTTTATTGTGAAAATTTTAGGAAAGTTTCTTTTTAATTTCAGAAATTTCTTCTTTCAATTCTCTAATAGATTCAATCAGCAATGCAACGAGGTTTCCATAAGAAACAGCTTTAAATTCAGAATCATTTTCAAACACCACTTGAGGAACAATTTGTTCCACTTCTTGAGCAATCAATCCAATCTTATTTTCTCCCGTGGACTTCAAATTGTACTCAACTCCTCTCAACTGAAGAACTTTTTCTAATGAATTTTCAAGAGTTTTAATATTTTCTTTTAATCTGGAGTCAGAAGTTTCCGTTATTGTAGTTGCTGATAGAGTGGTTGCTGTTAATGTTGCATTAACGGTAACATTGCCAACAAATGTTGGAGTTGTAGTTAAGTTATATGCAGAACCATTACCAATTAGAACGGCACCATTTGCTGGAACGCCGGTTTGACCAGTACCACCTCTATTAATTGGAATTGTTCCTGTGTGATTAGCTGAATTTACGAAATATGAACTTGATTGTCCTCCAAGTGTTGTAGCATCAACATCACCAGTTGCAGAGCTCTTGATTGAAACTGCACCATCCTCACCAACTAAAAATGTGGAAGTCTTAAACTTAGCAACACCAGTAGTAGAATGTGTATCTAAAGTAGCTGCAACTCTGTTTGCTGTGATTAGAATGTCACCATAATGAGTTGATATTCCTACACCATAGGTAGAACTGCTAGCCGTAATTCCAAATGGTTGAGTAGATCCAATTCCAACACTTCTAACAACTTTTTGATAAGTTGAATTTCCATATAAAACAGTGTCGGAGTTAGCAGAACCAGAACCAAGTCTGGATGGTGTTACTGTACCGCTAATAATATTAGCAGCATCAATATCTGCACTAGCAAGTAAAGACCAGTTAGTAGGATCTGTTGAAGAGGTATTAACGGTATTTTGATATCTTACATTTTGTTTAGTAAATGTGATTGTACCAGAGCCGGTATCAGCAATTCCTACAGCATTAAATGTTACGCCAGAGAGTGAAGAAACTGCATCAGATCTTGTGAGATGAAGTGTAAATCCATTTTGAGTAACAGATCCAAGATAGTAGAAAGCTCCAGTGTCAACACCAACAGGAGTGTTTCCAGTAACTCTTACTGGATCACCAATAATAAATGGATGATTAACAAAGATAATTGTATCTTTAGCGCTTGAAACACCACATCTGATTAAACTATGTGTACCAATGCCACTACCCGATAAATCTTGTCTGGATGATAAAGCATATGTTGAGTGTAATTCAACAGAAGATAGTCCAACTCTCTTAACATAATAAGTTGTATTTTCAATTACACCAGTAATATTTGTTCCACCATTTACTACATACTTAACTGGATCGCCATCAGCAAATGTATGACCTACACCTATTACAAATCTATCGTTAGTAAAGTCAATATCTCCACCAGTATCAATTGTAGTTGGATCAATATCGTAAGCTACATCTAGATTTAGAGTAGTTCCAACACCTACTGCATTTCCGTCTGCAATATAATCTGGGAGTGAAACAGTTCCAGCAAACTTCTGATTATTTGTAAGTTTGAGATATAATCTAGTTTCTATATCATTTACTTGAACAGTAAATGCACCGCCGCCTGTTCTTCCACCAATATCTGCATCAAGTGCAGTGAGAACATTTCCAGAAGCGTAATAACGGCCACCAGTTTTAATATTAACATCTCTTACTGTTCCAGCAGCACTAACTGTAATTTCTGCAAGTGCCGATGTACCAATACCTGTTGTGGACTGTAAGAAACAAGTATAGATGCCAGGTGTATTATATCCGGATCCACCATTTTGAATTGGAGCTCCAAGTAGGACACCCTGAACAAGACCAGTTGTACCATAACCTACATAAGTTTGAATTGAAGTACCAATTCCAACACCAACTGGCGGCGCAGTTACAACACCAATTGCTGCAGCAGCAAGGGCACTAACCACCGTATTGCCATTGACAAAGTTATAATAGTCAGTATCACTATCTAAAATTAGATATTGTCCTACAACATCTTGAATAAGAACGTATGATAATTCTGGTTCAACAACTGTATCGCCATTACGAATATCAATTGCAGGAATTTCATTAACGAGTACTGTTCTACCAGTTGATACATTTGTTCTTGTATAATTAACAACTTTAGGAGGAATAAGATCTGCGTTAATTTGTCCAGAAGAATTCAACTGAACAACTGCATTTGGAACAGCGTTTTGGGATACTGTCTTATCAATAAAGGTTCCAAGTCTGTTAGACATGAAACTTCTAACAGCTAATTGAGTCGAAACTCTCTTATTCAAAGGTCCACCAAGTTCACCTTCTCCAAGGTTTGTATCAGTTGAAAATTCTTCAACAGCAACACCACCAGATAATGACAACCTAATAGAATCAAGTTCTCCAATCGACACTTTGTTATTGAAGAAGATATTACCAGTTCTGTTTACAGCGGTAATTTGAGTACCAATCTTGAAGTCACCAAGTTCATTAGTACCAGAAGCGTATACACGACCACCAAGTTCAGAAACTTGTTCAGAAGCTGGATCTCCCTTACCACCGTTTTGTGGTAATGCATTATAGTCAGTACCAGATCCAGAGAATTCCCAAGTGTGTGAGGATGAGTTGACAATAGATGGTCTATGTAAGTGACACTTATAATCTACAGGAAGACTACCAATACCCTGAATTACATTACCGGCTACTGTAGAATCAACTTTAAATTCAATTGTTCTAAAAGTGGTGATTCCCGATAATGCAGTAACTCCAATTGCAATAGGAGAACCACCATGATCAACAATATTTCCACCTGTAGTAGCGAAGAATCTTCTTGTTCCACCAACAGCTTCTACGGAAACGATTAGTTGTCTTGTGTTATTGTGATAAGTAAGAGCAAAACCAGTTGCAGTCCCACCGGTTACAGATTGTGTAATTTGTTGACCAGAATTGAAAATAGCAGTAGAACCAGCACTAGCTAAAGTCAATCTTTGGTATGAAGAGTGGGAGCTAATAATTTCATCAACTATAAATTCTTGATTATTCTTTTGGAAAGTATTAATACCTGAAGGTGTAGATCTTAAGTCAACAGGTCTTCTAAAAGAATCATCTTCAAAAAGTTTAAATGTAGATGCAGTAAGATATTGCACATAATAAGTATTACCATTAACAAGACCTTGAATTACAATGGCAGGTTCTGCTTGTTCATTTCCAAGATAAACAACACTATCACCCTCAATAAATGGGTGTCCAGCAATTGTAATGACATCTGTTGTAGTATCGATCCCTGTTGATGGATTTACAGTGGCTTGTTGTACAAGTGGTTTAAATAAACTTGTTCTATCTACGTTAGAATTGTCCAGGAACCTCAATACATAGAGGTCTTGTTCAGTTCTACCCACACCTATAACTTTAAGGGTTTGTAGACCGCCAGAAGTACCTGTGTCAGCGATTCTTCCCCTATCAAAGGTAAAGGCATTTGGAGAAAATCCGGTCGCTCTTAAAGCGATAGAACCAAAGTTGGTTGCAGAGTTGGTAATTGATAGATAACCACCTGACTGCGATAATGAACCATATTTGCAGAAAATCTGGAAACAAGAAACAACCTGAGCATAACCGTCATTAATTGTTCTCCAACCAATACCGTCAAATGAGATCATAGTAAAGGTTGCAGCAACCATTGACTTACCAAATTCTGGAATATCACCTACTGCTGGATTTTCTGCAAGTAATTGAATTGGAGGTATGTTTGGTGAAATTACCTTATCACCATCAACAAGAATACCATTACCACCAAGACTGGACAAGATTGTGCAGTTTTGAATATAAGGTGACTTAAAGATTTGTGGTTTACTGAGTACAGCTGTTCCACCAATACCGGCAACATAATAGTGTGGAATTGTTGAAATTTTTTCTCCTCGGATTGTAAATACAGTTGTGGAAGCAGCAGAAACCACTCCAAAGTCTCTTACTCCACTTTGATGTAAATCTGGATATAATTGAATTTTTTGAATAGTTGGTACTTTTTCTACTGTAGGAACTTTATTAGCTGTACCACCACTTACATAAGTATGTGCAATAGTAGAAACACCAACATTCAAAGTAAAAGTTGTTGAATTGTCTATAGCACTAACTCTAAATGTGTATCCATAAGGAGAAGTTCCATCTGGGAATATTGTAGTTGTAATTCCCGATCCACCTGGACAAGTAAATGCAAGTCCAGTAAGAGTTACATAGTCACCAGATGTCAATCCATGTGCAGATGATACTACACAAGTAGCGACACCTGTTGATTGGGTATAAATGAAGGCACTTACATTAACTTGTCCAAATCCATCATAAGTATGAGCAATTGTAGAAATACCAGCATTAAAAGTAATGTTGTTTGTGGTTACTCCAGTAACAGTAAATGTGTATCCATCAACATTCTCGGTCTTGATTGTTCCATCGGGGAAGAGTGTTGTTGTTACTCCTGCATGTTGTGCTGCACAGGAGAATGGCAACTCTCTAAGAGTAATCTTATCATTAACTTGATAACCATGAGATTCTCTAGTAGTAGCAGTACACACACCAGTCTGATGGGTGTATGCAAATGTACTAATACCTAGTTTTTGATATCCAAGGTATTGATGTGCGATTGTAGACACACCAACATCAATCGTAACCGTTTTTGCTGCAGTGTTAACCCCAGTAATACTAAAAGCATATTTTGTTGGAG
>Ga0194115_10005457_pt1 | contig 13222 bp, 9 predicted proteins | sample TA2MahsurfametaG_3_FD_148656 | JGI IMG/M metagenome (GOLD analysis project Ga0194115, IMG submission 148656) | Freshwater microbial communities from Lake Tanganyika, Tanzania - TA2015002 Mahale S4 surface | ecosystem: Environmental > Aquatic > Freshwater > Lake | place: Tanzania: Lake Tanganyika...
GTACCAATATGTCGGTAGAATTTTAGCGCGAAATCAAGTGGCGGGAAAAAAATTCGTGCATTGCCGGCTCATTTTGGGGTGCTTGGATGTCGGTTAAGAGAGGACATATACACCGTGAAGAATGTCCCCGAATGATTTCACCACTAGTAGTAGAGCCCTCGCACGGAGTGGAACCCCAGGAGCCTTTACAGTCAAGTTGACCACCTGCTTCGCGTGGATAGCGACATCACTCAGCGGAAGGGTTTGGATTTTTGCTAGGATCCGGTGCTTTGTCCCCGCCCCCGCGATCTACGGACACTGTACTTCCACACTATGCTTCAAGTTACGAATTATGATGTGCTTTGCGATCGAATGCCAGGACGTCGATACGTCCTGGAGGGCTACCGAAAACATATAGGGAATACACGATTTGCTGTCCTGGTGGATATGTACCATGAGGCTTACAACATGTTACTGATGAGTGGCAATTCTATTGAGTGTGAAAAAATTGCAGAACGAATTGTAGGAGTTGCCTGCCACAAGGACGTAGCAATTACAGTCAACAAGGGTCGATTTTTGGTTCGTGAGTTCGGTGAAGGCGCATGGGTCTGTTTAGATGAAGAGGAAAGCAAAAAGGTCGTCCAACAAGCACTTGCAGCACCACATACGGTATTAGAAGAACCAGAAAACGATCCAGAGGAACTTAGGACGTCCACTGTCTTCAGTGCGATGAACGTTGGATTTGATTTTCCGCCCTTTGATGAATCGGATTTTGAAAATGACAAAAAACGAGGAAGACGACGGTCACTGTTGCGTCGGTCTGCTTCCGATTCGACGATGATGGATGATAAGAAAAAACTTCAAATTCGTGGTCTTGGATTAGATACAATGGTCAGTGTCGCGGTCGATGATGATGATGATTTTAATGATGAGGATTCGATAGATATTTCAGTCTATCAAGCTGCTATGATGCCACGGCCTATCGCCCCGTCCATTGAATCGTCGAAACATCTTGCCGCTGGTGGGAAGGTCCGGGTCGATAATATCCTTAATTGGAAAGGGATGGACGTCGTCATGTCTCATTGTGGTGAGACGATGGTATCTGATAATAATATTGTTGGGAATAATCGATTGAGGGTTATGTTATCTCTTCAACAGGATACCTATCGGAAATCTCTCCCCGATGATAGAGATTCTATGATTGAGGGTTTAATCCGAACTGTTTGTAGCTATTGGGGTGGGAGGATGTTGATGGATCAAGGATTTGAGTATATAGAACTATCTCACCCCCAACGGAAGATTGTTATGAAGAATTTATTGGATCCGGATAATGCTCAACCGATTAATATTTCTCCACAGGGGACGCAAAAATCCTTACTACTTGGGAATAGTTTTCCGGTACCTGCCTTCCTCCAAAAGGCTTCGATTGATATCCTTGCGGGGACAACATCATCACCAGTATATTCTCAAATCCTACAAAGTCAAGCCATTAAGAGTCAAAAGGAACGTCATGCAAAACGATCAGTTGCCAAAACTTTAGGACGGAAACCCTTTGATGGTGAATCACAATCTAGTACTGAGGAAATGTAAGGGCTGCCCGCCGCCCTCCCAAAAACAGGATGAACGTATTTAAAAAAACAATGTTCTACTATTATGAGTGTCCCCCAAGGAAATAAAATAGTAGATTTTTACTAGTTCTCCGTAGAATAAATAATCTTTCTGGGGTGCAAAAAATCGCTGATTTTCTAGCTTCTACGATATGGGGTTTTTCCTTCCATACGGTAGAGTCACGCAGTGTGGAAGGTACTCTAGAGTACATCTGTGAAAGGCGCCCGAAGCTCCATTTTAACTGGTTTACAGTTCGTTTTTCGGCGTCTTGGGAACCGTACTAGAATTAAAAATCTTTCTGCATGGGGTGCCAAAAAATTGTAACCTCTATGGGGTGTTTTTCTTCCCTACAGCAGAGTCATTCTATGTGGTGTGATACTAGATTACCATATCTCCAACAAAAAAGACTCCAAAGCTCCATATTTCTTTACGGGTTGATCTCGTTGGCTTTTTTCTCTCTCAACACGTCGAAAATTCACCAAAGTTGACATTTTGGATTTGAAGGCTGACGTATGCATACATACCTTCTGGCGGTACAAGTACCATACCGATTTTACATACCGTAATACATACACTACGTGTTGAACCGAGAAATCACCAACTGTGGGATAAAATGATAAACAGTAAAAAAAAAGAAATGAATTCCACGTTATTGTATCCGAGATAAAGCACTGCGGTCTATTCATGATTTCGTCTGTATTGGATCGGATGACGTTCCTTTCACAACATATTTGGGCCAGTACGAGTCTCCTAGCTGCTGATCTTCTCATTTTCTTCTATAGACGACGACAACAATGGAATAGTGATACCGTGGTTTTCGCTGTCGTACTGACGGTTCTTCTTTGGACCCTCACCACTAACAGTTCCATGGAATGCCTTGCGATACTGTTACTTCGTCGATTCGCCAACCTTTTCGCTGAACGATGTTCGAGTATCCTTTTTGGCTTCCTGAGAGGTAGAAGTCGTCAAGGAGATCATGATGATCATCACACAACGAAAAGCGTATCATTTCTTAAACCACCAAGGGATTGGAACGATTTGTATGTGATTCTTCTAGATGGGGGTCCCCTTGGTAAATATTGCTCAAAAGTCATCACACTCGGTTCAAGCGCTCTGATGTTATTCTTGTTGGAAAATTCATCTTCTGCCCTGTCTGTTTCAAAACGAGGCCCGTCTTGGAGGGAGTTTTGTCAAATGGGACAGTTATGGCCAAGTTGGTGGATGCCATGCCTAGTCATACTTTTCTCCTTGATTGTAAATCTGGTCCTTTGGTTATGGTCCTCATGGCAACGGAAATCGAGGGGGGCTCATTCCGGTGTCCATCGTATGGTCGATGGGACATTGGATCGGAAATTGGTACTCACGGAACATATCATGTTGGTGGTCTGGGCTTTCACTAACGCCCTATGTGAAGAAATGATGAGTCGGGGGATTCATCGATGGGAATATTTCCTTATATGGAAAGAATCATCTCATCCTCGACCGTCGTCGGCATTGGATGATGACTCCGACCTCCTTGGTTGGGAATCATCGAATTTTTGGCAGGCCGCATCCTTCGGTTTAGCACATTACTATGGTGTTCCCAGTGGTTGGACCGGTGTCGGATTGACCTTCATCTATGGCTGGTTGATGGGGACCCTTCAAGGTATTGGTGGTGGGCTCTTGTATCCCATCCTTACGCATACGGTAGCAGACTACTGGATCTTTTCACAAATTGCTCGTCGACGGTGATATGTCCATATATGATTGCGGAGTATTGACAAGAGTTCAATCAACAAGATGCATAGCTACTGTTACACTTTAGGCAGAACACGATGAGAGAGCACCTTGGAGGGGGCGGGCGGGGGCGCTAGAAAAGAAGGGGACGCCGATTTTTCTTTACTTATTCCCATAGTTCAACTTCACTGCCAAGTTCTGTGCCTTTTCAAAGGTCTCAGCAGCAGCCGCGGCAGCTTCTTCATCAGCCCTGGAGGTAACGGTCTTACCATCCTCATCCATCGTCTTGTAATCACTACCATATTCTGGATCATTGGGGTCGAAGTCATCGGATGTCCTCCATGCCATACACATGATGATCAAAAAGATGGATCCTAAAACACAAAACACGACAATCGTAGCCTGAGCCGCCGAGGGGAGAGTGTACCAATTTTTCTCACCACTATCAGTCACGAAGGTCTTGAAATGGAGTTTGCAATGTGCAGTTAGGGAACTAGTCACCCTATCCGCACTGTATACCTTGAGATAGGAGATTCCCTGCCATCCAGAGGCAAACCATGCTTTCATACCCGAAGCGTCAGGCAATTCATATTGGAACTGGAAATGATAGATACCCTTGTTAGGGCATCCGTAGTTGGAGTCATACAACCAATCACCACAGTAATCAATCGGCACGAGAGTGAACAATTCGTAATCCAGTGTCATCAACTGGAGGTTTCCTGTTACATACCCCAGGGAAGTGTTTCCGGAGATTGTCTCTAATTCATCATAGATGACTGGAGAACAGTGAACGGAAAGGGGGCGTGTGTGTTCCAAGAAAAACGATGCATTGTCGGTTAGAATCAGTTTTTGCAAATCACTCAGCAGATTACATCATATCAATGTCCCCCCTCCTAAAAAAACAAGGAAGAAAGAAGAAAAGACTTACGCTTTCCTGTAAACGTCGCATTCTGTCCAAAAGTACAACGTGTGTTCTTATCGTTGCACGACATAGTAATGGCGTTTGGTTCTGCATAGATGGGGAGCGTCGTATCACATTGGATGTAATCGAAGGCTAAATCAAGGCCCGAAACGACACGAGCCATGGCAAGGATCACAAGGGATTGTTGCGGCCTCATTCTTCTTCTTTGTTATCAATTTTTGTTGTAACGTTGGTATCTCTCCCTTCTTTGGGGAAGCGTTTGGTTTTTTCTCAAGGGGTTACCGGGGGTGTATATTGACACCTCTCGTTGTTGGACTACTACTGGAGAATGTATTAGCTGTCTGTAGAAGGTAAACAGTACTACGTTTGGTTGTCGAGGACATATTCTCCGTATTGGATGGAACCCCAAAATGCACGGTGTTGTTCTTCTTTGTCGTATGAGAGCGAGCGGTTGCCGCCAGGCTCGTAAATTGAACAGTACTTAATGCCAGATGGCGCCTGCCAGCAACTTGGCGAGGGAATACATGGTCGCTTAAAGTCGAATGAATCGTTCATCATATGGAAAAATGTTTCGGTGTCATAGACATCATATGTACATACCTCGATCACGTATGTATGATATGTACGATGAACCAACGACGCACATACGCCATTCTTTTTGCCTCCAACAATGACGTGATGCAGATATGTGTGGTTTCATCTCGCGTTAGGATCTATCGTCTTATTCCGAGAGTATCCACTGACAGCGAGGATGGATCCATCGGATGATTTACTGTTGCTAGACGATGATGGTGACAGTCCTTTCTCTTCCTGTCAAAAGGATATGGACCTGTGGTTTTCCAAGGCGAAAATCGTCGAACGGGATGCCTTATCTGCCCTTCAACTGTTGTATCGATTTCAGGGAGATAATTTAGGAAACCTATGGTGGATTCATCTACAGTCCATGGGATTCAAACATAATGGAACAACTTACGACCTACCTAAGGTAGCACCGGCCTATTGTCGACGGAAATCCTACACGGCAGCAGAACTCTATGGAGAATTAGACCGATTAGCTGTCCCACAATTAACTAGCCCATATCAGGAATTTCCAGTGTTCCCCTCATCCAATGCATCGACAACGACATCAACCGAAGAAGAACATGAATCCCAAAACTGGTGGCAATCCGCACGAGATATCCTGGTATTTCGACGACTTCGGACCCAAATCGAGGGGTTTCGATTGAATCAATTACCCTCACCACTTGACAATGTCGTACTATCGAATTCTTCGTCAAAAGACGACACGGGTTCTACAAGGAAAGGCAACAAACGGAGAATAGATTCCCAAGAGGATGCTGGAGCCGAACTCTTCATGCAGAAGAACAAGAAAAAGAGTAGAAACGGAAGCAAAGTGACGAGTATGCGATACGATCCATCATCTTCTTCAAAAGTACGATTTCCTTCGATGATAGAGTGTGTGAAGGAAATATCAGATAAGATTGATTTGACACTAGTGGAGCGAAACGAAGCTCTTTTGGTTCAAGATTTTTCGGAATGGAAGTTTCAGACCATCATGAATCATTCATTATTATGCTACGGTGTGGGATCGAAACGAAGGGTACTGAATATGTTTGCCGATGAACTGGAAGCTGATGGAGAGTCTGTCATTGTCATTGATGGATTTCACAAGGATGTGACGATAGAGGGTATCCTGGACTTGATTACTGCTGTTTGGCTCCCCACCGACGAACTACGATCGTATGATCGGTATGATGTTCATGTTGGTATCCAACTTGGTGTCCGACCATTCGGGAGGCCGTGTAACTATCCCAGCTATGGTGAAATTACACTAGTACAGAGGGCCGGCAGTATCTCCAGAGCATTAGCATGTCGTGTGAATGAAAAGCAAAGAGGATATTACCTCATCTTGCATGGCATCGATGGTGTCGGACTTCGGAATTCGACAGCTCAAGAGGCGTTAGCAACCCTTGTATCATTCAGTACGACAAAGAGAGGCCTTTATGCGTTCCACCTTATTGCGAGTGTGGATCATGTCAATGCCCCGGCATTGTTATGGGACTCATCGACTTTTGCCCAATTTGCATGGATATGGAAAGTTCTCCATACACATCGTCCCTACATTGAGGAACTCCTCTACGGGAAACATACCGATGAGAAAACGACCAAGGCCGTCGCCCGACATCGGAATGATACTGGAGATCCTACACAACATGATGCGATTTTCACTGTCCTTTCCTCGTTAGCTCCAAGACATGCCGAATCCTTGCAACAATTGGCAGGACTACAGGCCGATCAAATGGCAGCCGATGCCAGTCGTGACAATCCATCATCATTATCAAGGTCATCTTCCAGTTGGGTACCCTACAAGACGCTCTTTAGACAGTGTCAACGGAAATGTGTCGTACATGGAGATGAGCAACTACGTCGTTTCCTTCAAGAACTCAAAGATCATGGCCTAGTCGAACAGAATAGTGGAGATAGCACTGAAGTCCTATCCTACCGAATCCCTCATGGCGTCAAAACACTCAAAGATATCCTCGAGTTTAGCCACAATTGAGGAAGATCGAGACGAGACCTTCGCAACAAGATCGCTCAAGTGCGACTGGCGATGGACCTCAAAATGAAGGCGGATGAACTGAATAAAGTTGGACGATATTCGTGCCCAAAATATGTTCGGTGTGTATCTGGTATTTGAGAGGCCCCCGCCCCCATCCGTCGATTGCCTTTACGATTTTTCCAATCCATCGATGAATGTCCAAGACAAAAAGTCCTCAGTACCAGGAATCTTTGCTATGATATAGAGAAGCGTCGATGCTCGAATAGAAGGGTAGCGTTCAGGGCATGCGTAGTCATGCATCATTGGATCGATGGCCAATCTCAGTACGTGTTGCCCAGTAGGTATGAGGAATGCCGATAAAGGTATAAGTTACCGTAGCCACGGATGTGAAGGGATTATGACGCGCCCGATAGCAGCCATAAAATTTTCGAGAAAATCTACCGAAAGGGCTATGGGTCATTCTTCTTTACATAGGAATATGCTACTTCTGGGAGGAAAGAAAGTGCTATGACGGTCGGAGCATCGGTCCTATAGAGCCTCCTTCATTTTTCATGCTCACTCGTCAATGCGTTTGTTTGGTAAACATACATGACCAAATTTCAAAGGGGGCTTATTCAAAAAACGGCTCATCATTGAACCACTGTCCGGCATGTCGAATCGTACCATCAGGTAGGGTCTCTACTCCTTCACCGTTGCCTGGATGGGAAGATCATTTCAAAATCCGATAAGACATGATGCTTTCGCTAAACAAGCGATTATGACATATGTGGCAAAAAACTTACATTTTCCTTCTTTCCATTCGCCATGATACTTTCGACCATCGACCCACACGCAAGTACCGACACCGCTGTATTTACCAGCTAAACACAAAAAGAATGATGGGATTTATGAGTTTCAGATTCGCGCGTTTGCTGATTGCACTGACTACACCGTTCTATTCCACACATACCTTCCCAACCTCCTTCGTACCGACCTCCATCGGCATACTGATAAATTCCATGGCCGTCTCGCTGGCCCTGTAATTGAAATGGCAATACTGTTAGATTCAATTCAAAATTTCACAACAAGCCCATTTGGGTATTTAGTGACTTACATTGAAGAAGTCTCCATCGTATAGGGAACCATCGGGCCAAATGAAGGTACCTTTACCATGACGTTTGTCACTGTTTTTGTTGGGCAATGAGAGAAGTCCTGTTGTGAGCAATACGCTTCTTCCCATGTAAAGACAAAGTTCCTACATTTTGATACTTACTCCTTGAATTCACCATCGTATGTTCTCCCGTCTGGCCATTTGTAAATGCCAGGACCTTCACGTTTGTCATTCACGTACATTCCAACATAAGTATCACCATTGCTGAAGGCGGCCTTTCCCGATCCGTACCTGTTGTAAATAACAAGGCGTGAGTGGGAGAATGTACATCATGCGATACGCAGGGTAACAACTCCCGAAATAGAATCGTATTGGTTCTTACCATCGACCATGTCTCCATTCACCGTCATAACTTCGACCGACATCGGGGTATTGAATCCTTCCAGGACCGTGAGGCATCCCCGTCGTCCGTAAGACGACACCGGTGTAGATCCCTCGATCACCATACGGGTCTGAAAGGATCTTATCGAATACTTGCATTTCTTCTTCACCATACGTCGTCGATACCTCTGACGGACCTGAATGATCATCATCGTCATGCGATGTTGTCGTCGCACTCTGATCGACGGAAACGTCCTCCGCCTGGACTTCATTCCAATCTTCACCATCTGTCTCCATGGTTGGAACGACGGCGGGTTTGGTCCCTTCAAAGCTGCTACCGAGTCGAGTCGGGACTTGAATTGAGTCCTCGTCAAAGGCGCCACTCCAACGGCTTTGCATCTCTTGTGTTATCTGCGGATTCAACTTCGGAGGCATCAAGGCTTGATCATCCTGTTGCGGCCAGTGCTTCTGGTTCTTAGCTCTCCCCCCTGGACTCTTCAAATCATTAATTAGATAGGTTGGTTCCGTAAGTTCATAGACTTCCAGATCTCCAGTGCGAATCTTTTGTCGGTACATAGCTCTAGGATCACCGCCTTGAACGTTGGTTCTGGTGCTCTCTTCACGTGGATGAGTCTGTGTATTGTTCTTGTGCATCATGGCAGAACCGTGAAAGGCTGAACCATTGTGTCCCATACTATCAAGTCCTCCACGCCATACCATACTAGGTTCCGGCGGGTGACTTGTTGGCTGTCCGACGACAGAGTCTCCCATTGACATGAGGTGGGCCATCTTGGCACCATCCGCTCTTCTAAAGTCTTTGCGGAATGTCGATTCCCCCTGACGTGGTGGAAGAGGAGCTTGGCTACCCATTTGTTCTGTATATTCAGATGGCTGAGGAAGAAGAGGAGTACGATTTTGCGGCTCGCCATATCGGGGTGCATGGAGCGTCGGCTTGGACGGCGCCGAAAGATGAGCCCCCTGTAAAAGTCTTTCCACAGCAGTCGCATGCTTCAAATGTAGTGCCTGAATTTCTGCTCGATGTTTCTCAGCAGAAGCCGACAGTTGACCCCAAGCCGCATTCTTTTGTGCCAAGGCGACGTCGAGTTCAAGTCGATGAATCTTTAGAACCTGTTGATGTTCGGAATCCATCGATTTTATTCTCAATTCAATCTTTGTTTTTTCCAGATTTTCTTGATGCAAGGCCTCTTGAAGGGATTCAACCTTCGCTCGAAGTGCCTTGTTTTCCTCTTCCTTCTCTCTCAAAAGCGCTACAAGCGGTGAAAGACTGGTTTCCAAAAGTGTTGATTCCTGCGGTTCTGAACTACTTGCGGCTACTTCCGCGTCGGCTGATGAAGATTCCGATTCTCCCTGCATCGCGATGTTGTCTCTCTCTCTCTCTCGAACTCTCTCTCTCGACCTCTTTTCCTCTGTCAGAATGTTTCAACTGAAGATTCAATGAATCCAGAACTAGTTATTAAGAGCAAAACGGTAGCGTATAGACTTGGGAATTTGCGTCACAGTCAGTAAGACCTTAACGGTATCCCATCATGTGAATAGCAATAGATAGGTCACGAATACAGCAAGAGACATCTGGCTGGCGGCATGTGTGGAGGGTGATCGCAACTTGAACGGGTAAAAACGGGAGAGTCTGTCAATTCCTGTACATGTTTCCACGATCGATTTAAGGGTCCAGTTCCGGAAGTTCTGTTCCCTTCCCTTAAATGACGGTTCTTGTCAAGAAGACAGCATCGTCGCGGTTCGGCCAGTTTGATTGGTCAATCTCTGCACCACGGCACGATTGTCCTGGAGTCAGTTCGGCATCCTTGCAAAGCTCTACATAAGGATTTAACGGCAGCATATTGAAAGCGCGCCTCCAACTATCACTCTTCACCGTCGATGTTGACATCGCCAAGGACGCGACGGATTGGGTGAAAGAAGGAGCAGCATCCCCAGTCTCGATGTGTGCAACCATAGTACCTGTACACAAGATGGCAACATCTTCATCATTATGGGTATCAGATTCTGTCACACAACTCGAATGTAATTTGGACGATACGACGGGGGAACTCTTTGGGCATGTGATTGAACTTCTAATGGAAGTAGGAGCTGTCGATGCATGGGCGTCGCCTATCGTCATGAAGAAGGGTCGACCGGCTCATACATTACACTGTCTTTGTATGCCAGATGTCGAATCGAAACTCCTAGAAGTCATGTTCCGTCATACGACGACATTGGGGATACGAATCTATCGTGACATTCCACGAGCGAAGCTTTGTCGATCCTTTCAGACTGTCCAAACACCGTATCGTGACAATTCCCTGGATGGCAAGGTCCAAGTGAAGGTATCTAGTTTCGTGACAGGAGAAATTATTTCCGCCAAGCCCGAATTTGATGATTGTCGATTGATATCAAAATCGTCGGGTATACCGATAAAGATGGTTTCCGAAACGGCGCTTTCGGACTTTAGAACGACCACGCGCTTACGTTCCGATGCAGACAAAAATGAGCTTGCCGACGGTGACGGCTAGAGAGAACGATATTGACAAAATGGGATGAACGATTCGGGGGTAGAAGATGTATGTGAAACACAGAGCTTTTCTAACTGTAAAGAAACGTGGAAAAAATGAAGTTCACCTTGTTCTTGTCTACGCTCGTTTTGCCTGTTCTGGCTTCAGCACCAGCAGGTTCTGATAGCACTACCAATGTCTTTCGTCCGGCACGAATCTCATGCGATCAGTTGTTGTTAAGTGCCAACGATGAGGATGAATTGGCCAAAAAACGACCTTTATAGATGCTCTGACAACGACATGCTTGATCTCCATTACGGATATCCCGAACATGGACTACAAAGGATGTCGCTATGTCGGGGCTTCCATGAATGTGCCAAGACGACCAAGGCTACAGAGATGCAAGCATTCGTCGATGGGACCCAACGTCCGTACGATTGCGACACATTCGGGTTCAACCAGTGAACCATCGACTTACCAAGAAGTTACGTCCTGTACCGCATTCCCTGACCTTGTCTCCTCTGGGTGAGACGGGGACAGGTGTCTGGTACGGACGAATGGTCTTGCCTCCTGTGAATGCCGTCCACCCGACTCATGGCATTACATTCTTGGTGAATAACGAAAGAACTCTATAATTTTTTCCCCTCACTAGACTATGACGAGAGCTTGCACGAGGGAGAGCTGCAGTAGGATATCTATCGGGAGTCCACGGGTAGGGCGATAATGTGGGTAGGTCGCATCGAGTCTGAGTTGATTAGAAAGCATTCCCCGGTCCACCTGGTGTCGATATGTAGCCAGTTTGCCGAGCTTTGGACTCTAATCGAATGGTCTTGGATGAATGTACCAACAATACCATCCACAAGCCCCTTGAAAAAGATACGAAATCATGATGATCCGGGACATATCACAATAATTAAGGGGGCATGAGGCACTTGGCGATTGCAACTGCTCTTACAGTAGATTAGTGATCATGCCACGATTTTAGCCAGTAGAGGGTACATCAGTGCCGTATCCAAGAAAAGAATCACCGAATCCGTCCAACTTGTCAGGTTTCCTCCGGCTCCCATGATCGGGTGAAGAAAGGTATCATGAGGATTGAAACGTATAGGAGTAGCCTTGTTGGTGACGAAGGCGGTTTTTCGCGTAACAAGGTCGGATCAGAGATCGTATCGGAGCCCCAGATCGACCACCATATAAGCTCCCTCCCGTTTCGTACAATGCCCTTCACTGACAAGCTATCTGCCTTGTATTTGCCTACTTGCTTGGGTTGGAGACAGGCCGAAAGAGGGAAATGTTCGATTTTCAGCTTTGTGATACATTCTTCATTCGATGGGAAGAGGGACTCGAGTTTCTCCTTGTTCATCTTGACGCTCCCGTTGATGAAATGCGACCAAAGTTTGGATATTGGCACACTGTTCTGAATCGGTCAATATAATTCTGTTTCATTTAGCAACTCAAGATGACGGGTCAACGAAAGTAGAAGCCGGGAAGTATGTGCTGACGGCTTTAGTATCTCTTTCCCATTGCTGATCATCTGTCATATTCGTGCTCTGAAGACCCATAGATTCATTGACAAGAAATCAATGGCGTCCAGTTGCATGGGTCAAAAGAGATTCACTGTCAAATACAACTGTTCTAAGAGTCCATATCATCTACCGTAGTGGTTGTCTTCGATAGAAAGGTCGGGCGACAATTTGGGGGTATCACCGTTCCGAGTTTCGAACTTGCGTCGTAGCGAAGTCAAGGCCAATCACGTCATTTTGGGGTCTATTTCAAGTACGGTACTCTGCAGTTGCTTACGCCTTGTTTTGAGTGATTCGATGATGAGTCCAACAAAAGCAGCGTAAGAGGGGCATCTTCCAACGTTGGTTCTGCCGCTCTCACGCGGACGCGTCTTTGTATTTTTCTTGTGCATGATGGCAGAACCAATGTGTCCCATACTCTCCAGTCTTCCACGCCATATCGTACTAGATTCCGGCGGGTGACTTGTTGGCTGTCCGACGACAGAGTCTCCCACGGACACGAGGTGGGCCATCTTGGCACCATCCGCTCGTCTAAGGTCTTTGCGGAATGTCGATTCCTCCTGACGGGGAGGAAGAGGAGCTTGGCTACCCATTTGTTCTGGATATTCAGATGGCTGAGGAAGAAGAGGAGTACGACTTTGTAGCTCGCCATATCGGGGCGGATGGAGTGACGGCTTGGTTGGCGCAGAAAAACGAGTCCCCTGTAAAAGTCTTTCCACAGCAGTCGCATGCTTCAAATGTAGCGCCTGAATTTCTGCTCGATGTTTCTCAGCAGAAGCCGACAGTTGACCCCAAGCCGCATTCTTTTGTGCCAAGGCGACGTCGAGTTCAAGTCGATGAATCTTTAGAACCTGTTGATGTTCGGCATCCATCGATTTTATTCTCAATTCAATCTTTGTTTTTTCCAGATTTTCTTGATGCAAGGCCTCTTGAAGG
>Ga0194115_10005465_pt1 | contig 13212 bp, 7 predicted proteins | sample TA2MahsurfametaG_3_FD_148656 | JGI IMG/M metagenome (GOLD analysis project Ga0194115, IMG submission 148656) | Freshwater microbial communities from Lake Tanganyika, Tanzania - TA2015002 Mahale S4 surface | ecosystem: Environmental > Aquatic > Freshwater > Lake | place: Tanzania: Lake Tanganyika...
GTAGAGGACGTATTCTCGATCACTGGTCGTGGTACTGTTGCTACTGGTCGTATCGAGCGTGGTGTAATCAACGTACAAGACGCGGTAGAAATCATCGGTTTTGGTTCACACATGACTTCAACTTGTACCGGAGTAGAGATGTTCCGTAAGTTGTTGGATCGTGGTGAGGCTGGTGACAACGCTGGTATCTTGTTGCGTGGTATCGACAAAAACGATATCCGTCGTGGTATGGTAATTTGCGCACCTAAGTCAGTAACTCCTCACAAGAAGTTCAAGGCGGAGGTTTACGTATTGAGCAAGGAAGAAGGTGGACGTCATACTCCATTCTTTAACAAATACCGTCCTCAGTTCTATTTCCGCACTACAGACGTAACTGGTGAGATTTCTTTGCCTGCAGGTACAGAAATGATCATGCCTGGTGACAACGTTTCTATCACAGTTGAGTTGATTCAACCTATTGCGATGGAAAAGAGCTTGCGTTTCGCTATCCGTGAGGGTGGTAGAACTGTAGGTGCTGGTCAGGTAACTGAGATCATCGAGTAATAGAACATCGAAAGATATAGAGGGAGCATTGCAAAATGCTCCCTTTTATACGGGCATAGTTCAATGGTAGAATAGAGGTCTCCAAAACCTTTGATCAGGGTTCGAATCCTTGTGCCCGTGCTAATAAAAGCGCAATGTTTGGAAGAATAAATAACTACTTCCGTGAGACCAGAGACGAGTTGGTAAACAAAGTCAGCTGGCCCACATGGGAAGAACTGAGGGAAAGCACATGGATTGTGTTGGTAGCCTCTTTATTATTTGCCCTAGTGATATGGGCGCTTGATTCTGTATTGGGTGTAAGTCTCACTCAGTTTTACAAATTATTCAAATAATTATGACAAACGCAGAAGACAGACACAAGTGGTACGTAGTTCGTGCGATTACCGGACAGGAAAAGAAGGTAAAGCACAGCATTGCGGTTGAGCTAGAGCGCGATCGTAAGAGTGATTTTGTGCTTGAAATTCTGATACCAACCGAGAAGGTGTATTTGATCAAGAATGGCAAGAAGGCCATTAAGGAGAGAAATGCATTTCCCGGATATATTTTGATTCACGCCGATTTGTCGGATCCAGAAATCATGCCTTTGATAAAGAGTGTCACTGGCGTGGTTGGTTTTTTGGGTTCCAAGGATCAACCTGTACCTTTACGTCCAAACGAATTGAGTCGTATTTTGGGTACTGCCGATAATTTGTCTGAAGCGGAAGCATCGGATGAGGAACATTTCTTGGTGGGTGAATCGGTGAAGGTCGTTGACGGTCCGTTCAACGATTTCGATGGTGTCATCGAAGAAGTAAACGAAGAAAAGCGCAAACTCAAGGTAATGGTGAAGATTTTCGGTCGCCGTACGCCTCTTGAGTTAAATTATAACCAAATACAAAAATTGTAACAGTAACAATGGCAAAAGAAATAACAGGTTTCGTCAAGCTCCAGGTAAAAGGTGGTCAAGCTAATCCAGCGCCTCCAATCGGTCCAGCGTTGGGTTCAAAAGGTTTGAACATCATGGATTTTTGCAAACAATTCAATGCGCGCACGCAAGACAGAATGGGTAAGGTGTTGCCAGTCGTGATTTCCGTATACTCGGACAAATCATTTGACTTCATCATCAAAACTCCTCCAGTGGCAACGCAGTTGTTGGAAGCTACCAAGCTCCAAAAAGGATCGGCTGAGCCTAACCGTAAGAAGGTAGGTTCTGTAAGTTGGGATGTAGTTAAGACCATCGCTCAAGACAAAATGCCTGATTTGAACTGCTTCACAGTTGAGTCTGCCATGAAATTGGTTGCAGGAACTGCCCGCAGTATGGGTATCATAGTAACAGGGGATGCCCCATTTTAAAAATTTGAATTATGAAAGTTGGTAAAAAAAGAAAAGAAGCGGAAGCAAAATACGACAACACAAAGTCGTATACTTTGCTTGAGGCATGTAACATCCTTAAGCAGATTTCAACCACCAAATTTGAAGCGTCTGTAGACATCGACGTTCGTTTGGGTGTGGATCCTCGCCAAGCGAACCAGATGGTTCGTGGTGTGGCTTCATTGCCTCATGGTTTGGGTAAGGTTGTACGTACTTTGGTGCTTTGTACTCCTGATAAAGAAGAAGAGGCTAAGGCTGCGGGTGCTGACCACGTAGGTTTGGACGATTATATCGAAAAGATTGCAGGTGGTTGGACCGACATCGACATCATCATTGCCGTACCTAGTGTAATGGCGAAGTTGGGTCGTTTGGGTAAAATCCTAGGTCCACGTAACTTGATGCCGAACCCCAAGAGTGGTACAGTTACCATGGAAGTGGGCAAGGCTGTAACTGAGGTGAAGGCTGGTAAGATCGACTTCAAAGTTGACAAAACCGGTATCATTCACACATCGGTAGGTAAAGTGTCATTTGACGCAGATAAATTAAGCGAAAACGCATTGGAATTGGTTCAGGTATTGCACCGTTTGAAGCCTAGCGCCGCGAAGGGTACATACTTCCGCAGCATCTTCATGAGCAGCACCATGAGTCCTAGTGTTAGTATCGATGTTAAATCAATCCCAGGAATATAAGCGATGAACAAGGCAGATAAAATGACGGTTGTAGCCGAATTGACGGAAACGTTTAAATCAAACAATTTCGTGTATTTGGCGGACACCACCGATTTGGGTGCAAATGACACCAACAAATTGCGTCGTATGTTGTTCGAGCGTGGCGTTGAAATGCGCATGGTGAAAAACACTTTGTTGCGTATCGCCATGGAAGAGAGTGGAAAAGATTTCGGTGCATTGAAAGATGTATTGAAAGGTACCACTTGTGTATTGACTGCCGAGGCTCAAAAGGCACCTGCAGAATCGATCAAGGATTTCCGTGGTGCAACCCAGAGTGTTCTGTTGAAGGGCGCTTGGATCGACAACGCGGTATTCCTCGGAGATGACCAATTGGCTACTCTGGTGAAGTTGAAGACCAAAGAAGATGTTATTGGCGAAATCATTGGATTGTTGCAATCTCCCATCAAGAATGTTATTGGTGGTTTGCAAGCCAGTGGTCCACAAAAAATTGGCGGCTTGATCAAGGCGCTTGAAGAACGTAACTAAACAAATAAAAAAAAACACTTAAATTAAATAACAATGGTAGATTTAAAAGAATTCGCGAACCAGTTGGTAAACCTTACTGTAAAAGAGGTTAACGAGCTTGCTCAAATTTTGAAAGAAGAGCACGGCATCCAGCCTGCAGCTGCTGCTGTAGCTGTTGCTGCTCCTGCTGCCGGTGGCGCTGACGCTGGTGCAGCTGCTGCTGAACAGACTGAATTTGACGTAATCTTGGTAAGCGCAGGTGATGCCAAATTGCAGATCGTTAAGATCGTGAAAGATTTGACTGGCTTGGGCTTGAAAGAAGCTAAAGACTTAGTAGACGGTGCTCCTAAGGCTGTAAAAGAGAAAGTTTCTAAAGCAGAAGCTGAAGACTTTGCAGCTAAATTAAAAGAGGCCGGCGCTACAGTTGAAATTAAGTAAGCACTAAACCAATGTACCCTAAGGCCCCGGTAATTCCGCGGGCCTTTTGGGCGTTTTAAGACCAACACCACTGTCAAACCTAAAAAAACCAACAAAATTGAGCACCATACAAAACAAAAGGATCTCATTTGGCAAAGTAAAACATGCCATTGATTATCCCGATTTTCTGGACGTACAACTCCAATCTTTCCAAGAGTTTTTCCAGTTAGACACACCAGCCGACAAGCGAGAAGGAGAAGGTTTGTTTGAAGTTTTCCGTGAGAACTTCCCCATTACCGACACCCGTAACATTTTCGTATTGGAGTTCCTCGATTACTTCGTGGATCCCCCAAGATACGTAATCAACGAGTGTATCGAGCGTGGACTTACCTACGCCGTTCCGTTGAAGGCCAAGTTGAAACTGAGTTGTAACGATCCCGAGCACGAAGATTTCCAAACCATTGTGCAAGACGTGTATTTGGGTACCATCCCTTACATGACGCCCAATGGCACTTTCATCATCAATGGTGCTGAACGTGTTATTGTAAGCCAATTGCACCGCTCACCCGGTGTTTTCTTTGGTCAAAGCGTTCACAGCAACGGTACCAAGTTGTACTCTGCGCGTGTAATTCCTTTCAAGGGTTCTTGGATTGAATTCGCCACAGACGTTAACGCGGTAATGTATGCTTACATTGATCGTAAAAAGAAATTCCCCGTAACCACGTTGCTCCGTGCAATTGGTTTCGAAAGTGATAAAGACATTTTGGACATCTTTGGATTGAGTGAAGAGGTAAAAGTGTCGAAAGCAGGTCTCAAGCGCGTGATTGGTAGAAAATTGGCAGCGCGTGTTTTGCGTACTTGGATTGAGGACTTTGTAGACGAAGATACCGGTGAAGTGGTGAGTATCGAGCGTAACGAAGTGATCTTGGAACGCGATACTGTGCTAGCTGAAGACCATATCGACATCATCGTTGATGCCGGTGTGAAATCAATCATTTTGAATGCTGAAAGTGAAAATGGCATCAGCTACGATGTTATTTACAACACGTTGCAGAAGGATACTTCAAACAACGGAAAAGAAGCGTTGGAAGTGATTTACCGTCAGTTGCGTAACGCAGATCCACCAGATGAAGAAACCGCTCGTGGCATCATCGAGCGTTTGTTCTTCTCAGACAAGCGTTATGATTTGGGTGAAGTAGGTCGTTACCGTATCAACAAGAAATTGGAGATTGATACTCCAATGGAGGTGCGTGTATTGACCAAAGAAGATATCATTAGCATCATCAAGTATTTGATTGAGTTGTACAATGGTTCTGAGATCCTTGACGATATCGATCACTTGAGCAACCGTCGTGTTCGCACCGTGGGTGAGCAGTTGTACGCTCAATTTGGTGTTGGTTTGGCTCGTATGGCTCGTACCATTCGCGAGAAAATGAACATCCGCGACAACGAAGTATTCACGCCTCAAGATTTGGTTAATGCCCGTACCCTTTCGAGTGTGATCAATTCATTCTTTGGAACCAACCAGCTGAGCCAGTTTTTGGATCAGATCAACCCCTTGGCAGAAATTACGCACAAACGTCGTTTGAGCGCCCTCGGTCCAGGCGGTTTGAGTCGTGAGCGTGCAGGTTTCGAGGTTCGTGACGTACACTACACCCACTATGGCCGTTTGTGTACCATTGAAACACCAGAGGGTCCTAACATCGGTTTGATTTCTTCTTTGTGTGTTCATGCCAAAATTAATGGTATGGGCTTCTTGGAAACCCCTTATCGCAAGGTGGTTGAAGGAAAAGTAGAAGACGGAATCGTATACTTGTCTGCTGAGGAAGAAGATGGAAAAACCATCGCACAGGCCAACGCAGAATTGGACGAAAAAGGCAACTTCAAGACTTCCTTGGTGAAGAGTCGTAAGGAAGGTGACTTCCCGTTGGTGGCTCCTGCACAGTTGGAGTACATGGACGTTGCGCCTAACCAAATTGTGTCTATTGCAGCGTCGTTGATTCCTTTCTTGGAGCACGATGATGCGAACCGTGCGTTGATGGGATCAAACATGCAGCGTCAGGCCGTTCCATTGTTGCGTCCTGAAGCCCCCATCGTAGGTACTGGTTTGGAGGAAAAAGTAGCCAGAGACAGTCGTTCGTTGATCAATGCCGAAGGCAATGGTGAGGTAGTGTATGTGGATGCTCGCGAAATCCGCATTCGTTACGACCACAACGATTTCGATGATTTGGTAAGCTTTACCGGAGATACCAAAACTTATAATTTGATTAAGTTCCGCAGAACCAACCAAAACTCTTGTATCAACTTGCGTCCTATCCTTAGGAAGGGCGACCGTGTTACAAAAGGACAGGTTTTGTGTGAAGGATATGCCACTCAGGGCGGAGAATTGGCCTTGGGTAGAAACTTGCGAGTAGCCTACATGCCTTGGCAGGGTTACAACTTCGAGGATGCGATCGTAATTTCAGAGAAAGTGGTGAAAGACGACTGGTATACCACCGTTTACATCACTGAGTTTGAATTGGAAGTTCGCGATACCAAACGCGGAGAAGAAGAGTTGACCAATGACATCCCTAATGTGAGCGAGGAAATGACCCGCAACTTGGATGAAAATGGATTGATTCGCGTGGGTGCCGAAGTGAAAGAAGGCGATATTTTGATCGGTAAAATCACGCCAAAGGGCGAGACCGAGCCATCACCAGAAGAAAAATTGTTGCGCGCCATCTTTGGTGACAAAGCGGGCGACGTAAAAGATGCTTCATTGAAAGCGTCTCCTGGTGCGCAAGGGGTAGTTATCGACAAGAAATTGTTCTCTAAGAGCAAGAAAGACAAGGGTACCCGCAGTGGTGATAAGACTCGTTTGTCTAAGATGGACGATGACCACCGCAAGGACTTGGGTCAATTGAAGGACGAATTGGTGAAGAAATTGTTCCAATTGGTTGGTGGCAAGACTTCTCAAGGGGTTTACAACATGTACAGCGAGGAGTTGATTCCGAAGGGTACGAAGTTTACCCAGAAGAACTTGATGAGCATTGATTACAGCAATGTGAACTACCACAACTGGACCGGTGATGCAGACAAGAATGAGTTTGTTGTTCGCTGTTTAACAAACTACATCAACGTTCACAACGAAAAAGTAACCAACTACAAGCGTGATCATTACTCTATTAGCGTAGGGGATGAGTTGCCAACCGGTATTTTGCAATTGGCAAAAGTATACGTGGCCAACAAGCGTAAGTTGAAAGTGGGTGATAAGATGGCAGGTCGTCACGGAAACAAGGGTATTGTTGCCCGTATCGTTCGTGAGGAAGATATGCCATTCTTGGACGACGGAACACCGATGGATATCGTATTGAACCCATTGGGTGTACCTTCTCGTATGAACTTGGGACAGATTTACGAAACTGTATTGGCATGGGCCGGTAAGGAAATGGGTGTGAAATTTGCTACACCAATTTTCGATGGTGCTACCATGTCTGAGATCGATGAGGTGACTGAGAAAGCGGGCATCCCTAAGAACGGTTTGGTTTATTTGAACGACGGTTTGAGCGGGGTGAAATTTGATCAGCCTACCACAGTGGGAATCAGCTACATGTTGAAACTCGGACACATGGTGGATGACAAGATGCACGCACGTTCAATCGGGCCTTACTCGCTCATTACTCAGCAGCCGTTGGGTGGTAAAGCGCAGTTTGGTGGTCAGCGTTTTGGTGAGATGGAAGTGTGGGCGTTGGAGGCATTTGGTGCATCTAACATCTTGCGCGAGATTCTTACTGTTAAGTCTGACGATATCACAGGTCGTGCCAAGGCTTATGAAGCGATCGTTAAAGGTGATAACATCACCAATATCGGTACTCCAGAGTCGTTCAACGTATTGCTCCACGAGCTCCGTGGTTTGGGCTTGGAAGTAACATTTATGGATTAATTCCCAGAAATCAATCATGCAACTTCAAAAGAAAATACAAAAACAAGGGAGTAACTTCAGCAAGATTCGTATCTCGCTTGCTTCTCCTGAAAACATATTACGTCGCAGTTTCGGTGAGGTAACAAAACCTGAAACCATCAACTACCGCAGTTACAAGCCTGAAATGGGTGGATTGTTCTGCGAACGCATCTTCGGTCCTATTAAGGATTACGAATGTCATTGCGGTAAATACAAGCGTATCCGTTACAAGGGTATCGTTTGTGACCGTTGTGGTGTTGAGGTAACTGAGAAGAAAGTACGTCGTGAGCGTATGGGCCACATCAACTTGGTGGTGCCTGTTGCGCACATTTGGTACTTCCGTTCATTGCCAAACAAGATCGGTTATTTGTTGGGTATCCCTACCAAGAAATTGGACATGGTTATCTACTATGAGCGCTATGTTGTGGTTCAAACGGGTGCTGCGAGCAACGTAAACTATTTGGATTTGTTGACCGAAGAGGAATACCTCGATATTTTGGATTCTTTGCCAAAAGAGAACCAGATGTTGGAGAATTCTGATCCTAACAAATTCGTGGCGATGATGGGTGCTGAGGCCCTTGAGGAATTGTTGAAGCGTGTTAATTTGGACACCTTGAGCTATGACTTGAGAAACCAAGCAGCCACTGAAACTTCACAACAGCGTAAGCAAGAGGCGTTGAAGCGTTTGAAAGTCATCGAAAGCTTCCGCGGTGCTCAGTTGACTGGTGAGAACCGTCCTGAGTGGATGATTATGAAGATGTTGCCTGTGATCCCACCCGAATTGCGCCCATTGGTGCCATTGGAAGGCGGTCGATTTGCAACTTCTGATTTGAACGATTTATACCGTCGTGTAATCATCCGTAACAACCGTTTGAAGCGTTTGGTTGAGATCAAAGCGCCTGAGGTGATCTTGCGTAACGAAAAGCGTATGTTGCAGGAAGCGGTGGATTCATTGTTGGATAACACCCGTCGTGCAAGTGCGGTGAAGAGTGAGGGTAACCGTCCTTTGAAATCTTTGAGCGATATGTTGAAAGGTAAGCAAGGTCGTTTCCGTCAGAACTTGTTGGGTAAACGTGTTGACTACTCAGGTCGTTCAGTAATCGTGGTTGGACCTACACTCAAATTGAACGAGTGTGGTTTGCCAAAGAACATGGCTGCGGAATTGTTCAAGCCGTTTATCATTCGCAAATTGATTGAAAGGGGTATCGTAAAGACCGTAAAAACTGCGAAGAAAATCGTAGAAAAGAAAGATCCGGTTATTTGGGATATCTTGGAAAATATTTTGAAAGGTCACCCAGTATTGTTGAACCGTGCTCCTACGCTTCACCGATTGGGTATTCAAGCTTTCCAGCCTAAGTTGGTGGAAGGTAAGGCCATTCAATTGCACCCATTGGTATGTTCTGGATTTAACGCGGATTTCGATGGTGACCAGATGGCGGTTCACGTGCCTTTGGGCAACGCAGCTGTGGCGGAAGCTCAGTTGTTGATGTTGGCATCGCACAACATTTTGAACCCAGCGAACGGTGCGCCAATTACCGTACCTTCTCAGGATATGATCTTGGGTCTTTACTACATTACCAAAGAGCGTAAATCAACGCCTGAGCATCCAGTGAAAGGTGAGGGTTTGACGTTCTACGGAGCAGAAGAGGCCATCATCGCTTACAACGAAGGTCGCGCAGAATTGCACACCAAAGTAAAAACCAAAGCGGTAGTTCGTGAGAACGATGAGTTGGTAGAAAAAATCATTGACACCACCATTGGTAGAATTATCTTCAACCAGGTAGTTCCCCGCGAGGTTGGATACATCAATGAGTTGTTGAAGAAGAAAAACTTGCGCGATATCATCACAAACATCATTCGTTTGAGCGGTGTTGCGAAAGCGGCAGATTTCTTGGATAACATTAAAAACCTTGGTTTCCACTATGCATTTAAAGGCGGATTGAGCTTTAACTTGAGCTATGTTAAAATCCCCGTTGAGAAAGAGCAATTGGTGAACAAGGCCATGGAAGAAGTGTTGGAAATTCAATCGAATGCCGACATGGGATTCATTACCAACAACGAGCGTTACAACCAAGTTATTGACTTGTGGACACGTGTAAACAACCAGTTGGCGCGTGTATTGATCAACGATTTACAGAATGAGGATCAAGGATTCAACCCCATTTACATGATGTTGGATTCTGGAGCCCGTGGTTCTAAAGAACAGATTCGTCAGCTCGGTGGTATGCGTGGTTTGATGGCTAAACCCCAAAAGAACACAGGCAACTCGGGTGGAGATACCATTGAAAACCCAATTATTTCAAACTTCAAAGAAGGTTTGAACGTATTGGAGTACTTCGTATCTACACACGGTGCACGTAAAGGTTTGGCGGATACGGCGTTGAAAACGGCGGATGCGGGTTACTTGACTCGTCGTTTGCATGACGTAGCCCAAGATGTAGTAATTACAGAGCCAGATTGTGGTACCCTCCGTGGTATTGCGATGACTGCGTTGATGAATAACGACGAAACTACTGAGCCATTGTACGAGCGTATCTTGGGTAGAACAGCCCTTGACGATGTATATCATCCAACCACTGGTGCGTTAATCGTAGCAGGTGGTCAGGAATTGACTGAAGAAATCGCTACTGCCATTGAAGAGGCAGGTATCGAGGAATTGGAAATTCGTTCGGTATTGACTTGTGAAACGTTGAGCGGTGTATGTGCCGCTTGTTACGGTCGTAACTTGTCAACCGGAAGAATGGTTCAAGCGGGTGAAGCTGTGGGTGTAATTGCTGCACAGTCAATCGGTGAACCTGGAACTCAGTTGACACTGCGTACATTCCACACGGGTGGTGCGGCGTTGAACATTGCGGCGGAAAATACATTGACAACCAAGTACGATGGTACCATCAGTTTCGACGGTATGCGTACGGTTACCAAGGTTGAAACCGACGAAAACGGCGAAGCGAAAAATTCAGAGATCGTATTGGGTCGTTCTGGTGAAGTACGTGTATTGGATCCTAAGACCAAAACAGTGATCACCAGTTACAACATTCCTTATGGTGCTGTATTGATGGTAAAAGAAGGTCAGAAAGTGAAGAAGGGCGATGTGATGTGCACATGGGATCCTTTCAACACTTTGATCGTTTCTGATATTGATGGTAAAGTTTCTTTCGAGAACATAATCGAAGGTGTGAACATGCGTGAGGAAGGGGATGAGCAAACAGGTTTGTCTGAATTGGTGATCGTGGAGAGCCGCGATAAAACCAAGGTGCCTCAGTTCCGTGTTGAGGGCAGCGATGATGTGGTTAAAATCTTCAACATGCCTACTGGCGCTATTTTGGTAGCGAAAAACGGCAGCACCATCAAAGGTGGTGATGTGTTGGCGAAGATTCCACGTTCAGCTACCCGTACCCGTGATATCACTGGTGGTCTTCCACGTGTTACAGAATTGTTTGAAGCACGTAACCCATCGAACCCAGCTGTAGTAGCTGAGATCGACGGTGTTGTGACTTATGGTGTGTCTAAGCGCGGTAACCAGGAAATCATCATCACTTCAAAAGATGAGGAGGTGAAGCATTACCAAGTGCCTTTGTCTAAGCATATCTTGGTTCACGATGGTGACTATGTGAGAGCTGGTCAGCCTTTGAGCGACGGTGCCATCACGCCTCAAGATATCTTGCGCATTGAAGGTCCCGCATCTGTACAGCGTTATGTATTGAATGGTATTCAAGAAGTATATCGTTTGCAGGGTGTAACCATCAACGACAAGCACATTGAGGTAATCGTTCGTCAGATGATGCAGAAAATGGAAATCATCGATCCAGGTGATACCCGTTTCTTGGAAGGCGAAATTGCTGATCGTTTCTCATTGCAACAGGAGAATGACAATATTTGGGACAAGAAATTTGTTACCAACCCTGGAAATTCCTCTACTATGCATGCAGGTCAGATCGTTAGCTTGAAAGATTTGCGTCAAGAGAACAGCACTTTGCGTCGTCAAGACATGGCATTGGTAGAATACCGTGATGCGGTTCCAGCCACTGCTACGCCTGTTTTGCAAGGTATTACACGTGCATCTTTGGGTACACAGAGCTTCATGAGTGCAGCGTCGTTCCAGGAAACTACCAAAGTTTTGAACGAAGCGGCTATCTCAGGAAAGGTCGACGAACTCAAAGGGTTGAAGGAAAACGTAATTGTGGGTCATTTGATTCCTGCTGGCACTGGATTGAGAAGATTCCAGGAAGTGATCACAGGTTCAAAAGAAGAATACGATCGTTTGATGGCGACCAAATACGAAGAGGAAGAAGAGTCTACCGCGGTAGAAGCATAATTGCTCATTCAATAGAATCTATGAGGAAGGGCGGCCGTGAGGCCGCCCTTCTTTTTTGAGATTAATGTGAAATAAAACGGAGGTTGTGGGGGTTGAGCGTGGGTCTATAACGTCCAGTAGAAAGAGGGATGTTTGTTAAATAGGGATATGAGGGTGCTATACGGATGAGTACACACACCGGACATATGGATGTTAACGGATTGGGATGTTAGTGGATTTAGATGTTAATGCTTTGGATTTTAATCCCGGATCTGGGTTTCGTAAAGATGGGCGTAATGGCCTCCGGCCGACATCAATTGATGATGGTTACCACGTTCAATGACGGAGCCTTTTTCGAGGACCAAAATTTCATCTGCTTTGGCAATGGTGCTCAAACGGTGTGCAATTACGATGGCCGTTCTTCCTTCCAACAACCGATCGATGGCCTTCTGAATAAGCTGTTCTGTTTCCGTATCGATGGCACTGGTGGCCTCATCGAGCAAAATGATTCTTGGGTCAAACGCCAACGCGCGGATGAAGCTGATGAGCTGACGTTGTCCGAGCGACAAAGTCATGCCACGCTCCATTACGTTGTAGTCAAATCCGCCGGGCAGTTTTTCAATGAATTCATAGGCTCCGATGGATCGCGCAGCATCAATCATTTTCTGAACATCAATGGCATCATGGTGTAAGCGAATGTTGTCTTTCACACTACCACTGAATAAAAATACATCTTGCAAAACCAGCGCGATTTGCTGTCGCACCGAGGTGATATTCAACGAACGAATGTTGTGGTTATCGAGCAGGATTTCTCCTTTTTGGTGTTGGTATAATTGATTAACCAGCGATGCAATGGTGGTTTTGCCTGATCCTGTAGCACCCACGATGGCTATGGTTTTGCCCGGCTTTAGGTGGAAGTAAACGCCGCGAAGCACCCATTCTTCGGGGTTGTAGGCAAACCAAACGTCTTTGAATTCAACGGCACCTTGTAGCACGGGTGCTGGGGTATCGGTGGTGGCTTCTATGTTCTCTGTATCGTCGATGAGTTTGAAAATTCGATCTGCGGCCACGATACCCATCTGAATGTTGTTGAAACGATCGGCGATGGCACGAACTGGGCGGAAGAACAGGTTGATGAACATGATGAACGCGGTTAGTTCTCCAAATTCGATGTCTCCTTTCACCAGCGAACCACTTCCATACCAAACTATCAGGGCGAAACTACAAGCCACAAGGACCTCTACGATGGGGAAGAAAATGGCATAGTAGTAAATGCTGCGAATGTTTGCATCGCGGTGGGCTTGGTTGATGAGATCGAACCGACGCATTTCCTCTTTTTCTCGGTTGAATAGTTGCACCATTTGCATGCCGGTGATGCGCTCTTGAAGGAAGGCATTGAGTTTGGCCACTTGATTGCGCACATCTTGGAAGGTGTCGCGGATGCCTTTTCTAAAACGGTTGGCAGCGAGAAGCAA
>Ga0194115_10005466_pt1 | contig 13208 bp, 12 predicted proteins | sample TA2MahsurfametaG_3_FD_148656 | JGI IMG/M metagenome (GOLD analysis project Ga0194115, IMG submission 148656) | Freshwater microbial communities from Lake Tanganyika, Tanzania - TA2015002 Mahale S4 surface | ecosystem: Environmental > Aquatic > Freshwater > Lake | place: Tanzania: Lake...
CACTTGAATCAATGTTAAATCTAGATGTGTTATTCGTGCCAAGGTGTAAAGGAGCAGATTGAACATTAATAATAGCAGCATGATTATTTCCATGATAACCCCCAGATAGAGTTCCATCACCAAAACCCAGTAGTAGCCCCCAATCTGATGAACTACCATGAGTAATATTAACTTGATTATAATTACTGTGATTAATAGTTAAAGCATTACCTGAATTAGAACCACCAGTTCCTATTTTAGCAGTACCATATACATGAAGAGTTTTTCCAGGACTCGTCGTTCCAATGCCGACTCTTCCTCCACCAGAGGCTGGTGCGCCACCAGTTACTCTCATAACTTCTTGCTGTGCAGACACACCATCATATGTTGTAAATTGTAAATGATAACCGCTTATGCCTTTGATGTAATTATCACCATTATTCCATGTGATACCATAGCCTTGAGTTAAAGTTACATTGCCATCAGTAACAGACAATTTTTGTGCTGGACTTGACGTTCCGATACCAACATAACCAGTTGTTCCATGAATCATCAACTTAGAATCGCCAAGAACAACACTGCCACCATCATCTGCAGTATCGACTAATAGATGTAAGTGCCCTCTAGCTGAGTTATCACCTATCTGTTGTTGAGCAATAGCAGCTTTTCTGTAAAAAGAATTATTTTCTCTATAGCCGAGAGTTATTCCCGTCAATTCTCCATTTGCAGTAGAAGTAGCGCCAAAATGTGCAAATTGACCTGTTGATGTTGCAACCTCTAGTTTAGAATGCGGACTCGTCGTTCCAATGCCGACGTTGCCATTTCTTATAGCGAGTCTCGTTGCCACGCTTCGTGAATCATCTGCTACATCAATACCAAATGTTGTTGCAACATAGCTGCTCCCCACCTCTGTCCAAATTCTTGCCTTATAATATGATTGATTTCCATTATACCAAGAAATTGCTTGACGACCAGTGGCTTGACCTTCATTTTCAAAAAGATAGATTCCATCTCTAGTATTATTATCAGCCACTGTTGTATCAATATACAGTGCATTTGATGTGCCATTATCTAAATATGTTTGACCGCTGACATGCAGTTTTGTTGCAGGACTCGTCGTTCCAATGCCGACATTGCCTGTCACCAATAACCCACCAGCACTGATGTTCAGCTGACCAGTCATTGTATCGCCAGCCTTTAGAACAGTATTATTCGCTTGACCATAAGCAGCATTTGCTTGAGCATAAGAATTATTTGCCTGACCATATGCAGAGTTTGCTTGACCGTAGGCGTCTAATGCACTGGAAAATTTATAGGTTGTTGATCCATCATCTGACCATCCCCATTTATCGACCGACTCATCCCATCGTAAAAAAGTATTTGTAGACGAGCCACGATTTACAGTTATTCCTGCATTTAGAGCTGGTGTGCTACTTACATTTGACAATAGAACAATGTCAGCATCTTCAATCGTAAGAATTTCTGTATTCAATGTTGTAGAGCTGCCCGATACAGTTAGATTTCCTGTGACAATTATATCACCAGAAACTGTGCCGCCTGCAGAATTAAATTTTAAATTTGCTGCAGCATATGCGTTATTTGCTTGATCATGTGCATTTGTTATCGCAGTATTTTGAGAACTTGCAGAGGTATTAAGCGTTGCAAATGTGGTATTAATTGTTGCAAATGTAGAATTCGAGTTGGAACTTGCAGTATTCGCTTGTGTATATGCTGCGTTTGCTTGGCTATATGCAGCATTTGCTTGCTCATAAGCACCTTCATGTGCTGCAGCTAATGAACTTCTCGCACCAGCAGCATGAGTAGATCCAGTTCCTCCCATATCAATTGTTACAATTGTTGTCATCTTTTCTTACTCTTAATAACTTACATTCGCGAACGAATGACCACCAAAAAATGTTGTGCCACCATTAAACGTGACCAGTGCTATAATATCTAGTTTATTTGCAATGCCAGAAGCAAGAACAGGCACTTCAGAATTTGACCAATATACTGTGTTTGAAAAATTCACAACATTTGCTGCAGTCGCTGGTTGTCGTAAAACTAACGTGATTGGACACCCATTACCAGAAGCAGGTGAATTAGTAAATGTAATTGCAACATTTGCATTTTGCAATGTTAAATCAAAAATATTATTTCCTGCCAAATTTGCAGTAAATGACGATGTAGTCACTGTTGCAGAATTCACTCTTTCAAAATATCCAAATAATTGTACATTACCAGAGGCAGCAGGACCTTGAGGACCTTGTGGACCAATTGGACCAACATCAGTGATGTTGATGGTTCCGACCATTGAAGAGTGATACTGACAAATATAATACAACGTGTTTGGTGCATCGTATGGAACAGCAAACGTGACATCTCCAGTTTGTGTACCATTATTTGTCACACCACTGCTGTATGCACTGCCTGTACCTGTGACCGCAGCAGTTTTAATCCAGAATGGGTGACCAGATGCGTTTACACTGAAGATATAAGTAAATCCGCGCAATAAATTTAAAGTTGGATTATTTGATCCATCAATTACATACGCACCAGATCCACTGTTTGTTACAGTATATGTTCGTGCACCAACTGTGCCTTGTGGTCCTTGTGGACCAGTTGCGCCAGAGGGACCCTGCGGACCTTGTGGACCTTGCGGACCTTGAGGACCTTGTGGACCTTGAGGACCTTGTGAACCAGTTGCACCTTGTGGACCCTGTGGTCCAGGAACAGTTGATGCATCACCTTGTGATCCTTGAGGACCTTGAGGACCCTGTGGACCTTGTGGACCTTGAGGACCTTGTGGACCAGTGCTACCTTGTGGTCCTTGCGGACCTTGTGGTCCAGTGGATCCAACAGAACCCTGTGGACCTTGCGGACCTTGTGGTCCAGTGCTACCTTGTGGTCCTTGCGGACCTTGTGGACCTTGTGGACCTTGCGGTCCCTGAGGACCACCAGCTGGACCTGATGGACCTTGTGGACCAGCGTTACCCTGTGACCCTTGAGGACCTTGTGGACCCTGTGGACCTTGTGGTCCCGCAGCACCATTCACGCCTATTGTTCCATTTGCACCTGCAGGACCCTGTGGACCTTGCGGACCTTGCGGACCTTGCGGACCTTGAGGACCTTGCGGACCTGCAACATTGGAAACACCAGAGGGACCTTGTGGACCCTGTGGACCTTGTGGTCCTTGTGATCCAGCTGCACCATTTGCACCTGCAGAACCTTGTGGTCCTTGTGGACCTTGCGGACCTTGTGGACCTTGTGGTCCCTGAGGACCACCCGCTGGACCTGCAGGACCTGCAGGACCTGTTGGACCAGCTGGACCAGCGGCACCTGCCAATCCAATGGCAGCAGATGTAAATGTTCTTGCTTCAATAACTGTATTACTTATTGGCGCGACATTAAAAGTAAGTGTGGTGCCAGATACCTGATAATCGACTGTTGGAACTTGCGATGTGCCATCGATGTAAATAAACGCAAGATCAGTATTTGAAGAGCGAGTTAAAGTAAATGAGGTGCATGAACCTGTGCCAGTAAATCGATCTGATGTTACACGAGAAATATCTGCAATGTTTAATAAACTAATCGATCGAGCTTCAATAACTACTCCATTTGATGGTGCAGTATTGAATGTAAGTAACGTTAAACCAACTTGATAATCTACTTCAGCTTTCTGAGCGACACCATTAAAATAAACAAATGTTTTTACAGTTGTTGTATTTTGAGAGAGTGTAAATTGTGTGCACGCACCATTTCCCGTAAATCGATCAATCACAAACTCATTTGTTGTTGTTGCACCAGAGGGACCTTGTGGACCCTGTGGACCTTGTGGACCTTGTGGACCTTGTGGACCAGTTACACCTTGCGGTCCTTGTGGTCCCTGAGGACCAGTGACGCCTTGTGGTCCTTGTGGACCTTGTGGACCTGCAACATTGGAAACACCAGAGGGACCTTGTGGACCTTGAGGACCTTGTGGACCTTGCGGTCCAGAGTCACCAATTGTATAAATCTCAACATTCGCACCATTTGCAGGAGCTGATGTAAACACGATTTGATTATTACTTACATTATAATCAGCATTGCCTTGTAAAACAGTGTTGACAAATACAAGCGTGTGCGATTCACTAGTTGGTGTGACAGTTAAAGTAAATGTTGTACACGAACCATTGCCCGAAAAGATGTCTCTTGTAGAGCCAGGATTTCCAGTGCCAGTGCCTCCAAGAGATGTGAACGAGATGTTTGCATTCGAACCATTTGCTGTAACAGAAATAGCAACAGTACTGGTGTTTACAAAATTAAGGTGTTTATTGGATAAAACTGAGTCACCGTTCGCTGAAACTTGAACAGTATTTGCTGCAGCGTTTACATTTGCAAAAAGATCATGACCGCCAACATTGATTGAATTGATATTGGACAGATTTCTTGATGAATCAAGAACAATTGTGTTTGCAGCGTCCAGTCCATTTTTGATACTGAACGTTTTATTAAGTGTTGTTGCCATCTTCGTTCACTATCCCAAAAGAGCCAACGCCAGATTATAGAGCATTAATTATGGTAAAATGCCATACCTCACTGAGCGAATTGTATTGATATTATTTGTAGCATTAAATAATAGTCGAACATCACCGCTTGAAATATCTGCGGAGAATGATCCGAGTGATGGACCTGTTTGAATTGTGCCATATTCTGTGATATAAACATTTGTTGCATCTTGAACTAGTACAATTTCTGTAGTATGATAGTTTGTAGAACTATTTGCCTGTACAAAATATTTTGTCGAGGCAAGTTGTGTTGCCGCAAATTTATCCAAGACAACTTGTCCAGAAGAGGAGGTTGTTACAGTATTTGTTGTAACATTTAAAGATCCAACCTGAAGCGAGAATGTTACATTTGCATTCGCAACTGTTAATCCAACACCACCCGACGTAATCGTCACCGCACCATTTAGTGCTGACGTTCCTAATACTGTTAAGGCTGTATTAATCGTAACTGGATTATTAAATTGTACAGTGTTACTATAAGTTGTTGTACCTGTAACGTTTAAATTTCCTGAAACGTTCGCAGTTGTAGCACTTATTGTGGTAACATTAATTAATTCTGCTTCTAAATTCGCAACAAGAGTTGCATTATTAAATGCACCAGTAATTACATTGGCAGTCAAATCACCCGTATAATCTGTAAAGAGTTTAAACTTACCGCTGTCTGACGCATCGCGGAAAAGACCTGCTTGTTTTGTTGTATCATATACACCAAAGAAACCAATATCAACTGCATCAGAAGTATTATTTAATGCGAGTTTAATTAATGAATCTTCAACACTTAAAGTTGAAGTTTCGACAGTCGTTGTGTTTCCGAGTACGAATAAATTTCCAGTAACTGTCATATCCTTGTCGACAGTTACATTTGAAGCGAGAGTTAATGCTGCTGTAGGTCGACCAACGGAGGTAATTGATGCAGTATTCAGAGAAAATTCAATATTTCCACGCTGTGCTGATGAACCAGATACTGATCCGCTTACATTAATACTTGCAGAGTTATTAAAGTTTACATTTGCATTTGCAATTAAAAGAGAATCATTGGTGTATATTGCGACAAGATTTGCTGCAGCATTGGCTTGAGCATAAGCACCATTCGCTTGAGCATAGGCTCCATTAGCCTGAGCAAAGGCTAGATTTGCTTGAGCATAAGCACCATTCGCTTGAGCATAGGCTCCGTTCGCCTGTGCATAAGCGCCATTGGCTTGCGCATAGGCTCCGTTGGCTTGAGCGTAAGCACCATTGGCTTGAGCATATGCAAAGGTCGATGGTGGTTCAATAACAATGTTACCAACCATGCCACCATGAGCTGTGCACTGATACACATATGTGTTGCCCTGTAATTCATATGGAACTTTCCAGTACAATGTACCAGTAACTTTACCTTGAGCAGCGGAGCCTGTTGTAACAACTCCAGCAGTTGAAACGTGAGTTAATCCAGTGTCAGAGTTTGCACCACCACTAGAAACACGAATTACAAATGGATGACCTGTTACATTTAAACTAAAGGCGAGTGATTCGCCTGCACGAACATACAATGTCGGATTATTAACCGCTGCACCATATTGATCGAAGCGATATGCAGATGCGCCACTATTTGTTACATCTAATCTTGTTACCGCTGGCTGATAACTCGAATTCGCTTGAGCATAGGCTAAATTAGCGGTTGCATTTGCAACATTCGCAGTAGAATATGCCGAGTTGGCTTGATTATATGCGTTATTAGTATGATCTACTAGATTTAACCCAGCAACCGTAAGATATGTGCTCGCATTTATAGTGGTTGCATTCGCTGTAACAACATTCGATAAATTTCGATTCGAATCAACAATAATGGTATTTGCGACATCAATACCATTTTTGACGCTAAACGTACGATTAAGAGTTGCCATTTAAATCTCCTGGGAATTCTTTCTATTTATAATTTTAGGCTGTTAAAGCAGTTCTCACGAGTTTTACAGTAATAATATTATTATCAGGATTATTTGGATGAAATATCAGATTACAGATACCACCAGCGACTGTCATAGAATAAGTACCGAGAGTATAGGTATTAATAAGAGTTGCATATTCAGTTATATAAGCGGAAACTCCATCCTGCATCGTAAAGAGTTCGGTAGAATGATATGTATCCACTGTTTTAGACTGAATAATATATTTTACTGTAGTAAAATTTGAAGAGGAGAAACTATCGATAGTTATTGGAGCATTCGAGGTTGTTGTAAATACATTAAATGTGGTTTCGGTCGGACCTGAAACGATCACATTTGCGGAAACGTATGAGGTGTTAACTGTCGTCGCACCGACTGTAATAGTCGAATTTTGTGTAGCCGACAGATTACCAGCTAAATTTACAGTGGCAACATTCGCAGTGCTTACATAAATTTGATTCCAAACTTTATTAGATGCACCGAGATTAAACGTATTTGATACATCAGGTATTAAATTACTTGTAAAATCTGCAACAACAGAGACGGTATCTGTGTTTACATCACCGATAATTAAATTGCCATTTAGTGATATATCACCGCTTACATTTAAGTTTTGCTGGACGTTTAAAGTTCCAGTGACTGTACCACCAGCAATATTAAGTTTTAAATTTGCAAGATCGAATGCTGCGTTCGCTTGCGCATATGCCTCATTGGCAGCAGGACCAGAAGGACCAGTAGGACCAGCTGGACCTTGAGGACCCGTATTTCCTGTTGGTCCTTGAGGACCTTCTGGTCCACGAATGACTGAATCACGAACGATTGTGCTACCAGTTTGCGGCTGAACAACCGCAATTTGATTCAGCGAAGGATTTACGACGACAGTTACTGTGTTACTAGTTGCCTGTACGATCGTGGGATTTTCTAAACTCATAGTCGTGTAACTTCACCATATACAATCACGTCACCGAATAGAAGTTTTGAGACTTTACCTGCACCATCAACTAACTCCAAGTCGTAAACATATGTCGTCTTGGGAGGTTTTGAGGAAGATTCCATATCAACAGAAATATTTGCAGTTCTAGATGCAGCTAATTCTAATGAGACATTGCCTGTATTTGCAGTAATTGTAATCTCACCATTTGCTGAGGTAAGAGACTCAGTTACAGTGCTCGAATTATATCCTGGACGAATTTGCATACGAGCAGTATAACTTGCTAAATTTTGCACTGCATTGTTTGCATCCTTTACAGTGATCGCGAGTCCAAATGTTGAACCCTGCCACATTGAAAGATTATATTTGTTATCGTCGCAATACATTTTTTATCCTATAAATCCTGGTTTGTATACAGTTTTTCCGTTCTCGGATAATGCTGTAAGTTTTTGTTTTCGATTTGGTCCCTTTGTTGTATAAGAAGCGTGAACCCAACCACTGTTTGGACCTTCTTTTGGATCATAAAACTCTAAGATGATTTGATCGAACTCACAATTTTCACTGACCCACTTGGCAAGATCTGGATTTGGGAGCCCATCGATTTCGAAGTCAATCGCCTCACCATTGCAATGTTGAGACTTGCTAGAACCACCAACAGCACTATTAAGGGCAGGACCACGATAGCCAGAATTAATACGCACGGGCTTATTAAAATGACGCCGCACAGGTTCAAGAATTTTTTCGCATACATTTTTAAGGTTTTGAGCATGATCAGCATTTGGTGTATTATCAATTCGCTTTCGAATCGCAGTCTCCGATTTTGTAAATTCTTTTAAATTAAAGTGTTCAGATAATTGCATTTCTGGATTTACTTTTCCAGCAGCAGGTGCAGCAGCTGGAGCAGGAGCAGCTGCAGGTTTTGCGGCTGGTGCAGGACCACTTAATTGCGCGAAGTATGTGTTCGTCTTAGCCTTGCGATCCTCCAAGCCGTGAGTACCACCATTAACTTTTTTACTAATGGATAATATCGAAGCATCATTTACTCCTGTGTCACATAATGCCCAAAGTTTATTTTTTTCAAAGAAGAACATCGCTGACTCAAATGCAAGTTCACCAGCAACAAGGTCTGGATTTGTCATTACATCTGGACGATTGCAGTATTTAGAGAACGCGAGGTAATTATCGCGACCTGTTAATTGTAATGCACCACGTCCACGAAACTTCCAACCATCACCCGTCATTTCTGCACCATTGCCCATGCGTCCCGCATAGACACGATTCGCAATTGCCTCTGGCTTGCGCTCATACTTCAATGCTTCTGCATCTGTCTTAAAATACTTACCAAAAATACCACGCAATCCTTTGGCTCCGTAGTTTAGATTCTCGGTAAATGCTTTGAATCCACCCGTTTCATGAGCAGTTTGCCCAAAGAAATGCGCAGCGCGAGCTGGTGAAAGTTTATAATAAGCAGCAGCAGCACGCAGAGTCCCAGGACCCCACGCACCGTCTGCTGTTACGCCAATTTTCTTTTGTAATGCTGCTAAACTCATATATCACCTCAAGCAATATTATCTTCATCATCCTCTGTTGCTGCAACACCAGCGGCAACGCCAACTGCGCCAGCCACAACAAGAGGAGCTACTTCAGCAACAGGCTCTGGAATCAAATCACTTGGTGAAACATCACCGAGCGAAACTTCTGGTGCCTTGGGTGGTTCAGGTAATGCATCTGGCTTTTCGCTCTTACCGAGCATAATGCCTGAGAGAATACCAGTAAGAAAGGTTGCGATTGGAGTAATTAACTCAAAAAACTTTGCATCATTGGGTGACTGACTCATTGGCTGAGTCACAAAGATGAGCGAGTAAAGAACTACAAAAACAATTCCTGTCAATGTAAATGCAAGTGAAAGACCGACTGTAAATTTAAGTCGCGCCATCAATTCACTTTCTGTATATCTTGGACCTTTAAACATGATTATTCTCCTTTGGGTTCACAATTACAATCTTCTGCGGGTGCAGCTTCTTCTTCTACGGGCGATTGCTCTACTGGTTCTGGCAATCCATTTAGTTTATCATAGCACAATCCATCAGCCTCACATATTGGGCGATTACACTCAGGCTTATCCTTATTTTCAGGATCCTGACATTCGTAGCGATAAGTGTCTGAACACCCAGTTAATAACAAAGCAGCGAACAAAAATAATACTGCTTTCATTTGATTACCTCTTTCCGTATCTTAAATACATCATTGCACCTGTGGTTTCGTCTTCAACAATAATCGGTGCATCTCTGTTATCTAGGGCATATTGTCGAATGTCTTCGCCGAGTGGACCAGCAACCATAGAACGCCAGTGTTGACCTTTGCGCCTTCCGAGAGTTGCCTTGTAATAATCATTACTCGGAACTGTAAACACTGCTCGCCCACCAAACATCTTTGGTGGTGGTCGGCGTAGTGGTTCAGGAGATAAGAGCATATCGCGACCTGCAATTCCTACATTTACTGCAGATTCCGCACCACTAATTCCTGCAGCGCCCATTGAATTTGCTGGCGCTTCTTCGCCAAGTCCTTGTGCACGAAGTGCTTCATCTTTTGCCGTAAGATTTCCAAAAGAAAAATCAATAGCGGAATGAAGTGGTCGAGTCTGTTTTTTTACAGCGAGTGCACCTCGATATTGACGTTCGCCTGTTCTCTCTTGATTTTTTTGCTGCTGCTGTTGCTCTTCAGTATCTCGTCTATAATTAGTTCCTTTGTTAGCTGCAGCGAGTTCATTTGCTCTCTGCAATCTTTGAATTGCTTGAATTATCTTTGCCGACAAATTACTTCGAAATGATTTATTTTGTTCATTTAAATTATCGGCAATTATCATTCTATCATAAACTGCAGCAGTCTTTCGTGCTTTGGCTTCTATCAAAATTTGTTTATTAATAATATCTAATGATTCTTTTAGTTTTTTCTTTTTTTTCTTTGATTTTCCTTTACTGGCAGAAACTGAAGTTGATGGACGATATCCTGGAAGTTTAGTTGTGGCAGCAATACCTTTCATTGGTCCACTTATACCTTTAACTGCATGCTGCAAAACGTTAACAATTTTACCATCACTTTTTCTACGACCACGAATATACACTGAAATTCCCCCAGAATGTTTTTTGTCCATAAACAATTCTGAGAATTGTGATAGGTGAGTATCAATATCTTTAGATGGCTCATCAATATAATGAGTCGCACTTGATCCTGCCTCATTATGAGAAGTGTGAGCGTGCATTCTATAAACTGGATGAGCAGTTCTAGCTGATACAACATTACGCACATAATGACCCAATTCCTCAGAAGTTTTTTCAGAAAGAGCCTTATGAATATCTCTAGCCATTCTACGAGTTGTTTCTAATTTGCTCGCATCAGCAGCTTTCCCACGAACTGAATTTTTTTCTTTTTTCCAAACCTCATGATTTTTTTCAGCACTGCTTTCTCTATACCCAAGAGAAGCAATTTTCTTTTTATGTTTTTCAAATCCATTGACTAGGGTTTTTGCGCCTGTCATTTTTTCAAGACTTTCCAACCCAGGATTGCGAATATTTGGCTCTCTTTGAGAACCATATTTCAATCCAATGCCGACATGTGTTGTTTTGCCAGTTTTTGGGTGTTTGAAGCGATACATTACGTCTGAGTCATTATGAGGATCTTCATTACCAGTAAATTTAGCAACGTCGTTTGCACCATTGCTGGTCCAAGCAACATGAGTAATATGTGCTGGGTTGTGACCTTGCTCAGTTAAATGTGCCCTCATTCTTTCAGCTGATGATCTTGCATGGTCATTAATTGTATTGTATTCGGCTGGAGTAATTCTTTTTTTAATTGCGTTATGTGTTTCTTCAGGAGATTTTTGCGTAATCTCGTCTCTATAATGGGTTGGAAATTGTTTGTCCGGATGCATATGCATTGCGTGAAGGACTTCAAATAATTTTCCTTTATCATCATTGGCAACAGTTTCCATTAACAAATTAAATTTTGTAAACTTAAACATTTTATGCCTCAAAAAAGTCGACTTTCACTTGACTGATTGTTATACTGAGTATGCATTTTATTAAATTCTCTCTAATATTTCAGCAATTTTCTCATCTAATGATATTTCTTTTGAAATGATATCTCTGCCATTAATACCATAAACAGTATTTGGCATTGCAGAGGTATATGCAAGAAATGTTTTAAGAGCACTATAGTCTTTAGAATCAATTTTACAAAACATCATTCTAGTGCTCGCTTCTACTCCAAAAACGTTTTGAACTACAATAATATGATTTAATATTAATCGTTCTTTTAAAATACCTGATATTTTATAACGATGTAATAATCTCTTAATATATCGAATCCGTTTAAATTCTTCATCAAATTCACTATCAATACAATTAGGTTTATTGTAACACTTTGCTGCATATAATAATATATTGGAATCAGTCAAATTTGCAAAAGACATAAATTAATATTCGCCAGTATTACCTGAGTCATAATCCATTTTTCTGCGGCGCATCCCATAGTCTTCCATATCGTCATCATCATCACTTTCTAGTTCACTTTCTGATGCATCGTCATCTGAATTTGGCATATCATCATCATCCATGAGATGCTCAAGTTCTTCATCATCAACTATTTGAGCGTATCCATCAATACGTTTATTCGGTTTTGTATTATACACAACATAAAGAAAATAGGGTGATGAACCAAGTTTAAATACCATCTCTGCATCAAAATTCAAAAAGTGTTTTGTTGCATGTGGAGGCACAATCATTCCATAACGTTCTAGTGTTGCTCGAACTTGATCATAAAAAACTACAGGATTTGTATATGGAGTTGCAACTAAACGATCAAAATACGAATTAATCATATCTTTATTATTCTCTAATGTTTTTTCGTCAACCTCGATATAAAGCGATTCCATTGAATCATCATTTTTCTCACTTATGAATGTTTTAAAGTTTTGCATTTTATGCTCCCTACTGAAGTTTTGCACCTGGTACTGAGTTCTGAATAAGTTTTGGTTCCATATTTATTTTGTTTTTAATAGACTTTAACACTTCTTTTGATTCTTTTCTTTTATTTAAAATTCTATGTATTGCTTGAAGAGTAGAAGTTGTATCTATATTGCCATTCATTTCTTCATAAAGAGGATCATCGAAATTTGATGTTTGAAGTTGAATTTCGTTTGATCCGAATGGCATATGTAGAGGAGCTAAATTGCGCCATTGCGCTAAAGTGAGCGGATCTACCTCATTTACACCACCACTACCACCACCAGGAAAAAACGAAAATCTACCACGTCGTGATCGTGTTTTTGTTCTTCGTCCTGAGGATTTAGATGAGGGTTTCGTTCCTCGAGGAGATTTCGTTCCTCGAGGAGATTTCGTTCCTCCAGGGAGTTTCGGTCCTCCAGATCGAATTTTACCTGCTGGTATACCTATAGGTACATCGACAGGTGCATCGACTGATGGTCCATGAACTGGTGTGACGCTAGGTTGTGGAAATTTTGGAAATATTTTTGGCAATAAACTAGAAACATTGATTCTTTCATTTAATTTTTTTTTTTATCGATGACTGCTTCATGCACGTAGTGACCTAATCTACGAAAATGTGCTGTTGCGCGAAAGATTGCTTGATCTTCATCAGCTGCTTCAATTATAAAATTTGTTGTGCTTTGCCGACGACGAAGCGATACATGCTCATGCGAAGGATTGGAAGTTGTAAGTGTAACTACATGTTTCATTTATGGTTTCCTATTATCGGCGCCATGGGAATACTTTTGATTCCGCAATCGTTTCTTCGTTCACAATATCACTG
>Ga0194115_10005470_pt1 | contig 13201 bp, 6 predicted proteins | sample TA2MahsurfametaG_3_FD_148656 | JGI IMG/M metagenome (GOLD analysis project Ga0194115, IMG submission 148656) | Freshwater microbial communities from Lake Tanganyika, Tanzania - TA2015002 Mahale S4 surface | ecosystem: Environmental > Aquatic > Freshwater > Lake | place: Tanzania: Lake Tanganyika...
TAAATAGTGATCGGGGGACTGGTCAAAAGCTAATCGAATATCTTTCTTAAAGTTGATGCATTTTCTTGTAACTACACTTCTACGAGTTGTTCAGTGATTATCTTACCAGAAAATGTTTTGAGATACAATGACCCAGTTTAAATCATAATCTCTTAAGATGATTTAGTCTACGTCAGGCATCGCAATACTAGTGTTTCTAATAGTAACAGCACTTATTAGTTACCTTACAAATAGTTTGTGTTTTCTATAGAGAACGGCAGGACCAAACTACTCTTTTAGAGGTATATCGACCGTCTCTCAGTTTTTTCCTGGTCTATCGTCAAGAAATACGGAGACTAAGCTTAACTTTTTGTTGCTGCATACGAGTAGAATGGAACACTGTTCACAATAAGAAGAAACAAGATAAGAATATCTACCAATACTAGTACTTAACAACAAGGCACTTACCTCGACGGAAACCAAACAAAGATATGTGCACCAGGATGTGCCTCTTGTTCGTCCATATTTGCTTGTTAAACATGTAATAAGGGATTTGTTCTCAATATAGCGAGTTTGTTCTGTCTTCCTTGTGGCTTCAGCTGTATTTAATGTAATGCCACTAGCTGTCTCAAATGCATGAATGGAACAGTTTTGAGATAGCAAAAATGCGTCAGATGCTCTCCCTTGTGTCTAACCTGCCTTGAAAACAACATTTAGTTCTGTACTGCCTGCAGATTCAACAGCATCTTAAATCAAAATACTGGAAAATGTGAGAACTGTACCATGCTGAACTGTTTTGAATGTATAACTAATTCCACTTGCAGAACATGTAAAAATGGCTTTGTCCCAAACAGCAATAATACTGTTTGTTTGAGCTGTCCTATTTCTTGTTCAAGATGTGATTCTACAAATATCTCTCGATGTCTGTCTTGCAACCCAGGGTTTTCTCTCATCAATGGAAACTGTTTAGCATGTCCCTCGAACTGCTCTCGATGCAGTGTTGATCAAAACGTCTGTGATATATGCATTAGAGGGTTTAAGAAGTCTTCTAATGGTACTTGTGTAATGAATTGTGAGTTTCCATGTTAAAACTGCGAGTAAAACAAACCAAGATAGTGTACTTCGTGTCTAAGGGGTTCTAAACTTAACGAAAATAAGACTTGTACCTTTGATTTAGCATGCAATAAGACAGGAAACAGCTGTGATGAGTGCGGACTTGGTTTCAATCTATATAAACTTTAAAATCAGTGCATCAAATGCCCCAGTATTAATTTCTGTTACCAGTGCAATCCTTTGAACCCTCAGGTCTGCTAAACTTGTATCCTAGGATATTTTTTGAATAATGATTAAAAATGTTAGCCGTGTGATTCAAATTGTTTGAAGTGCAAAAATAAGGCGGTTTGTACTCAATGCCATATGAACTCCACTCTGCCAATAAATGTAGAATAAGGAACATGTATTTTATGTCAAGATCCTTGTGTTGCTTGTCTAGGACTTCCAACAAATTGCTTAACCTGTACGAAAAATCATCAAAGAAAAGGCTGGAAATGTCTGGGCAAAAATTATCTTGCCTTCAACTTAACTTTCAGATAGAATCAAGACACTGTTCTCAATAAAATGGAGCAAATAATCGATAAAGTTCTTGAAGCCGCCAAGCTAAATAAGACTGCCCGAGACCTAGTGTCTATCGTATCTATTAGGACTGGCTCGACCATTATTCAAGGCTAATTTAACTATCAATAAAACGATAACAGAAAACTATCAGATCTATAAAAAGAAATCAAGAAGATTTCTGTGCCAGACTTGACACTGCAAGCATCAAATACGGTTCTATTTGGCTAATAAGCAAGCGATGATGATACTTAAAGCTAAAGTACATTTTGTATAATGATAGATGAAGAGAAGAATGAAGAGAAGAGTTCAGTGAATATTGGGCTTATCGTGGGTATTATTGTGGCTGTAGTTTTAATAGTAGGTAATTGTTTATTAATTTAGTGATTATCTTGCTCATATGTTGCTGTAAATCAAGATCAAAGACTCCACTCCACAAAAAAACTGATATATAGGTAGCAGCTGGTTCAGACGGGAATATCCAAAAGTCCGACGTGACTCCTTATGACATTGATTGAAAGCTTTGAATTCATAGCTTATAAATATTACATTTAATTTATCAAATAATAGATTAATTAATTTGTGATTGCCAATGCATAGTGATTCAATAACTAGCTTATAAAGGTCTAGTTTATATTTCTTTTGTTTCCAGTTTTAATCAATAGCTTATCACTTAAAATATATCATTTGGGCATACTATTTCGGCACTTTTTTGTACATTACAAATGTATTTATTATTAATAAGTCATTAACTTAAATTATTCATCAAAAATCATCTAAAAATCATCTAAAGTCGTCAATTCTAAACAAAATTACGATCCTCTGTGTTATATTGTATTAATTTTATATTTGATAATTTTTTTGTTCTTCAAAATTACTTTTGCAAGCAAAATAATAGATTTCATTTAAAACAGGTACAATAAAAAAAGGCAAACATTTTCGCATGAAATTTAGACAGGAAATAGATCTTAAAGTAAAATTAAGTAAGTCCTGTTTAATTCTTATCGATTTATTTGTTAATTTGATTAATCTCACTAAATCATGTCATATCATGATGATATCCAATGAAATATATAATTTTATTAAAGCATCAAAGGCAGAGCACATATGAAGCCTTTAATTGTAGTCCTGATGGTTTTAGTAACCATCGCAATTTGCACGCAACCCCCAAGCAATAACTTTGCGCCTCCCCCGACCATCACTCCGAATACACTGTTCACCATGCCATTCTCGAATGTTTCTGAAATTGTCAAATCTGAGAGATTATAAGGAATGTAGTTTGTGAGAAGTGGAGGAAAGACGGATATAAAGATATCTCTGTTCAACAGAAGTTAGACTTCAAAATTCAAAGTCTATACATTGGCCAATCTTACAGGCAACTGGCAACAGCATAAGACGAATCCTCGATCCTTATCATGCTTTTCGATTTACGAAACAAGTGATAACAGGGTCCAGCTCATTAAATTTGACTAAAGAACTAATACTTTCCAATCAGTATTTACAGTCACTTAGTCTCAATATAGAGCTCTTATTCCCCCAGCTTCAGCGTCAGCTACCCTGACATAAATTGTGTCTAACTTCATTATAGCTGATACCTGCAGACTTATCAGCTTCTACAGCAAGGTATACAGGCTTACTCAGACCGGACCCTAACTGGTAGTTGGAACCGACTCTCCTACTTGGGTGATTAAAAGTCACGCTGACTCGCTCAATTATGTTGTAGTGGGCCATAGCTTATACAAATACAACATGCAGACTAGAACCTATGCTTAGGTCAGAAGCCTAGCCCCCTCATCAAACTACATCATGATGGGTTTCTAGAATAGAGTCTTCGTTGAAAGTGCAAACGCTACTTAAAGAAACAACACGAATGTCGCAATAGCATTACCTGATGGGACTCTCCAGGTTCAATCAAACGTTGTGATTACTTAGATTAACGCCAAGTTTTAGTTTTTTGTGGACTCTCCATCAGGTTTTACCCAGCTTCATTAATTTTCCCTTAATGGATTTTAAGCATCGCCTATTTCAAATACTCTACCGTTTATTGTGCCAACCTTATCGCAGGACCTTACCAAATTAGGCTTTAGATATATAAAGTTCAATGCAGCCAACTCAACTCAACTGATGGCTGGCTAGATCGTTATAAAATCCTTCGACTATACTCGTATGACAACCACTAACATGAGATTCGCCAATCCTCAAAGGTTCTTTAGCATCATGTAGGGAATTCAATCTGGAAATGACATTTACTTGTCTGACTTTTTCTTTGTGGCTAGAAACCAAGGAGTCTGCGTGCAAGATTCTTCTAAAACATGCATAGAAAGAGTTTATCAATTCGTGGGAAATCAACTGATTGAGATAGGATAAAGAAATTTGACAAATCCCAATTAAATTACTAATTTTGAAAAAGTTTTTGTCGATTAATCTTTCACTGTCAATGCTATTATTCTAGTAGCTTTGAAATCAGCTGCAGGAACTTCTTATGAAGTCATATAGATCAACTACTACAACTATGCGGCCATAACAAGGATAGTCGTGCCTCCTCCTCCTTCATTCTTCTCTTAAGCCTTTCAACTGCCCTTAATCCCTTCTTTAGATGGACCTAACTTATAAATGACTACCAGCATGTTTTCCGACCCAACCACTCTCGTCAAGAAGTATAGGTTTACTAAAACTTACAATCCTTCTTCATCCAACGTGATTGTCCATAACATCACTCTTCCTGGAAACTATCAGCAAATTGCCTCAAACGTCAAATGCAGCATTCACGCAAAATTAGACTCCAGCAATAATGTATAAGGGCTCTTGTTCCTTTAATACGTGACAGCTCTCAATACCTTTGTCCCTTCTGCACTTATCGCCCCAGAAATTTCTACCCTAGGAATATCTCTTACCCCAAGTTTATCTGTGCAAATAGCTAACTCTTGTGATAGAGTAGCCGTCAATAATCTTTACGTTTTCTATAGGGAAAGCTAAAGACAGTGGAATTTAGCTAACAATAACTTTACTCAGTTGGCCTGGACTGCTATCGACGAAGACCTTAAGTATGCTGTCACAACGAACAGCATTTGGAAATTCAATCCATCCTTGAATAAGTTTGTTCTGTATTACACTCACAATGGAACTTTCTACTCTTCAAAAAGAGTTTCTTCCTTTGGCAACCGGTTTAGCATGGTGAGCCATTAGAACTCGCCTAATTCTGTTAAAAATGTAAGTGCATTCGCTTTCCTCGACTCTCCAACCGGGCTCAAGCTGGTATTTGAATATCACAACAGCTATATTGGAGATTATGTCGTAGAAATATCAGATTCTTTGTAATTGGTTGCGTTTGCCGGTATGAGGCCTAGTGCAGCCAACCCTCAAGTTCCTTACCTAGACATCGTTATGAAAAGCCTCAATTATGACACTCTTACAAGTATAGACTTGTAGTTCCCCAAAAATGCAATCAGATAAGGCTAAACAACAGTGCCTAATGTGCTTCTTTTCGACAGATTTGCCTACGTCAGACAGTTGAAAGATGCGAGCCAGTTGAGTAATACTACATACGCCGCTTTGGTTTACAAAGAGTTCGTGTATCTTTATGATCAAGGAAACGTCCCAAAACTCATTTTCAGTCGAGACTTATCTAACAGCCCTACATCGAATTGGATTAGGACCATGTTCAAAAAGTATCCTGATAAAACACTTTTGTTATAAGTCTACGCTGCAGTCAATAGTTCTCATACCCAGTATACTCTCAAAAATTATTAAATAAATGTTTAGAAAGCAAGTGTGAACCTTGATGGTGGATTCGTTTAAAATGGAAAGGTAAAATCATGCATTTTGGGATGTACTTCATGTACTAATGAAAATTAATGTAAGTAATGTGGAAAGATTGGATTCGTTTTGAATACAGTAACTAATCGTTGTGTACAATGTGCTCCAGGATGTTCAGCTTGCGAGCCTGATAGGCCGAACGTATGCTCTACATGTCTCAATGGAACTTATTTTGATGGTGTCTCTTCATGTTTGAGATGCATGTCTCCTTGCTTGACCTGTAGCAGTCCAACAGTTTGCACAACTTGTCCGCCTGGTCGATTTCTAAACTCTGCGAATAGTTGTTAAAATTGTACACTTAGAAATTGCGAAAGATGCAGTGCTTCTGCTTGTCTGAGCTGCAGATCTGGATTTATCTTGACTAGTACTAGTACTTGTAGAGGATGTGCTAAGTCTTGTTCAACATGCGATCCTGCTGATATCACTAAATGTACTGGTTGCAGAAATGGTTTGAAACTTGTGAATGGGGCCTGCGTTTCCTGTCCATTGAACTGTATTACCTGCAATCATCAGATTCAATGTTAAATATGTCAAGACGGTTTCTACGCCAAGGACGGAAAATGTGTAGTTGAGTGCATGAAGCCCTGTGCAACCTGTTCTGATTCTAATCCAAGTGTCTGTCTCTCCTGCTTTGGCAATGACAGACTTGAGGGATCGACTTGCAAGTTTTAAGCCACCTGCAACTCTACCAACAATTGCACTTCTTGTGGAGAAACTCAAGGCTCAAACCTATATTTAGTGCAAAACAATTGTTATAGCTGCAATGATAATGGAGTTATTTCAAATTGTGTCCAGTGTAATTCATAGAACCCCTTGGTCTGTGCCATCTGTAAGCTTGGCTTTTACCAGTAGATGGGCGAATGCAAGGCTTGTGATTCCAACTGTTTACAGTGTATTAGTTCAACTGTCTGCTAAGCATGTGCCTCTGGATATGCCTTGATGGATGGTGCCAAGTCAGGACTTTGTTTTGCCTGTTAATCTCCATGCGAGACTTGCGATGACTCTCCTACTTCTTGTCTCACATGTGTGAGCGGCTACACGAAGTAGGCTTGGAAATGTCAAAAAAATAACTTCGTGCAGTTCAAATTGGTGTTATCTACATCCACTGTAGCCTCAGTTTTGGCTAAAATTGATGACATCGTTCGTGATTTACTGACAATGATGGGTTAAAATTCGAATAACGTCGATGCAATCACTATTTACTCAGTCGTAACTGGATCAATCCAGCTGGAAGGCTCAGCCACTTCTACCTCAGGAACTGCCGCCCAAACCCAAACAGCTCTTTCTTCTGGACTCACTGGCGCAAGCACTATTGGAGGGCTTTCTCTCGGTTCTTCTTCAATCACAACTGTAGACTTAGGCCGAACCTAGACAAGCCCTGCTAACAATGTTGGCCTAATAGTCGGTGTAACGATTGGTTCTATCGTTGCAGTCGGTACTCATTTACTTATTTAGGTGCAATTGTCGCAGTTTTGGTCTACTTCTTGTACTACAAAAAGAAGCTTTTGTCTCAGGTGGCTCAGGTCGAAAACTCAAATAATCAGATCAGCATCGTCTAGTAAAAGAATGTTGAAAGGCCTAACAAAATGTAGGTCCTATAATGATCTATAAAGAACAAATATTTATCATATAAGAACTAAAAATATTTATCATATAAGAACTACATAAGACTACTAATATCCATCATAATACAAGTGAAAATATATCATTAAAGTACAACATAAGTTACCAGCTTTACCTTTTTTACCTTCTTAATCTTCTCATCTATTAATTCCTTCAATTCATCGTCTTACAATACCTCATTTTATTCAAACTTTCTGTATCTCTTCATAGCCTTGCTCTTCAACCTCTACAATTATATCTGATTCTTACTCTATTTTATCAACTATTTTAACTAGTTTTTCCACCCTTTCCAAGTCTCAACCTGCTTAGATTACTCATGTTAGCCCGATTCTTATTTTATACTCTTTTTTTAATTCTACTTTGGCTAGGAGTTTAGTGCCTTGAACTGGTCTTACTTATCTGAATCATCAAACAAAGACGAAAGGTATTTGCTAATGTACGGCTTACTTTGCTTCACTTCATTTGAAGACGTATCTGTCTTCTTCTGACTGGTATTATTTTCATTATTTGTTGTGATATTCGCAATAGGATTGGTTATTTGTTTTGGTTTGGCATATTACCCCCAGTGTTTCTAAAACTCTGAAAGACACTTTGTATGGGTTTTGTAATCCTGGCCTCTAAAGGTAACATGACAATCTATACAGATGAAAGCCGTAGGTCTACAGCGCCCAAAGGCGTGACTTTAGAGTTGTTTTTTCTTGAGAGTGGTATCGCAGTGTTCACAGATGAAGGTAACCATGTTGTTGAATATCAATAAATATAATTAAAGCTGTCTTAAAATGCATTCACATTATAATAAATTAGCATGTTAAATTTCTTATATAGATACTTATTATCCACAACAATCCTAAAATAATAGTTTTTAACACAACATATCTTGATACTAATTTTATCAAATAAATTTGGTTTGAAGATCATTCATTCCTAATCCTATCTCTCAATCGGCTATTTGAATAATTCTTTCAATACTTCTACTTTCTTCAGCTGCTTTCGATTTATAGCCATCATCTTGTCAAACTTCTTCATTAACTCATGAGAAATCAAAGAGTCTTATTACTCATGCACCATCTTTTATAAAAATTCCAGAAGTCCTAAAATCTTACCTTAAGAGCATTTGGCATATATTTCTTTTATGAATTTTTATTTCTACTGACCATTTTGTAGCTAGAGCGATAATATAGTGTCTTCATTCCTTTTAATTGTTTATTGCAATTCGTTTATCTGCGCGTTCGATGCTTGAAGGGATGAAATACTTTATTTTATCTTTAGCTGTTCAGCTTATAATATCTTCTACCATTTTTATTCATTATGTTTCTGTTATGTGACAGTTTATTTTTAAATTTGACGCAGTTACTACTGAAGTTTCTGATTTTTATCCTATAACTTTTTGATTTGATCAATAAGATGCTCATGTTATTTTTTGGTTTATCTTTTTTACTCTTACACTTCTAGCAATCGATTGTTTAATCTTTCAATTATGCCATAAAATCTTTTGGCTGAATCTTTGCTCAATTGTAATTTATTTGCGTTGATAGAGCATGATTCGCAAGGACCTTATTTGTTTCTATGGTAATTTTATAATTACATGGCTGAAGAATTAGAGGATATAGATTATGATTATGATATTTATTAAACTATCTGATTCTGCTTTCTTTTGTAGAGATCTTCAACATCAATCTTGTAGACACTCTTCAAGACTTAAATTTAGTTCTTTAATTTACTTATTTCTTTCTCATTCTTGACAGTGATTTAATTAATAATAGCAGTATTCTATTTGTATCTTAGTTCTAACTCCCGGGCGAGAATCAAATTATGAGAATTTATAAGCTCTCCTTTTTATTTTTTGTACTTTCCTTCCAGCTATATCAATGATTTTTCATGAATTTCTTTTACATTGTTCAATTCTTATTTAAACTTCTCTGAGTTTTCTTAATTTTTAGTTGCAAGCTACGAAATAAAGTTACTCTTTTTCTTTAATTATTATTAGCATTCGTTTTTTATCTTTTCTATACTAATTTGATGTTTTTACATTAATTAATTCTTTTCTTCCTAAATTTTAGTGTCAAAAGTGAGCTTTTATTTTTGAAGTTTCTATATTTAGGCTTTTAAACTTTTTTATTGAACCAAAAAATCTTTTTATTTACTCTTGATTTTTTAATTTAACTTCAATTAAGATTATTTTGCGAGATTAATCCTTTATTTTTAAGAATTTTCTTTAAAGGCCTGATACTATTTAGCCAATTTTTCATATTTGTTTGCACATTATTCTTCTTTCAACTTGAAAGTAGTATTTATTTAATCTTTCTCTTGATTAAGCTTATAGATAAGCTATTTTCTTTTGTTGAATTCCGATTACAAGCCTTCTCTTTAAATTTTTTACAGCTTATCCACTCTTTTCCTTTAGTTTTACAACTTTTGTTCATAGTCATTTTTCAAAGATTTAAGTTCTTTTTAAGATGAATCTTTCAATTTAGCCATCTATGATAATGATTTTTGGTCCAATAGTGTCATCTTCTTCTCAAGATTTTCATTTTTTTATTTCTATTTTTTGATGAGTAACTCCAATTCTGAATTTTTCTTCATAGTTGATTACTTAATTGTAGTTTACTTGTTAAGAGATGCCATAAGTTACAGATTTATTTTTTTTAACTCTCTGATCTATTGATCCAGGTATTCAGCATAATAATTAGTTGAGCTATTTGTTTTGAACTATTCTTTTTTATCTTATAGTTTAGCTGAAGTTGGATTTCTCTACTAAAAACTTGTGCTGTGCTGTCTAAGGTTTTCATATGATGAAACGTTTTTATATAATTGTTTAGGATAAGTTCTATCATCTGATTATCTTGGTGTCAGAGTTGTTGATTTTTTCATCTATTCACCTAAAGGTTACTTCCTATTGGGTTACTTTTTAAGTGTTTGATTAGCTATGTCTGAAATTTTTTATTATTTTTTGTATGGAGGTATATATGGCTCAACTGTACTTACCTTCAATGGGTTTGTCCCAGTCTTATTCTCTGCCTTACTCTCTGTCTTTATCTCTGTCTTTATATCTGTCTTACTCTATGTCTTACTCTCTGTCTTATTCTCTGCCTTACTCTCTGTCTTACTCTCTGTCTTATTCTCTGCCTTATTCTTTGTTTTATTTTAAGGATTCTCAATAATCTTTTGATTTGGCTGACTAATCATGATTTTATTGATTTCTTTCCTGATATTTTTTACAATAAAAAATAATACTTATTGTCGCTACTAAATGGATATGAGCTATGAATATAACAAAAAAAGTATTTTATATCTCTAAATTTAATAAAAACTATTTAAAATATAAAAATACAAAACTAAATAAATTGATAATCCTATGATCTAAATTTATGACTAACCCTATCCATATCACATATTTCTTATCCTCTAATTCAAATAATATTTTGCATATATCGTTTCCTGATTTTAGTACTCGTTCACGAAGATATTATTCATCATAGTCATTATCTTCACGTAAAATTCTTTTTTGATTGAAACCTTTTTCATTAACTAATTTGTATAATACACGAAACTAGTAAGGAATCCTTTTGTATTCTGAGGATGACTCCATAAGCCTAAAACTTTCATTATTGTAAACACCTATCTATAATTATCAACAAATGCATCGTATTTATCTTGTAGAAACTGGCAAACTGTCAAATTGTCTAGAATTACTGCACATTAATAACAGCATCGACCTTGGTTCAGCTAATAGACCTCCAAAGCTCTTTTGAACTTCTTACAAGCATCTTAGTAAAGTTTTTTCTATCTTAACATAATCCCCATGTTATTATAGATACTCGCTAAAGATAGATGATTCACTCCATATTTTTTTATTGTCAAAGTCAGAACCTCATTATATAAGTCTTCAGCTTTTTTGAAATTGTCTTGACCTTTTTTGTCTTGGTATAAAATAGCCATATTCGACAAAATCCTACTGACACTATCTTCGTTGTTTTTGATTTCTTGAGCAATTTTCAAAGCCTTCTAAAAGTTCTACAAAGAAATATCATATTTGAATAACTTATGGTTACTCAAGCCTAACATTTCTAGGCCCTCAGAGTATTCTTTTGAATTTTTACCATATAATCTGAGACACAAAGGCAGTAATTCCTTACCGATTTTTAAACATTCATCATAATCCCCACTATGATATCTATGCAACGATAGTTGATAAATCAAATTTTTGAGTCTTTGCGTCGGCTTTGAGAGCTACTTTTACTTTTCGATTTGATTCAATAATTCTTGAGTTGATAGGCCTGATAATAGGGTACTCTAATTCACAGTATTGTCTTTAGGGATTTGGTATTCAACATTTTTCTTTTAGGTATGCGTTGATAAGGAACTACTAGTCTTTTATATTTTAGCTTGAGAGACTTAGGAAGATTGCTTTTAACTGTATATTTTTTTAATTTAATAAGGTGCTTTATCATCAAGCTCTACTTATTTGTTCTATAATTCGACGAAATCTATCAGACATTACATTGTATCACTTTGAGACATGCCTTACTGAATCTTTATCTTTAGAACATGTTTACTATTAAATCGCATTTTAAATACGTCATTTTTATTTTTTATCAATAAACTGATCTATTACTAAGGATTATCCTGATAAGAAATCATTATTTTATCGCAAAGCGTAATCTCTTATGAGTCTTATGATTGCTTAACCATAGATTATAATGGCGCCATGATGAAATTATCATAAAACACAAGGCCTTAACTAGATTTTATTTAATCTTGATATAATCAAACGTACTTGAATCTTTCCAGTGGGAAGTAATATTTATCCATCTACTAAACATTTTTATTTTGTCGAGGTTTTTGCATATTGACATATTATATTTTTGATATATTGTATTTTTAAAAATGAATATCATTCTAAATGAAATTTTTCATCTTTGAAACTAGTTTTAATTATGTTGAACCTTTCGAATTTATTTTAATTTCATGGCTTAAGTTCAATATTTAAAAATAGTTATGATTGAAAATCAATATTTTTATTTATATTTTATTCTTAGATGGCAATTTGTTAAAGAGTAACCTGTATTATTAAATCAATTTTTAATTAAAGCAAGTATTATCATAAAATAAGTATAACCATAATTGAGAGACAATAAGAATATGAAGAATTTAACTTAATAAAGAGTCTTTGATGAACTTCACTACACATGTCTACATCAAAAGAAATCTAGGAGGAAGGCTCATTGTAAATTTATGAGGCAACCAGATTTGCAATATTTCATACTTCTAGATAAATAGCTCGAATAGAAAATGTTTCTATTTTAGCTACTAGAATCCAATAGAGAGCTTTAGATATCAGATACGGACAACAATTTAGTAGTTGTAGTCAATTCCAGTTATTTGAAATCTTTTGAGGTTCCTCGAGGAATAGATGAGAGGCGCCAATATTTGTAAGAAACGAAGTAGGAAATATCAGTGGAGTTTATCAAAACCTTTATAGACCAATAAAAATTGCTAGAACACAAATAGGATTATTTCCTCACATACTTTGACTATAATGATTTATGTTACAAAGAAGCTATCTCAGAAAGATCAAACAAATATGTAAAGTTCAAAGAAAGAAAAAGCCCCAAGATTTTTAGGATATTAACTGGAGACATTTCAATGATTAGATTTGAAAAAGATTAACAGATTAAAATGCCTAATTAAAGATCTATAAGTTTTCAGCAGATAGCACATAAAAATTGTGCATAAAATAGATTTTTCATGATAGAAGGGATGGCTGGCAGTGGGAAGACAAAGATTCTTGCCAACTTGGCAGTTTAAATAATGAAAAATAATAGAGGAAAGAAAGTTTTGATGACTACTGTGACATATACAGCATTGGGCTCATTGTTTAAGCAAGTAATCAATTAATTAGATGAAAGAAAAAACAATGAACAAAAATATGATTGTCATGACACTTAAAAAATATCGATGCTGACTTAATCTATTGCATAATTTCCTGATTTAAAACAAGTATTCTACAGAGGATACTGGTAGAAAGAAGAAACGTTTATAGAACGATACAAATATATTATGGAATGTCAAATAAAGTTAGGCCTGAAAAAAGGCACTTAATATTGGAGTAAAATCGATTTTCGTTAGATTTCTACTTTCAACATTGTTTACTTTATCCCTCATCTCACCC
>Ga0194115_10005472_pt1 | contig 13200 bp, 13 predicted proteins | sample TA2MahsurfametaG_3_FD_148656 | JGI IMG/M metagenome (GOLD analysis project Ga0194115, IMG submission 148656) | Freshwater microbial communities from Lake Tanganyika, Tanzania - TA2015002 Mahale S4 surface | ecosystem: Environmental > Aquatic > Freshwater > Lake | place: Tanzania: Lake...
CGAAAGGTATGAAGGATGTCTTTAAGGATGCCTTCTTTCAGGAAACGGCTGTCTACTTTTGTGTGAGAATACCTTCTCGAAAGGCCACGAAGAACCCATCGTGATGAATTTTGGTCGCAAGTGGGTGAAGCATTTGTTGCCACTGGTCAAGCTCTCACTCATTACGTTGAGAATGACAGGTGCTATAACGTCTGGTCTACCGTTTCCGTTTCCAGATGTCATCCCGTCGTCTGAGCAGTTTGAGTTCGTCGGTGCTATTAGCACTCCAGAACGACCAGTTATTATGTTCCTAGACGACCTGCAGTGGTGTGATTCTGCCTCGTTGGATCTTATCCTTGCTTTACTGACTGATCTTGATATGAGGTATTTCATGTTCATCGGATCCTATCAATCAGATGAAGTGGAGCCTGATGGCGGACTGCTGAGGGGCTTGGAAGTCGCCACGATTGTTCAGCCAGTAACCCGGATCCCCCGGATCGAAGTATCCAATCTACCAAAAGATAAACTGAACATGTTGCTTCTCGACGCACTCCAGCGAGAAGGAGAAGACGATACTATGGAACTTACCGAAGTCATATACAAGAAGACGTCAGGCAATGTATTCCACTCGATGCAGATTCTTGAGGAGTTGCAACGAAAGAAACGACTGACCTTTTCCCGTCTGACGTCTCAATGGGAGTGGGATCTGCTGGGCGACAGTTTTGATCACCTACTTTCGGAAGATGTGGTTGAAACATTCATGGGTAAGATTTCTAATACACATCCCGATCTGCAGCGTGTACTGATACTTGCGGCATATACTCGTTCTGGGATAGATGTCGACACGTTGTCGCAGCTGACAGTGATCAACGGTCGGTTGATTTCATTCGATGAGCTTCTTGCAATCCTGGATAAAGCAGTAGCGGATGGCCTTTTAACGAATACAGCGGGATCAAGGATGTATAGCTTTGGACATGATCGAATCCAGGAAGCAGGTGAGTAGGGAGCATATGGATGTACACCGAGAGTATTAATTGTATGATAACTGTGACTTTCTGACTGTCTGGAGGCTTTACCTTCCTGACCAGCTTATCGCATGATTCCACCGGGTGTACAAAGAGATGATCTTCAGCTACGTCTAGGTCTGTTATTGTACAACATGAGCATGCAGGGTACTAGCGAAGATTGGATTCTTTTCTCGGCTGCGGATCACTTGAATGCAACATCGTTACAGGTCGAAAGTGATGATGGTCGGATCCCGATCTGCAGCGCGTACTGATGCTTGCGGCATATACTCGATCTGGGATAGATGTCGACACCTTGTCGCAGCTGACAGTCATCAACGGTCGTTTCATTTTATCCGATGAGCTACTTCTGATGCTTGACAAAGCAGTAGCGGATGGACTTTTGGTGAACACTGTGGGATCAAGGATCTATAGCTTTGGACACGATCGAATCCAGGAAGCAGGTGAGTAGGGGGCATATGGATGTATGCCGAGGGTATTGGCAGTGACAATGAAACTGTGATTTTCTGACTGTTTGGATGATATGCCTATCCGACCAGCGTATCGGATGATTCCCCCGGGTCGAGCAAGAGATGATCTTCAGTTGCGTCTAGGTCTCAAATTGTATGACATGGGCACGCAGGGCTCTAGCGAAGACTGGATTCTTTTCTCAGCTGCCGATCACTTGAATGCAACATCGTTACAAGTCAAAAGTGATGATCCTACCTTTCTCATCAACTTGAATCTACAAGTCGCAGAACAAGCATCTTCGGTCGCTGCGTACCAGTCTGCCACAACGTATTTTGGGATGGCAAGGCAATCTCTCTCTACGATGAAAAAGCCATGGGAGGAGTACTACGACATCACGCTTTGAGTGTACCAAGGAACGGTAGAAGCAGCAATGTGTCTGGGAAATTTTGAGGTAGGTATGGCGATTGGGCAGGCTCTCATCGGTCGGGCGATGTCGTTGGAGGACAAGTTACCGACGTACCTTGCGATTTGTCGGGCGTTTGGTTGAAGAGAGCAACACAAGGAGGCCTACGAAATGAGCCTTGAGATTCTTCGCATGATGGGAGCGATTCGGATGGGAAGTTTTGGCGTGAAGATGAGACTTTTCAAAGACCTTGTGTACACGAAAGGTTTCTTTGCTAAACATTCTGATGCAGATATTTTGGCAATCTCAATTCTGAAGGACAAGCGTCTCGAGATGATCATGGACCTTTGGTCAGTGGCAGGGATTCACGCATATTACTGCGGTGCCACGATGGATCACTTGGTGACTATTTTTCGGGGGCTAGTGATATCCTTAAAGAAAGACTAGCGCCTTCGTCTGCTGTTGCCTTGACGGGTTCCAGCCTTATCTGCAACGGTTTGGATGACATGAAGGGAGCCCATCGATTCACTCATCTCGCACAAGAGATTCTAGCCATGACAAAGGCGAGGCAGCATACCTGTATGCAGCTTTTCATTGCAGCATATTTCATTCACGCGTGGCAGGTTCCACCTACTCAAGTTATCGACCTGTACAAGAGTACCTACAAGGTTGGAATGGAGTCCGGAGATTTCAAGAATGGACTGCTAAGTGAGATGTCAGGTTACGCACATGCCTTTGTCGCAGGACAAGCGCTTCCTGATCTGGAAATGAAGTATTTGTCAGTGATTAAGAAACTCCGTCTTTACAACCTGAAGTCGATATGTGGACTCGCAGAGGGGCAGCTACTTCCTATCCAGTATCTCCGTGGAACAGCAGAGAAAGACTTTGACGCGACTCTGCTCTCGGACTATGGCCCAACAGGTACAGTTGACGACGTCTCGGAGCGCTTCCGTCTCATCTTCGGTTACGGCGGGAGATTGCAGCTAGCAGTTTACTTCAACGAGGACGATCTCGCCCTTCAAAGCATACGAGGTCTTGACCTCGTAACGAGAAGTTCTGATGCCGGTTTCTATATCCAGTCGGTATGACTTTGCTTTTCTTCCTTGGCATACTCCACAATGTATCGAAATCGACGCAAACGGTCATACCTGAACAAGAGTAAGCGCTGTTTGCGACAGCTACAACTTATTTGTCGGATCAAGGGAAAGGTATGCTGGCATTGATGTATGTTGATGGAGGCACACCTTGAGGCCGTAACGGGAAGGGAGCCGACTTCTATTGCACTAGCCTTCGACCGCGCCATCGAAGCTGCTTCCCACAGCGGATACGACCACGACGCGGCTTTGGGATCGCAACTGGCTGCTGAATATTGCTTGAGTGTCATGCAACGCATTCATAAAGACTCCATATTGTTCCCAACTACGGATATGTTATTTTGTCGGTATCTTCAACAAGCCAGAGCCCTATACGAGTCATGGGGAGCCACGGCATTGATCAATCAATTAGAGAAGAAGCAACGTAGCCTTTTGAGCGATGCTGTGGTTGTCGACTGTTGACTTCATAGTGGCTGATTTCGATGTTGGCGAAACATGAGCAGATAGAAGGGTATGGTCGTTTAGCTCAAGGATTGCGAGATTGTCCGATGATGGCCAGCCTGTAAGATCCGTGATTGCTGACAATGGACACATCTTTTGTTTCATTTGGGACTGCTCGGATCATGAGGATGAAGCGAACGTTGAGGACAGATTGGATTTCGGTCAATTCAAACTCCCCGGTCGAGAAGAACATATCGAAAGCTTGCACAAGATCTACAACTTCGTACGTCGAGGTTCTTTGTGCCATCCAATGGACAAGAGGCAGGGAGAAACCTCCGTTGCCAACATCGGCGGGAGCTCAGGGACCGGGCCGTCGGCTTTCTTTAAGCAGTTTCAAGATGAGCTCCACGGAAGAGCCAACCATCAGGCGGGCCATGTATTTGCGGTATCTACAGCACACATGCCGGATCAATGGAACAGTTTGCTGGCGTCAACGGATGTTGATGGAAGTACACCTTGAGACCGCAAAGGGAAGGGAGACGACTTCTATTCCCCCGTCGCCTTCGACCATGCCGTCGAAGCTGCCTCTCACACCGGATACGACCACGATGTGCCTTTGGGATCGCAGCTAGCTGCTGAATATTGCTTACATGCCATGCAGCGCAGTCATAAAGACTTGAAACAGCGCGCAACTATGGACACCTTGCTTCGTCTGAACCTTCAACGAGGCATTGATCTCTACCGGTCATGGGAAGCTCACCCCTATTTATCGCTGGCTCAGAGTGCAAGCTCCGTAGTCTCCTGCTCGACTCATGACTTCAGCGTTGCTGGCTAGGATGTCTATAAACATAACTGTAAACAGACGGAAGGCACAAAGGTCTCGGATAGCTCCCAAAGCAATACGACGCTAGAGCCACTACGCCTTCCCGACAGTGAAATTGTGCGAAACGCTTCTTCTCAATGATTCGGCCAGAGCCCGTGCCACAGCTCTGTCCGAAATGCTCAAAAGGTGTGGGCTCTGGCCGAATCATTGAGAAGAAGCGCATCGCTCCAATCACAACAGCTTTTGGAAAACAGTATCGAATATGAAGGTGCCACAGCTCTGTCCGAAATGCTCAAAAGGTTTGGGCCCATTTAGAAACTATATCTTGCGATGAACAGGATTGGGAATCAAGATGCCATGTCACTGACCCAAGCTTTGGGAGCCAACTTTGAGATTTCCCAAACGGAATCTCACACCACCTGCTTGAACAGATCGAAAACCAATTGACCGAAGACGATCGAGAAAGGCGTCGCATCTGACTGGAAACAACCATGGATAGGTAGCAAAAATTAGAAGATGATTTAAAGATATTGCATTTCTCGCGAAATCCATTACGGTCACACAGTAGAGACATGACAGCAACAGGACCTTGTATAGATAGTTGGTACACACCTCATATTCCGACAAAAACGTCTAAGGGAGTTTGCGATTCGTTATCATCTGCTGGAGCAGCAACCTTTCCACTAGATCGTATTGAGGAGTCTCACAATGATGACGATGACCATGCGATCATACTAGTATCTTCGTTTCTCGGTCTTGCATCCGCTTACTGACCTGTCGTTCCCAGCCAGAATCAAGACGCCGTTCGTGCAATATCGCAATCTCACGAAATTCCTCCAATTGGACTTGGTCTTTGTGACTCAACAACGTCGTCGTCGGTCCATCGCTAATGGTGGATGATGACGATTCCTTGACGAGATATAATTGTGGTCCACGTTGATTTGGAAATGTAATTTGCATATAGGGACAATGTTCTTGAATGATATCATAGAATTCTGGCCAAAGACGTGGCGTCGTCTCTGTGAGGATCATAATCGAACCGACCGACATCCGAGTCCAAAGATCCCTAAAGAAGATAAAGTGTGACGAACGTAATTTTTGTGCATTCTCAGCCACACAATACTGGCATGTCCATAGATCAGTCGTTTCCAGTCGTTCCCGACATGCGAGATTATCAGGATGATCTATAGACTTTGTAATGTCACATTTTCCACCCCATTCCATCGTGGTCGAATGGCCCTCTGTTGGTTGCTGTTGTTGCAAGAGAACTCGTCGAGTCGATTCGTCCATGGCGATGACAAGATCTTCCCATCCTTCTTCATAGTCAAAAATTGTGGCTTGGATGCTAGCTGGTAACATTTTTGGTCTCCCCGCCGAGGCAACAAAAGTCGATACTAATGCCAAGGCCACAAAATCAAAGCCTGGGCCACCCCCTAAGGATGTCATCGACAAGGTACTTCGGCGCTGTTTGTCTAATTCATCACCATGATGCAATGGCGAAGAGGATGACGATGATGATGATGATGAAGATAGAGTGGTTTCCCTTGTAGGAAGAACGACCGTTGTCTCGGCGTGATCTTTCTTGGATTCATCTTGTATTCGGAGGAAGGATGACTTGAAGGAAGAGGAGGGTAACAAGGATCTGCCATCTGTCAAATGTGCCTGGACTCTCGTCGTCGCATCTTCTTCCATCTTCAAAACCAATAATTGTCCCAATAGTAGACTAGCCAATCGTCTTGCTCTACAAAAATATTCAAGGGCATATCCTGCACGCGCTCCCGCATTGGAAAAACTAGGCATTTTCCCAATATCAGCTGCTACGCCTAATGAAAAGGACAGGGATTTTAATTCTTCCTCGTCCACAGGATGCGGTAAATGTTGTGATAAATCCTTCTGGAGTACCGTCGTTGCATGCATTACCCAATGTTTCCAAAATGATATGTATTGTTTCGATCCAAACACCTTCGATGCTCCCTTTGTTTCGAGAAGATTCCACAATTGATCCGGAGTCTCAATCATGGATGATGATGAGTGTCTTCTTTCGTAGAGGGGATAGGAATGGCGATAGTGGAGTGGATATTTCCGTTGTTCTTGTTGTCGTTTTGGTTCTTGTGGCTGTCGTTGGATTGTTCGGGTCCATCTCGATCCGACGACCGTGTATGACAATGCCAAGGCATGACTTCTCGACGGAATCCTCATGAGGCATACTATCATCAATATCAGTATCATTATCATTCCTAGTGTGTTCCTCCTACTCCTCCTTGTCTTCCTGCTAATCAGTCCCTCCTTAGTTCCTGTCAGAATCTTGTTCCGAAGAATGGTCCTTGGATTACCGTCCTTGTAGTAGTGGCAGGTCGTGGTGGGGTTGCCGTTGTTGTTGTTTCGGAAGTTGCACGACCATGACATTCCACTCAACGGACAAGAACTACTGAGCTAAATGAAAACATGCACGAGCAATACAGTACTGTACCGACCGAGGACAAACAGCATCTAGAGTGCCTCTAGATGGTAACATTCCTTCAAGGGACGGATAGAAATAGGTATGGTCCTTGGTTTTGTTTTGGCGTGAAGGAATGATGGATGGACGACACGCGACGCGATCGTTAGAGATGTGTATGTGTACATACGTCAGAGAACCCGAAAATGGCGCGGTTCGTGCATTGCGGAGAGTGAGTCGAGGGAGTCCACCCGATTAGGTATTGTACCCATATGACTACTGGAGTACCATAAATATTTATATACATATATAAATACTGAACATTGTTCTGACAGTGAATCTCCTTCGCCAAATGTATATCCGGTTGCTTATTTAGATAACGATACGCAAAACCTCGTATGGATACCAAACTACCCTTCGTTATCGCGTTGTTGTCGAAACACAGTGATTTCATCATCCCTTCAGCCAAATCCTTCCTTTCCCAAAAAGATATTTCGATTTTCGATACCCCGAGAGGTACAGATTTGTCTTCTCTTGGTTATTATATTTGTTGGGTGGATTATTTTCATTCTTTGGGAATTGGGGTAGAAATTGACTGTCTTTTCTATCTCCGAGTAATCACCATCAACGATCATTTCCTTTCGGTCATGGCACCGACCAGCGGCAATAACCATCTCCACCACCAGAATCTGCACAACAACAATAACAACAACAATCATAACATTCACAACCAACTCCACCACATCGGTGGAAACCAGCATGTTGCGATGCTTAATAACAACAACATGAACCATCACAATCATCATCAACAAAATCATCATCATCATCGTCTCCAACACCATCCGTTAGACCACAATCCCAATAATCCGGCCATCCATGGAAACAACAACAATGAGGGGGGAGAAAAGACACGTCATCGGAGTGCCTACAGTACGAAACGGAAATATGCAATCGTTCAAGAATTAACTGAGGGGGCGACGAAGACTCAAGTCTTGGCGAAATATCCTAGTTTACAACGTCGGACGTTAGATAATTGGATCCGACGGAAGGATGAAATTATTCAAGCACAGGAATCGGGATTACGATCGAAGAAGAAACGGAATTTCAATGATCCATTAAAACGTGTGAAGGAACGTGTGATGGATTTCTTAAATACGAATGAACAATTGAATGAAGCCGACAAGATGAATTTAACGGGGGAAATGATTGGAGTGAAGGCGAAGATGATTGCTGATGAATTACTTCAACAACAATCCCGTCAACCCTTTTTAAATGCTGCTGAATTGGAGGGTCTGACTAAGTTTACAGGTAGTGGGGCATGGGGAAGAAAATTTTGTCGTGATATCCGTTATCGGACGGCCAATGCCCCCCCCCTTGATTCGGATGAGGAATCGACGACGGAATTAGCGAATCTTGTCGATTTAGCTACTGGTGGTATGGAAGGCCATGCCATGATGGGGGGTGGTGACGGCGGTGGTGTTGGTAATAGTCATTCGGGTCCATTAATTCATCATCATCATCACAGTCAACAGCAACAACATAATCAAGATCCAGACATATTACGACGAGGAGAAGTCAAGGCAAAGCATATTGCAAGCTTTATGAAGGCAGCCGAAAAATTCGTCGATGTAATGAATCGTGATTTAGATTTCTTTGAAGAGGGTGAAGTCTTAAAGGATTATCTTCGAAGATTAGATCGGAAAAAACGAAGAGTCAATGATGAGATGAAGAATAAGTCTATCCCACGATTTTCAACATTACAACAATTGGATTATAATTCTTCCATGATGGTATTCTTCTCGTCCCCCCCAGGTACGACTACGACAGGTCCTACGACTACTGCTACTACTACTACGAGGACGACGTCTCCAACAACGAATATGCCACCCAATCTATTAGGCGTAGATCCACAACAACAACAACAGCAACAACAACAGGGAGGACCACCAGGAGGGGTAATGGTGGGAGGTGGTGGTGTCATGATGGGAATTTCTCCTAACGAGACATCCTTTTCACCTCCATCTCCAGATGTACTACCGACTAGATATCAAATGTAACGAATACATTTTACTAACATGCACGTATCCTACTATGCAGTACAAAAGCCTATTCTAGTACGTTACGCTACTGTACGCACTTGCCGAGGCGTTGCTCATTTTTTAGGACTACTTGTGTATGATACCACCATCCTCGTTGCGTTTCATATCTACATACGAATCGAAAAAGAATGATGTATATATATGTATATGATACATGTAAGGGAGCTTCCTGGACCCATTCGACTTAGACGTATCATATGCAGTGATTGGTTCGGTTTTCTTGGAGTCATTTTCTCTTTCGATCCAACGCGATAAAGCACTTTCGTCTATCCCCATCATGTTCACCATCATCATAATCTGATTCCGATATCAGAAGAGAGGACACAAATACACAGAGAGAGAGGGAGAAAGAGACAGATATCATGGGCAGTTGTTGTTGTTGTTTCTGCTCGTTCCCATCCCACCAATACCACCACTAGAGTCACATTCTCCGACGAAGCTACAGGTAGTTTCCTTGTTGCCGTATACAGAGAAAGGATCCTTGGTCTCTCTTGTGCGGAATTTCCATCCATCAGTTCCCACTACTATGAATCGGAAATCGAAGTATTCAACGAGAAACACTACAGATAATGATGAGGACATTATTGATCATTATTTTGGACAACCAAGAGGCGTAAAGGGTGGAGGAATACCTGATACGACGACAACAGGCACAGGCACAGCCATGTTCCAAACCGAAAGCAAACGCCAACGCACAGGGAAGAGACGAACAACGAAAAAACCACTGTCATTGACAGTTCTTATCATGCTCTTCTGTATCTCCTTTTTCATCACTTGGAGTCTTCCGATGCGTACCCTTCTATCATCAACAAAGGAACCGGAACGATGGATGTATCCACAACAAGGTACTGTTCTTCATCCACGTCTACCATCCGGACACAATCATTCCTCTTCTTTACCACTACGACAATTACTACCACCACCACAACCAGTCCAAGTGTTGTTGACGACTATGGGATGGAATCATCCTGATCCAAATTATGGAATGACTTTTGGTCGAAGTCAATTTCAGGCCAAACTCTATCAAGGGATTTTAGATCATCCATGGTATAATCCAACAGGATGGGAGGATTTATTGTCAATGACAATGCCAACAACCACAACAACCACAAATGTTAGAGACAGTCTCGGTACGAACGACAACAACCACAAGAAGACACGCAATAACACCGCCGATAAACCCCAACGAAGTTATATCTTTGTAGATGTCGAAACATGTTATGAAGATAATTATCCTCATTATGGTTTATCCTTGACAGCAAATTCGGATGTTGAAAATGGTCGTCCCCCGATCACATCAAGTGGAGGACGGATACGTCACCTAAAGGCAGTCTGTTTGAAGATTATGGAACAAATCCAACTCTTCCACGATGCGACGATCTTTCGACAAGAAGAACCACAACTACAACACGGGAATAAAGAACAAGACAATGACAGTGATGATGGCAATAATCATCGTGGTAGTAATATTGATGTCACATTTATCCTATTCGATTGTGGGTATAATGGACCACCACGTTGGTCCTGTTTGAATCGTCAAACCAATCCACTACTCAATGAGATTCAAGTATCGATCGTTACCGAATCTTCCCCTATAACAAAAGTATCATCCTCTTGGGATTTGGGATTACCACCACCAGCAATCAATCCAGTATCCTTATCTCCGACGCAAGTGGATGACGTATTATATTGTCACCAACAACGAAATGGAGGAGGAGAACGGCCGATTTTCTTTTCCTTTACGGGTAATTTCCGAAGTTCAGTACGTCAAGAATTATTGAAGCTTCATGATCCATCGAATGGTATTCTCATCCAGCCATACAATACGACCGGTGTGGGTAGTAAGTTATCTATTCTTGCCGGTCAAGGACGACGACAAAATCTCCCCCTTGATTTCTCCAATACGAACGCATCCTATACGACACTCTTAAGTCAATCTGAATTTGCAGCAGTCCCCCGTGGTGATAATCTTTTCTCCTATCGATTTACAGAAGTATTGAGTGGGGGTTGTATCCCCGTCATCTATTCCGATGGTTGGTTATTACCCTTTGCTTCTGAATTCATCGATTGGCGTTCCATTGCAGTCATTCTTCCTGAGGGTGATGTCAGTCGGACGGTCGAATATCTTTCCAACCTAACGACGGAAGATCGTTGTAGGATGAAACGTACAGGGTACGAATTCTATCAACGATATATGTCTACCCCCCAAGGAGTCATTTCTGGAATCATTGATAGTCTGGAAGTAATCCGATCTAAACCAAAAAAATAAAGATGAAATTCGGATATATCACATACTTTGGCGGTTGGGCTCTTACACCAACACCTACCAAATCCTATTCATTTCCGTCGTAGTCCGTAGCCAGTGATATCATCATCAATCAAAAGAAGACTTGTGATAAATTTGCAAAGGCTGATTTGTGTTGTTCATAATTCAAGGGTTCATGACATGTTCCGAAGGCTTCCTGGTATAATGACCAGATAAAATTATCCTTGGGTGGTAATTCACCATATAAAAATTGAAATTCTAATAGTTGACCTTTCCCACAATGCCATGTCCCATTCCCACTCCACTTTGTGGTAGTCAGAGTAAGATCTGTAGAAGGAAATCGTGGTGCATGACGTAATACAGGTATCCAGCTGGTAGCTGTCGATGAATCAGGAAGATTCTTATACCCATATTGGAATTCGATGGGGGGATAGACATCACATGGTCGAAAGGTAGGATGAGACGTAATCCAATGTTCTAATGCAAATCGACCTGTACCGGTATACCATTGTTTCCGACGTTGATGACGTGTTGGTTTTGGTATATCCTTGGGATAGATCGCATATTTAAAGACATGTTTCATCAAATTTTCCATCTTATATGCAAAACGATCTGGTTGATGTAATTTTCGTATATATGAACATGTCGCTGTCCACATATTCCCTGTCATTTGACGATATGCAAAGGGTGAAAATCGTGCTCCACAAGCATCACAATACCGTCCACTACTACTGATACTGTCGTCGTTGTTGTCGTTGTTCACGTTGTTTTTTTCCTCCCCTTCCACCATTATTCCCAGTCCCATTCCAATCGTCTGACATTCATCTGAAAAGACTGCATTGGTTCCTAATGTCCGAAGATCATCATTCTCTTTCGTAGGATGGTAGGATCCCTTATCATGGATATATGTGACGAGAGTATCTGGAGGAGCTGTTTGACAATAATCATATAGGGGTTGTAACGTCACGGCTTCATCTCCTTTCGAAACGACTTGTAAAACATGACAAGAAGAATGATTCTGATCATCATTACATTCGTTCTCGATTTCAGATGTGATATTTGTAGGACCAATCACACTATAAAATAATTGATGAAAGGAAGAATTCCATATGGAAGAACGTTTTAATTCTCCAAGTTGTTGCCGGACGATATTCATCGCACGGGAACGACCTTCCATATCACTTGGAACGTAACTATTGTAGAATGTAGTCCTATTTCGATATTGTTGTTGTGTTGATGTCGCTATTGTTGTTGTGGCAGCTATTGGTGGTGGTGGTAATCGTGGGTTTGTTGAATGGGTGTCATCCTCTCGTCCTCCAGCAAGATACGAAGCATTCACATGGATGAAAGGGTCGTCCTTCTCATCGATCCTTGAGAATATTGGTGTCAGAGTAGTAGTAGTAGTAGTAGTAGTCGAGATCAACACGATTAGAATGGAGAGTAATCGTAGTATATGACGCCAATATGAAAAGAGGATGATGAATCGATGATGATGATGAAGATGACGCTGTCGTACTGGGAAAGAAGATGCTCCCATGTCGGCACATGGAAAAATGTCATGGTGGCACAAGGCAGTCTCTCTCTGTAGTAAAGGAAGGAGGAAGGGTGCCCAAAAGCGGTCTCAAGCCTTTTGTGTTGCTACAGGACAATGGAGCGAACCAGTTAACGCTTTGTTACCAGTCGTCTCTAGCTAACCGAGCCCAACGAGCCGCGCTCTCCAGACAAGGGTATATGGAAGGTGAGTATATACAGTATGGAAAGTAGTATCATACACGTCGGCAGGTCTCAACGGCAGAAACCGCTCCTGACGACACATCCTCCGTCTCCGATCACGGATCACCTATCACCTATCACCGATCACCCCATCTGCAAGAATTGGGGATGTCAGGACCAGATAGTTCCTTCTACGACTACCATTCCAACTATCGTAGTCGTTATCCTCCACATCCCACCTCTTTCGGCATCATGTGTGAGAGGCAATCTCGTTTCCGGATTGTCGTACAGAGAAAGGACCACTGAAGGTGTCTCTTTTCTTTAGGTTGTTGACCGAGGAATTCCAAACATTCGGTATGTGGGAAACGACGAGGAGGAGAGGAACGGACCACTTGAATTCCCGCTTTTTCTATACCACCGAAAAAGAGGGAGGGGGGGGGGGGGGGGCGACCACAAAAAAAAAAACAAGG
>Ga0194115_10005474_pt1 | contig 13199 bp, 24 predicted proteins | sample TA2MahsurfametaG_3_FD_148656 | JGI IMG/M metagenome (GOLD analysis project Ga0194115, IMG submission 148656) | Freshwater microbial communities from Lake Tanganyika, Tanzania - TA2015002 Mahale S4 surface | ecosystem: Environmental > Aquatic > Freshwater > Lake | place: Tanzania: Lake...
CACGGTACCGAACTAGTGAAGGATATCGAGAAGGTCTTAAACCTACAAACCCGTGACGATGAACAAACACCATCCGCTAGAACTAAGGAATATTTAAAACAATGTATTAATATTATAAAAGGAAATTAATAATCTTTAATTAGGACCGTTACCGTTATTGGTAACACAAAAAGGGACAATTCGCTACTGTCCCTTTTTTTATTATCTGATATTTATATAATAAACAACTATGATGAAAAACTATTGGAAACCAACACCAAAACGATGGAGAAAATTGGGTGATTCCTTATTAGCTGTGGCTACTATAATAGCTGTTGGTGGTTTATGGCAATTTGATAGTCTAAAAGAACTATTTACACCAGATGAATTAAAGTTGATGATAATATCATCGATAGTGTTGGGTGTTATTGGTAAATTTTTAACTAACTTCTTTAAAGAGGATGAAACCACAAATGAAAATTCTTAATTTTATTGACATTTATCACTTTTTTTCATTATATTTGTGATATATGAGTGATAAAAAAGTAAAAAAACAAGTTGAACAAAAAAAAAGTGAATTATCATTTAAATATGATGATTGTGTTGTTATTTGGAAATTTGATAATTACAAAACAACTACAGGACCGTACGAAGTTGAGGTAAAATACAAAAAATCAACTAAATAACACTTACTTTATTTTTTTGTTGTTGAAGAAGTCTCTAATTATTTTTAGTTGATCGGATATTTGTGGATTTTTCCCGTTATTTTTATTTCTTAGATACTGATTGTTCATTTTAATGATATCTTTTGTCATTTTTATTATGTCCACACCAAAATTCCTCCACCAAACGTAAATCATTATTAAAAATACAATAAATGTAATCAAAAATAGTGATAAAATTATATTTACTACCATATTTTAAATGTTTTATATTTAATATATTATACGTTAAAGGTAAATTGTAAATAATACGTATTGATTATTAACAATTTCTGTGGTATAATTCTAATATTATGAGAAATAATAAAAACTTACTCCAAAAAATGATTAATTTACCACTTAGGGGTGAGTTAACATCTATGTTTGGTCCTGGAAGTGTTTTACATGTTGATAGACTCGACTATATCTCAAGTAAAAAATGTCATATGGTACACGTTAGATTGTTATTAACTGAGGTTGAGTCTGGAATGGAGCTTTTCCCGGATGGTGTTGACGTAATAATTAAAAAAGCTTGGAAGATATTAACACAGAATGATAAAATTATAATCGTTTCAAGTGTTGATGTTAAATAAAATTAATCCCACCACCACCTCATCCGTTCCCTCAATATCCTAAATAATAAATCGTGTGCTTTTTCCTGATTATGTTTTGAGACATAAAAACATAAATCTTTTTTATCTAAATTTGGTCTTTCTTTTAATACTTTACGAGCACTTGATTGATATTTTTTTAAAAACTCATCATATCTTTCGGATAAAACATCAACCTCCAAAGAACGGAGGTTTTCGTTATCTTCTACAGGTTCAAATCTAAAGTTAGATTTTTCATAATCAAGATACTCAGTATTGTAGAACTCATCTTTAACCCTTTCTATAAGGTTTAAAACAATTGTCATATCACGATTATCCCTATCAACATCAATGTGACGATTTGCGTAGATTATTTCTTTTCTTTGAAACTCTACTTTCTTTTGTAAAATTGTTAAAATATACCAATCGTCCCAATCTTTATCATTATATAAAGTTGGTATCCACCTAAAGATGTTTTTTACACCCCCAATAAAATATCTTATCCTCCAGTGTAAATTTCTATTAATGTAAGCTGGGATTGTTTTCCTATTCCAGGCGGAATCTTCAGGAATTGTTAGTTTTTTGTATATTTTCATTTTTTTTGTCTTTCCATTCTAAGTATACGGAAAATATCATCAAGAAGTTTATTAGTACACATAAAAATATCTCAAAAATATAATGAAAGTCAACCATTGTTACCCCAACATGGGTACCAAACCACATAAATGATCCATATCTATTCATTATTGTTATTAATAAGTGTCTTAAAAACTCAATCATATTTTTACTTAATTAATGGAAAAACCTCATCACTTAAAAAATAACCAAACAATGATTTTAATGATTTAAAATCCTTTTCCGGATTTAAGGACATTAATTCCTTAAAGAACTCATCTGACGACTCTTTAAAATCATCCAAATTTGATATAACATAGTCAACCAAAAAACCGCTTGGGGTTACAGCGAAAGATATCGTATACATATTATTATCTTCCCAACCAACCTGACCACCAACACTAACCATACCATCTAGTTTCGGATCACTTTCAATATCCTCATCATCAAGATCCATAACTTCCTCATATATGAATTTTAGACCTTGTAAATCTGGTATATCAGATGTTATAACCATACCGTATTTGTCGTCATACTCATCAACATCCACAAAATCATCTAATTCACCCCCCTTTTTGATATGTTTCTCATATTTACGATATAAGGTCAATTCTGAAGGTTTTAACGACTCAACACCACCGGACTTAATTTTTTTCACCAGGTTAAAAAAAACATCCTGATTTTCAGCTAATACATTTATTTGTGATTCTGTTAATATAATTTTCATAACTTTTATTGATAAATATTTTGTTGGTAATTAAAAAACAACTACATTTATGATATTAAAATTTACGTTATGATAAAGAACATCTTAGTTATTTCAGTTACCGGGTATATTACTTACGTTTGTTACGACTATATTAAAGTCGTTGTCAGTGTTGTTAATAATGTTGTTGAGTTTTTTTCTTAAGGTTTTTTATTTTGTTCTGGATCCTTAAATTTTTGGTCAACTATTGACCCTAGAGAAGATATCGAACTCTTATAAGAATCGTAACTTGATATCGCTCTACCCAGGTGTCCCAATAGTTCATTCTTTTTATCCTCTGGGATGTCAGACTCACTAATATCAACCTGTGCGTATTTTAAATCTTTCATGACATCAGCGTAAGCCATTTCATACCTTTTTGATTTTGAGACAGCTCTTTTAAGTATATTTAATTGACGATAATAATTATACCCCTCACCTTTCCATAAACCTTTAATACCCTGACGTATGTTACCAAATCTTAATCTACCAATATCACCAACCAAATCCCCAACAAATCCCTCTTCTATCTCGTGATCGGATTGAACACGTTCAACGATTCGTCTTATGTCCGATTCGGTTAATTTTATAACTTTTTTCATATATTAATAAATATCAACAATAAATATTTTACTATTTGAAAAAAATTATTTATACTTAGACTAAAAATACATTATGAGTAAAATTGAAACAAACAGTACGGTGACTGTTCACTACACCGGTAAGTTAGAAGATGGGACAATATTTGACTCTTCTTTAAATGAAGGTCGTGAACCATTGACAGCTACCTTGGGTCAAGGTCAGTTGATTCCGGGATTTGAGTCTGGTTTAGTCGATATGACAATTGGTGAATCTAAAACCATCGAGATCAACCCCTCAGAAGCTTACGGTGAGATCAACCCTGAGTTAGTACAGGAGGTTGAAAAATCTAGGGTTCCTGAAGGAGTGTCCGTTGATCATATGTTACAAGCAAATACCCCTATGGGTGTTATGAATTTTAGAGTTGTTGAGGTTAAGGAAGATACAGTTTTATTGGATGGTAATCACCCACTAGCTGGTAAGAAATTAATCTTTGACTTAGAAGTAGTTGGTGTCCAGTAATTGGATACCAACTTTTTTACCCTAATATTTGTATTTTAAAAAAAAACCTGTATATTTGTTTAAACATTAAATTAATATACTATGAAATCAATTACCTATTTTTCAGTTATTTCTTTTTTATCGATTGGTTGGATTTTTAATATTTTCCCATTTACAATCTTTGACGGGTCCAATAAAGCCATTAATACCAAAATAATTAAAGATGGTAAATTTAACGTTTACCATATTGACAATAATGAGATGTCTTTTGGTGTCTCAATGACCAAACCAAAAAAATCTGAATTTTTTATTAATAGTAATTTTTTTTCACCTTCGGGTGACCCTATCGGTTTAGTGGTTATGGATCGAAAAAAACATAGTAATAGATCAGTCGGTGGTGGTTATTTCTATGTTATTGATGGTGTACCACATGTGAGAGTGGGGGAATGTCCTAGAATGACTGATTTCGCCTCACAAACATTGTTTTGGGGTATTAATAACGGTAAACTGAATACTAGTTTATTTGATAAATCTTCATCCAAGGAAGTGACACCCAGATCTATAATTGGTGAGGATAAAACCGGAAACATAATGGTTGTCACATCTGAAGATGGGTGTACGATAAAAGAACTCATTGAGTGTGCTAGTTATAATGGAATGTATGTGGGTGTATTACTTGATGGAGGGAGTTCAACCGAATATAAATTCACTGACAAACATAGTGAAATTGATTTTAAATCAACAAATTCAATAATTAAAGACTTGGTTGGTAGAAAGAAACCACCGGTTTATATTTACGGATACTTTAAATGATTATTTCTTGGTATTCTGGTAAACTAATCCCTCCGGTTTACTTTTTAGAAAAGCTGTTAGGTAATATTTTTTACCGTTACCACCTTTTAATTGTACAATTGTTTTAGATATATCTTCACCAGCATATTTACCACCATAACTAGTTATTTTACCAACAACTGAAGTTTTATTTATAGTACCCTTACCACTGGATATAAAATATCCACCATTTTTTGTAGTGTCCCTCGAAATAACCCATGGACCAGAATAGAAATAATTAGCGTTCTCAATTTTACCATTAGATTTTGGGTCTAGTTTTACGGGTAAACCGGATTTACCTATCGCGGAATATAAAGCTTTCCAGTACCTCAAATCACCAGATTTGTAACCATCCCAAGTGGATTTAGTGGATTTAGTCAAATTTGATAACCATGACGTGACATTTTTCAAACTACGAGATAAACTACCACTCCAATCATTGTCAACACAAGAAAACTTCTTCATCCATTCAGCTACCTCTTTTACATAATTATGAGTTGTCAATTTTGTACCATAATTTGGTAGATAATTTAATACTGGTTTATTGTATACTGTAACACCATCCTCAACTTTTCCAGCTAAAGAACAAAACTTTTTTATTTTTGGGTTTGATGTTTCACAATATTTTGTCATTTTACTTTCACCGAGATTATGACCAGCGATTGCTAAATCCAAAGCCGCGTTACCGGTACCATTTGTAAAATTTGATGACGGTTTATTTGTGGAATACCCATTTTTTATAGCTATATTGTAATTTGACAACAATATTTTATATACACCATTAACCGCTGTAGACACTGTGTTCAAATCATTTGGATCAATACCATATTGTTTAGCTGTTTGTGGGGTTATTTGTCCGGGTCCTAATGACGTTGGGTCACCACTATAATCGTCAAATAACGATTTAAGGTTTTTAAGTTTGGATTTTATAGTATATGACCACCATTTTTTGGACATTACGCTCTCACCACCACCAAAATCACTTTCCCTACCAATAATACCTAGAGTGGCTTTTAATAAAAGTGTTGACGCATTAGAATCTTTTAATTTACGAATTGAAGATGCGTATGGTCCAGGTACACATGAACTAGCTTGTACCGACCTGACATTTTCCAGTGATTTAGCTAAAATCTGGTTATCTAACTGTAAATTACCAGTAGCTGGTAAATTAGAGGCTATCCTAGCGGCACCAATACCACCAGACGGATCGTATCCAGACGGATCAGCTCTATACTCAAGTAACACCCTTTTAATTATATGATCTAAATTGTCACCCATTATGGTTGTTTAATCCACATTATTTTACCATCACCTTGTAATTTACCAAGTGGATCAGCCCAAACAGTACCGCCTATGTTGTGAAATATAATTGGAACCCCGTTTTTTATTTCACCAACAATACCTAAGTGAGTATTGAGACTCCATATACGACCACTATTCCAGGTTTTACCTAATTTTGGGTAACCATCAGAACCCTTTACCATTGAATTGCCAGCTGTCTTAACATAGCTTGGGGTTATTGAATTTCCCTTTCCGTCTTTACCGGTTGCCGCTTGGTAAAAAGCTTCTACGTGGTGTGATGAACTCGGATAATATATTCCAACAATATCCCCCTTAGCTAAACTACCCTTTAGTGATGATTGATTTGGAATCAGAGCTTTTTGTAAAGTTTTTACATGATTTGCGACAGACGAAGCTTTTTCCCAACCACCTTCTCCCCATATGACATTAAATATCCTACGAGCGTATTCTTTATTTATGTCAGACACTTTAGTATACACACTGAATTTTCTTTTACCAGCACTATCTAAGTCATGTGTAAACCAAGCGTTACCAACGTACGACACTTTATCGGAAAAAGCGTTAACGAACGCCGCACAATCGGTAACCGACGAATCACCCAATTTAACACTTTTGGTGGAATCAGCTAAACAAGTATTTATACCCTCAAAATTTTTAATATTGGTTCGTTTACATGATTTACTATCGGTTTTGTCGGATTTTGTATCTTTAGTGGATCCTGAAGAACTGGTAGAACACCTCGTGGACAAATATGACGATCCATATTTACCCCAAGCTTTAATAGTATTAGGTCCCCACTTACCATCAGAACCAGTTGGTCCTAACACCGTAGAATCTTTCTTCACATTTTTAACATAATTCTGGAAATTACTAACATCAATTAGTGAGGATGGGTATTCTAATCCATATTTGTCAAAAGCTGATTTGGTATACGGACCCCACTTCCCATCAACACCAGTCGGCCCTAAAATTCCGGAATCATTTTTAACCGTTTTAACCCAATTTTGGAATTGGGAAACACAATTATTGAGTGTCGCTTCGTTTATATTAGATAATTGTTCGGAAATAACAACTCCACGTTTGTATCCCGTCAGGTATTTCATTAAATTTATTTCATTTAATATATTGCTCATAACTTTTTTATAAATATTATTATATTATGAAAATATAATTTGTTTTACTCATAAAAACCTAATATATTTATAATAAAAAATATATGTGGGTCCCAATTACATTAATAGTTTTATGGTTGATAAAGGATTTATTTAATAATTTCCAGTCAAATACTGATAAATAAATTGAGGTACTTTAACACACTCATGTTTATTCCCTTCACCATCATAACACTCATAGTCATCTAGTAATGATATATATTTCTTATATTGTCTAGGTGCCTTTTTTAAAATGTTTACAACATAACTTTTTTTGTATAATTTATCTGGATTGTAATTTTCCTTTAACTGTTGTAATTGTGACTCTGTTATTACGATTTTCATCTTATATATAAATACCATATAAAACAAAAAAACCCACGTATTGTGGGTTTAAATGAAATTTTAAATTTGGGTTTTAGACTATTCCCTGATTAGTTAAATGTTTATCAAGTCCCGGAATGTCAACACCCACCGATTTATATATTCTAAAATTAAATATCCCGGTGTTTTTTGTTATTTTACCGATGGATTTATGTTCTTCACGAAGAACCACAACAGTAGACCCGTACCTTTTAATTAGTGATAAAAATTCTTTTGATCTCATTTTTGGGTTATTAACCAATTCATCAAATATTAACCCCATAGCTAATGACCTTTGGATATAGTGTTCACGAGAAACTTCAGAGTCAATACCCGCGTTGATGACACCAGTTGATTTTAATCCTGTCGAAAAATATTTTAAATTGGTTAGGTCCCATAGTGGGTTTCTATTCCTGGTACAAAAACTCTTTAGTTTTTTTGGGCTATTTCTACATTCCAGGTACCTAGGGATTAGACATTTAAAGTCTTTTAAGGTCTCTTCAACCTTAGTCATTTGTTTTCTACTTAACTTCATATATGATTTGTTTTTAATAATTTATAAATTAGAATTTTAAATTGAGTACAAATGTATAAACTAAATTATATAAAAACAAATTTTTTAAAAAATAAATTAAGAGTCTGAGTCTTCCGACATTTCTTCCCATAGATTAACTAAATAATCATAATACTCCTTATACATCAGATCCGTAACCTCGTCCCTTTCAGGGTAGTCGTCATCCAAATAGATTGAATCTTTCTTTGGTCTTGGTTCGTCATCGTCATCATCGTAGTAATCATCGTCATCGTCATCATCCTCACAATTTTCATCCCTATAAAAAAAACATAACGCCTCACTTATACAAAAATCAGCGTATTCTTCACCGTCCTCAAAATTAGAAGGGTCTTGAATTTCTGTTTGATAATCAATACTGTCTCGTATTTCCTGAATCCGTCTAAGTCTTTGTCTCATTTTATCCTGAGATTCTGTAATAATGTATTTCATACTTATAAATATCTAACGTAGTCAAAAGCACTTTCACAATATTCGGAAACCATTTCCATATATTCGGACTCAAACCAATCTTTAATTTCGGAAAATGAATTAAATTCAATATCAAGGGGTATCGATTCATAAAAATCACCAGGATCCACCTCAATTTCCTCATCGTATCCTGTTTCACTGTCTTTATAGTTATAAAAATTTACCTCCAGTGGAAGTATACATTCACCATCCCAGTAGGGTGTAGCGTATCCGGTGATACTATCATTTCTTTCTTTATCCACACACTGAAAACAAATTGTACCGGCCATCCGATCAGACATGAATTGAATATAGTAACGGAATTTAGTGTATTTACTACTTAGTGATCCATTAGTAAATAATTCCCATATTATATCATTTAAATCACCACAATCTAACTCAGGAAAATATTCCCCAGATAGTAAATCATTCATTTGATCCATGGATAATCTGAATTTTTTCTTTGTTTTCCAAAAACCAATATTCTCCACGGATTTTTTTAATCCACTACGTAGAGTATTATTTTGTGATTCTGTTATTAAGTATTTCATAATATTATTGGTTATTATCTATCCCATAAAAATGACTCGACCAATCATCATCGTCGACATCTTCATCCGAATAATCATTACATCCCTCCAGTTCAATTAATTCATCAAATTTGGGTCTAATCTCATCTTTAAAATTATCCCAAACCCATTTATGTGTTGTACCTATTGGGGTATTTTCATCCATATTGTCTGAAACCTGCCAACTAACTTCTGTTAAAAATTCTGTAAAGGTATAATCACAAATATCAACATCATTACGTAATGTCTCAATTCCACGATCAACCAAGTTTTTAATCTGATTATATCTTCTTAGAAAACCATATTGTGATTCTGTTATTAAGTATTTCATTTATCCTATTGTTTCTTGATATCTTTTTTTAAGATATTCGTAATAATTATTTTGAATGTATCTTTGTAATTGATTTCTAAACGTAACAAAACTATTATTATCGTCATCGTCTGTTGATTTAATGTCGTTTTTAGTTATTATCTGAGATATTGTGTATGATATAAATGGTATAAACTCATCCAACTTAATTCTATCAGTACCAAGGACCCTATAAATAAATTCATCGTCGTCGACATATTTTTTTAATAAATCTTCGATCATACCTCTTCGTCTTAATAGGTGAAATTGTGATTCGGTTATAATAATTTTCATATATTATAAATATGGACTAGTCCATAAAGTCTTTAATTGTGAGTATAATACTTTCACCAGACATAAATTTTTTTTCGGTATGATTTAAAATCAACATAGAATCACCATCATGTGTGTATTTTAAAGATCCATCATATTCCATATCATCATCCGGACCAACAAAATCCCTCAAAGCTATGAAAACCTCATTCTCAGCGTTGTCCTTATTAAAACCGGGTACTGATACCGTATTATTTTCGGAATATAACAATACTTCCCCCAACGTAAACTCCATTCCCCCACCGGAAAACTCAATATAAAGTGAATAAGGTCTTCCATCACGTAGTTTAGGTATGTTATTCTCTATTACATCCCTAAAATAATGGTCAGAATCTTTAGGTAGTTCTATTTTATTTCTTTTTCTACTATAATCCCAAAATTTTGGTGTAAATATTATTTTTTTGTCTGATGGGTCTATTGTCATATCACAAAAAAATAGATTGTCTTGTTTGTTTGTATTTTGGTACAACAAATTACCATAGGATAAAAGTACTTTTTCTAAAAAGTGTTTAAATATTCTTGGGGGTCTAATCTGTTCACCGGTTGTACTAAAAAATACATCATCGAAGTACTCAATCTCACCCAAATACATATCAATATTGGCTCCAATAACACCAATTGGGTTTAAATACATCATTAACATTTTAAATGTATTTAAATCTTTTCTATCAAAATCACCGGAGTTACTCATTAAATGAATCAACAGTAAGTGTTATCTCGTGTTCAAAAAACTCAGTATCTTCGGTATTCCATTGATGATCTATCCCAATACTATCTTTTGTTAGTGATATTTCTCCTTGCGACCCCTCATTAATTTCCCAACCACCAAAATCTTGTAGTAAATTGTAACAAATGTCTTCAATCCCCGATGGTAAACTTCCAGTACGGTTATCACTATAATACCCCCCCCCAATATAACCTGAGTCACCACCACCACTATAATCAATAACAACACCAGTCAAACCAATCTCGTCTAAAAATTTTTGTATCTCAATAAACGTATTGTAAATAGAGTCATCTTCAGTATAATCCTCAAACTCATAATATGAACCGGTATCTTCAGTACCATAAACAGTTACATCCATACCATCAATTCTCATGGTTGTTTTATCAAAATAAACATCAAAATTCGACCACGAACTCATCCCATCATAAAATTCATCCCTAGCTTCATAATATAATTCCTTAGTGGAACTTTCAAGTATATCCGTTAATAAATCCACCATGTTTTGTGGTATACTTTTTTCATTACCATTACAGTAAAATGTGACGTATTCAATTCTACCCTCATCACACTGTACGTTAGCGTATGGGTTTTCACACGACAATAGAGACACAAATCTCATAAAAAGTTTAAATTTATTTTTCATACTAATAAATATATGAAAATATTTAATATGATAAACATCCATTCACCAAACAATTAAAATGGACTACGTACCGTCTAGTAAAATTAAAAGGGAAATACCACCCCTAACTAGTTCTATTAAAAGAAATGAACTAAGATTAACAAACTTATCTAAACCAATTTCATTAATTAAGGAACTGGAAGAACAATCTAAAGAATTGGAACTTAAGATAGAAAAAGCTAAAACCGATGAGGAAAAAAAGTTATTATCATTAGAATTGAATGTAATAAAAACTAAGATAGATGAGACTAAAAAAATAATAACTGTTGACCTAGAAAAGGAGATATCAGTATTAGGTGGTGTAATTGACAAACAAAAAGAAGATTTAGACCTACTTAACAGAAAATTAGAAGAATCACTAAAATATGAGGATGAGGTTAAAATTAGAAAGGGGGTTACAGTTTGTGAAATAATAGACATAACACCATTTTTTCCAAATACCGTTAGGTTTACCGTTAATAAGGGTCAATCCATTGAATACCTAAAATCTGTAGATAGTGATATGACCTACTTAAAGGTCTCAACAATCACGAGATTAGAATCAACCAATGAGGACCCAGTTAAATTAATGCCGGTTGATTACAATACAGTATTTTTAAGTGACGGAGGTCGTGTTATTGGTGGTGACGGGATTAAACAACCCCTGGAAGAAATTAATAAACCAATTAATAATTTTGGGTCCGAGACAAAATATATAAGTCAAATTATTAATTTTGACCTTGACATTGTCATCAATCCTAGTGGTGGATTTATTCTTAAAGATATAGACAGAAATGATGGTGATTTATCCGTTTGGGTTTTGTCTAGTTCGAATGGTCCAGTTAAACAATTATAAAACAAAAACCCCCACTTTAAATGGGGGTTTAATTATTTTTTACGACCTTGACAATGAGCTCTCTGGGAGAACCCTTTAGGGTTTTTACAATTTATTGATTTTTTATACTTTTCCGACCATTTTTCATTAACCACACGTTTTATCATGTGAATTAGTTCGGATTCTGTTAATTTAATTACTTTTTTCATGTAATTAATCTTCAGATCTTCTTCGTCTAACTTTCATAGGTCCTTTTTTATCTCTATAGGCATCAAACATTGATTTTGATTGTGGACCTTTTCCGAATTTCTTTAAAGATTGTTTTGGGTACTTTTTACTATACTTCTCAAAATCATCGAATTCCTCCTCATCAAAATCCACATCATCTAATTTAACACTTATATCCTCATCATCAAACCAATTCTCATCATCAAAAGATGAAAACGTTTCCTCAGAACCTTTATTCGATTTCCAATTTTTATCAGCGTCCCTCAAAGATGACACATCTTCCATTTCGGTAACCATTCTTTTAATTAATTTGGTTAATTCACTTTCAGTTAGTCTAATTACTTTTTTCATAAAATATTTTATTAATAAATATTACCAATTATTCTAATGTTCACTAATATGATACGTAAACATCAGTAAAGTTAATACCGTACTCATCCAGGTATTGTTGAAAAATACTTTCTAGTGATCCTATAAGCCAATTGTCCCACTCAGCGTAATCCTCATCATCTGACCATTCTTCATGTGACGTGACATAACCATGTACCATTGATGATATTTTAAAGTCATATAAATCACCGATATGTATTTCAACATCAATATACGGAGAGTTACTTCTTCTGGTTCTATCTATTCCGGAGATATTAAATTTAAACTTATCGTTGGTCTGGAACCCGTTTTTAATTAGGAAGGTCTCGTCAAGTTCCTGACCGGTAAACTCAATATCAAAACGTTCAAATCTTTCCTCTTCACTTAAACCCAAATATTCATTATATAGATTAAGTATTTCTTCCTCCGACCCAAATTCTTGTGGGTCAAATAATCTCATTTTTTTTAACCGTTCCCAGTTTATTTTCGGGATGACTGATGGTTCTTTTTGTGAATCCCAAACCTTTTTGATCATCCTTTTTTTATGATCATTAATCTCCTCGTTTAATATTTTTTTAATGAGTCCTTTCATATATTATAAATACAAATTAAAACCTACTTTGATTACATTTACGAACATATAAATTTCGAACATAATTCCCATAATTTTCATCCACAAGTTTATATAAAACTGATAGATCCATATCGGATCCACCATTCTCTGTATTATCGTGAAAAAAATGCCAGTTT
>Ga0194115_10005475_pt1 | contig 13198 bp, 11 predicted proteins | sample TA2MahsurfametaG_3_FD_148656 | JGI IMG/M metagenome (GOLD analysis project Ga0194115, IMG submission 148656) | Freshwater microbial communities from Lake Tanganyika, Tanzania - TA2015002 Mahale S4 surface | ecosystem: Environmental > Aquatic > Freshwater > Lake | place: Tanzania: Lake...
CCAGTTACTGGATTTGGTGTTATAATATCAACATATGTATTCGGGTATGTACTAAATCCATAGCCTTTTCTAATTATTGTTGTAGAATCTAATGAAGCTGTTGTTACGTTACCGACAAGTGCAACTGCTTTTCTTTTTGTCAAAGAATTTAAATTTTGACCACCATTTATAACTACTGGGTTACCAGTTTGATATCGTTTACCTCTTCGACGAGGATTAATTTTAAGATTAGATAGACTTCCAATAATTTTTTCTCTAAAAAATTGTGCGTCTCCATTTTGATCGGTATATGGAATTTCAAGAACCTCATTATTATTAAATGCTCTTGTAACACTTGACACATAAATCTCATATATTTCTTTACTTGAAGAGACATCTATTGTCTTATAGGCTCGTTCCACAATACACGATGCGCGTGATACCAAACCTGTTGCGCGTTGGTTTTTTAATTGAGTGAGAATTACACTAGAGTTTTCAGGTGATGATGTTAAACGAAATGCTTGTGGGAGAATCCATTTGCCATCTGAAGCACGTAGGATTTGTAATTTCGGGAAAAAAATATCTAAATCTTTATTGTATAAAACGCGAAAAAGGAATTTGAACGAATCAGGTGTTCCCTTCTTTGTATAAAAATCTCTTGCAGCTTTTATAATTCTTTCTGTTGACAGTTCAGATTCTTCAGGGAAAGATGGAAGTATTTTAGTACGAAAATAAGAAAGTAAAGTTTCTCGAGTTAAATCAACGTTGTGATTATTTTGAAATGTTCGAATCTCATAAGCTGGATTTCCTGGTTGCTCTAAAAATTCAAAATATTTTTGAATAAATTCAGAAAATATTGGGAAATCTGCACGAATAAACTCAGGTAATTGTGAGTCAATAAGTATAGATGTCTTATTTAAACTTGACATATTAAGTTACTTTAATAACATCAATCGACACTTGTGATTGATTCTCAATATCTAAAGTGATAATTGTGTTTCGTTCAGAGTTAAACAAAGTATTTTTCGGAGTTGCGAAAAATTTTAAAATCTTAAAAGTATCTTTAACATCTAAAGGATTGAATTGAGTTAATGTAATTGTACCATTCAGATAATCGATTACTCCCGCCGAATTAGAATACACAATCTTGATATTATTATTGTCAAAATAATACGAACGAAGTTTACCTGTTGTGTTTTCAATTAGAGGTTTTAAAATTACATTTGGTAAAAGTGTATTATCTTGGTCATATGCTTTAATTGCAGCAGTTGAATAATCAGATCCAGGGCGATCAATAATAACTGATGTAACCTTGCCATTAGTAATCACTGCACGAATCGATGCACCGATACCATCACCGATGACATCAAGTCTCGGCGCTTCAGTCAAATTAGATCCACCAAGGACTATATTTACTGATGAAACACCTGTTGATGATAAAGGAATCTCTTCGAAATAAAATTCACGAAGAATTCCTTCGTTATCATAGGCAGTATATGCAGGTCCAGAACTAATACGATCAGCGCCTGTCGATCTTTTGAGTTCAGTATAGTATTTAATTTCATAATTTCTAGATACACCAAGAGCTGGTATTAAACGTTTTTCAATTTTAACCTCAACATCATTGCTCACGATAGAGGGATGAGCAACATCAATTTCATGCATAAGTCGTGATATTTTGAAGAAAGAATTAAATCTATCAAGATCAGTATTTGCATAATTATTAATTTTTGATCGCACCAATGTAGAAATCTCACCAGATGTGAATGTTGTTGCTGTTGGATCATATGTCACACGAACGTTTAAATTTAAATAATTAAAATCAGGATCGACAAATTCTGGAGTTACTGTTAAGATGCTGATTGGATTTATAACTTCGTTTAAAATGAATTCTTTTTCAGATCTAGAAATTTCATATCCAGCTGCAGGTTTTGCAGAAATAAAAACTTTTCCATACACAGGTGGTAAATTTTCTTCTCCACCCCACACATTTACAGCTTCGAAAGATGGGTATCTTTGTTGAATTAAAGCAATGTAGTCATTTTTTGTAACTGCTCGATTATTAGATGCAAATGTTTTCGGAGCTAGGTTTTTTATTGTTTCAATCGACTCAATTTGTGCTCCACCAGATGCAACTTGATCAACAACAATCGTACCAACAGATAATCCTCCAACTGCATCAACAAGTGTAAAGTTTGTTGCTTTATTTGCTTTAATTCCACTACTTATAAGATAACTTGCAATGATTACATTACCATCTGAGAGGTTTGCACCAAGAATACCATTACCAAAATATATTTTATATCTTCCACTATCAGTTTCATCTAAATAAAACACTTTACTCGAGGAAGTGACCAATGTAGAATCAGTTGCAAGGGTATATGTTTCTTGCGTTAAATCGATTGTCGAATTTTGAACAATGACTTCAAGCGTTGATGTATCTATATTTTGATCACGCAAATTAAATTCTTGAAGCGAGTTCAATTGTTCACTATGTATAAATACCTGTGATACTGGAATACCTTCAAAAATGTTAAGATCGCTAAAAGTAAATGCACTATTCGACTTTGTAACTGTTACTTCATCAACATTTGTAAAAGTAAAATTTTGACCATCGACTGCAGTAGAGACAAATTTTGTAAATCGCGGAATTGTAAGAGAAGTCATTCCTGAAACAGATGGATTGTTCGTCTGTGTGAATGTTAAATCAATTCTTGAACGTGCTGAACGAACTGATGAAGGCGTATATCCAAGCATCTTTGCATGAGATACTACAGAACTGCGCAGTGCAGCTGTATCTAGAAATGACTCATTTGCTATCATATTCATATAGAATGAGAGATAATGAGTATTATATGAAAGAATATCGATTAATTGAGCAAGAGTCGAACCCTCGAAATCGTAATCTGAAAAGACCGATTGTGATCTTAAAAAGTTTTTCAGACTGGTCTTGATTGCAAAGAAGTCTGGCTCTGATATAACTAATTTACTTTCGACATTTGCCATCTTATCTTAACCTTTGAAGAAATAAATTTGCTGTGATTGGACGAATAGTATTTAAGAGATAGAATCGAATCGTAACATCAAATCCATCCTCTGTGATATTCGGTATGACATTTACAAAGTCTAATTTAACACGAGGCTCGAAATTAATAATACTTGTTGTTATTTCTTTTTTAATATTATATGCAGCGATATCATCTAGAGGCTCAAAGAGCATTGCAAGAATATTACCTCCAAAATTTGGCGTAAATCGTCTTTCACCAAAGTTTGTGAGAACTATATTTCGTATAGATGCAATGACCGCATTTTCATTGAGTTTAAGCGAAACATCTTTTGTGATGGGATGTTTACTGAACTTTAAGTCCAAATCTGAAAATACACGTGCAGCTCTTGACATCGATGATTCCTCTATCCGTTATTTATACCTTCGAAGGACGAACAATTGCAACAATTGAACTTCCGCCATCAGTGACAATCGAAACATCGCCGATACGACCGTCGCCGATGTTTAGTGAAGGATTCGGGGGCTGACACGCACCAATAAATGTTAAAGCTCCATTCATATTTTTATACACAAAATTGACGTGTTTATTTGTCCAGAGAACAATATCTCCAGGACGAGCATCTTCAGGTTTTACACGAGAAAATTGATAGTCATTGAATCTTAGTTCGATATCTTGTGGATGTGGAGTTTGAACATATCGATATCCATTTTGTTTAAGACCATAATTTATGAAAGCCATTGTCCAGTTTGTTTGATCGCTTAAAGTCCAATACTCTCTCGGAAACCCTAAATTTCTCCATAAATCGATAATATTGAGATTTGAGGGTTGAATTACACCCGAAATTTCGACTCCTGTTTCTCTCCAATAACCATTCGAGGCAAAAAATAATTGTTTTTCAAACCATAGTGCAATGTCAGCAGTATTATTAATTACAATAAGGCTCTCTCCGACCGTATTACGATAAATCAGATCAGAACCCGATTGTGGCGCTGGAGCAATAAATTGTTTTGTGTTTTTAAATATCGCTGGATAATTGCGTGGATTTTTCAAGAAGTTTCTAAGTATTTCATTATTTTGATTACGAATTTCGTCAATTAGTTTGACAGTTTTATCAATCTCTAAGAATTTTTGTGCAACTGTTGGGGAGCCACGCTTTGGTGGTGCAGTTAAACTCAAAGAAGACCCAGTATTACTATGACTTGCTGCCATAATCGTTGATGTTTGTGCAATATCGAATTTAAGTGTATTCGCTTTTATATTAAAGGCGTTACCGACGGAGTAGTTTACGTTTCCATTCACAGTCGCATTTAAATCATTTTCAACTTGAAGGTTACAACTACCGACAATGCGAATATTAGTATTAGATTCAATAACTATGTTCACCTTACCCGCAACATACACAAAATCATCACTTAGAACCAACTTATAGTTATTTTTTACAACTTTTTCAACTTTTGTACCGCTCGGATACCATTCTTGAAAACTACCTGATCGATGAGAAATTTGAACACGCTCATTTCCAGGTGTATCATCCATTTCGAAAATATGACCTGATTCTGTTTCTCTTGCTTTATTATGAGGATACTGTGCTGAGAATGCAGGGCTTGGTTCAGTCCATGATTCGTCATATGCGCCGACAGCACTGATTGGAGTGCTTTCTCTAAACTTTTGCAATAAAGTTTTATGATCATTCGAAACTAAAGTGCTGAGTGATGTCTTACCAATCTCATCAAGGCTTGGATATCGAAGTGACTTTGCATCAATATCATCAGAAAGATTTGACTCATGAATTTGAATTCCGATTCCTGCACCAGCTACAATCAATGGATTAGTGTTAGATGCGGTATTGGCGCGAGCTGCGATTAAGTTTGATCGTGGAATAGATTTAAATAAACTTGCAGCAACATGAGCAAGTGTATCCTCGCTTCGCAGATATTGACCAGTGGGAGATCTAAGCATCTCATACGAGATAATTTGTGCTGCTTTGATAATATCACCATTAATTATAGCAGAGCGAACTCCTGAATTTTCAAAATTTGTTTTTGATCCAAGATGATATGCATTTAAAATCAATCCAGCTTTTTGAGGGACAGTTAATGAATCCCAGGTTGTTGCTCCTATAGAATCCCGAGCTTGTGTGATTGTTTTTTGTATATCGATGTCTAAAAGTTTTTTTGCCTGATCCTTTGTAATAGTAGTTTTTATCCCATTTATACCGTCAATTCGAATTGTTTCACTAATACTAAGAGTAATATATCCTTGACTTAGTTCCTGTTGAGTAAATTTATGATTATATCCAATGAGACTTTGAAACTCATCAGTAAGTGAGGATCTAGCAACTAATGATAATGGAACGTACAGCATTATATTATCAGTTGCCACACGCGTGGCTCCAAGACCATCATTAATGATGTTTCCACTTATTGCTGTAGAATCACCAGAGCGAGCTTCTGGATAATCGATAGCTGATGGTTTCTTAGGTGAATTTCGAATTTTTTCTGCGTTACGCACATCAACGAAAGCAGCACCATCACGTGGTGTTTGACGATTAAAGCCAGGTATAACACCAAGAATTGCAGGAGATTGGCAGAATGAGCCATCAAGAAAGAAACCCATCACAAACTCACCCTCTTTAGGGGCAGAGAATGTATCACTGCTATTCACTGAATAAATTGGCACTGCCCACGGTAAATCTTCTGTTGGGATAAGGCTAATATCCTCCGCGTGGATTCCAAATATGCGAACACGACATCTACCTATTTTCTCAGGATCATTACGATCTTCAACAACACCAACCCACCATTGAAATCCATCGTGTCCAATAAAGTTTTTAACATTTTTCATATGTTAATCACCGTATTCCAATTTGGATTAAATGGTGGATTATAATTTAAATTTACCATAACAGAGTCTTTGCATAGCTGCGCATTGCAGATATATTTATTGGCTTTTAATTGATGGCGCAATCCAGTAATCATATATCTACCAGATGTCATCATATCAAGTTTAATGTTTCGTCCGTCAGTTTTTGCGCTATTCTCTGGTATGTTTACGGTGATGATATCTCCAACTGAGATTGAAGAGTCTCCAGGAATATCAACATGAAGTTTTGCTGAATTAAGTAATGTAATTCTTGATGCTCGTACAAGCAGCCATCTGCTCACCAAATCTCCTTGAAATTTCGGAAAAAATCTCTGGAAATCAGACGATTCATTAATCGAATTCCCTAGTCTGTTCTTAGCCAAATTGAAGGGAAGAAAACTATTTAATGTTTTATATGAATTTTCTTTTAATATAAATTTTTCTGATTCTGTTGTACGATTTAAAAAATCAATTTTTCGAATCGTTGATCCATATGCACCATTTTCAATACCATCGAGCACATCAAACACTTGTTTAAACTGCAGTTGATCCATTTTATCATGTTTAGAAGCAATTGTTTCAGTATCATTATCATTTTTAGGTGCAAAGGTAATAGTTCTTTTACTTACTGCATTGCACAGAGTACTGAACGATTTAAAATTATATCCATTACTTGTCTCAAAGAAAAAGAATCCTGGCGATAAATCTTTTAAACTTAAAGCAAACGAACCAATCCAATTAATTGATTCAAATGGTTTCATATTCGGAATAATTAATGGATTATTCTCTATCGCCGTAAGCAGTGTAGATTGCTCAATATCAGAATCAGCAAGTTTCTTCTCAGTGATTTTAAGAATATTTCGAGAAATGATTTTTACTATATCTGATAATCGAATTTCTTTAAATGATCGAGATATGTGGTATTGTTGGTTAATAAAAAATTCTTCAGAACAAAAGTGTAGTTTATATTGAGCATTTGATGTATGGCGTAGTTGTAAATCAGAAATTTTGTAAATTCTAAATCCTTTTTCATAATTAATACCTGATGGTGTACGAAAATTTATCAGAAGAAACTCATTACCATGAATTTGCAAACGATTTATTAAATTTGTTGAATCGTTAATCATAATATCGCCACTTAATGTATTATTAAATAAATCTTCATATATGTTTATTTCTTCAAAAATTTCATTAATTTCAATCGCTAGACCAACAGCGTTGACGATCTTGAGCTCTGTTAAAAAATAATCATACTCTGATTGCGGGTTGTCAGCATTAGATTTACCGCTCGGATTTTCGCCTCTCATTTTACTGCGCCATTAATGATGAAAATTGTGTTTCGATTATTCCAATTACTGAGGATTTTGGTACAATAATTTTTCGTTTCTCCTCATTCAATTCTAATTCGTAGTCATAATAACTGATCGGTGCAACTGTTGTTGCAATTGTTAAAACTGTATTATCGCTTAAAGTAAAGTTATTCGAATAGGATGTATTTGTATTCAAAACGATCACATTACCTGTTACATGATTATATGAGTTGGCAGTGACTCTATATTTTTTTACCTCTGAGAAGGTTGGATCAAATGTGCTCGAGCGAGTTTCACTTACTTGGAAATGACTAGTTGTATTCAATGCCCACTGTAAACCATCCAAATTATTTGTAATTCCAATAATGGAGTGTGTCTGCGCCGAAGATACACCAGTGATATTGCTACTATTTGCTAAAACTTGCGAAGTAAATTTAATTTGTAGTTTTTTTGTACCTGAATTATATGCAACAACTGTTCCTTCAGCGGTAGATTTATCATATGTTGTACCTTGATAAACCACTTCACCGACAGTATAGTTTGATGGATATGACTCAGTTGTATTAAGGCTTACATTTATAGAAGCATATTTTTGTTTAATGTATTTCTCAAATTCATATGGTCCGAGTGCCCAATCAAACTGCGGATCGATCAATTGATTTACTAAAAGAATAATCCAATTCTTTTCTGGATCACCATAAACTCTATGTGCAATCTGCTCTGGAGTTTCTCCGCCCTTGATCTCATACTTAAAAAATAAATTTTGATTTGAGATAATCGAATCAATAAACTTGACTCGAGCGAGCATGTCAGGAACAAGTTTAGGATTCGTCTGTTCTTTGTTTATAGAGTAAAGAATTCTAGGAAATTTATTGAAATATGCCATTAGTAACCATTATTGATATCAGTTTTAGTAAGAACAACACTTTCTACAAATGATAAATCTAAACTGATGGACGTTGGAATGCCATCAGGAGTTGTAGAAAATGTATCGAGCTGCGCTGCATAGTTTGTATTAATACCTGCTAGCATACAAGTTGAAATTCGTGGAAGTGCTAAATTCTCTTGAAATTTGCCATTTACTCTTCGAAGGAATTGTATTTCAAAATGATTTGGTGGAATAACATAACGTAATCCTGTTCCAGAACCCCTGTCTATATCCGCGGATGCGGCTTCTGTTGCAGCGTGAAAGCGAAATGTTCGAATAATTCGTAATACGTCATCTGCTTCTTTTTTATTTCTTGGAGAAAATCTAAACTGAAACTGAAACTCTCTCGGCTGAGTACCACCATAAATCATTTCAAGCATTGGATTAAGTGCGTATCCAAATCCTGCTAAAATGGCTTCTGTTGCACGAGTTCCAAGAATTTGTGATCTACCCGCAAGTTCAGCAGCAACCTCAATTTTTCCAATGTTGGATCCATTTAAAAGTTGAGAGTAGAGACCTGCTTTTCCACTCGCCTGTGTTAAAGATACTGGTTGATAATCATGGCGTTCCTGATTTACTAAAGTATCAGGCATATAAAGAGTTATTGTCTGACTAATTCTTTTTGTTCGTCTTCCATAATTGCTGGTTTCACCAGATGAAAAAAACGCTAATCCACCCGCACTTATTCCAGCTAAATCAGCAACAATACTAGCTGCTGAACCGAACGGACCTGATAATGTTCTCACTGAATCATTTAAAATTAAAAAAGCAGCTGTAGCGCCACCTGTAGTAAATGGAGCAGATGGGTTTGCTCTAAAAGTCTCAGGGACCTGTTTAATTAAAGGAACACCGTCTGAAATATTCTCAAAAGCGTTATTTTGTTCATAGGCAATAAACTGAACTGCATTTTTAAACTCACTGGTCGGATCCGCTATTGCATTCGGATAATACAAGTTTCTTGGATCAGTTTTTTTGCGTTTTGTGCCTGTTACGATAATACCTTCAAGGTTTTGTGCATCACGAGGAGCATTAGTTCCTGTAACAGTAACTTGTTCAAACCCAGTTCTTGTTCCTAAAACAGTTACACCTTGAATCTCTGATTCAGTTTTAATTGGATTTAATGCTGAGGGTTGAGATGTTGAAACTGTCATCTAAAATTCCTATAAATAATTAATGGCATACAGCGGAAAATATAGCCCTAAAAATACCAGTAAATATTTAGGTGACTATACGAATATCTGGTATCGGTCGTTATGGGAGCGACGAGTTATGGTGCATTTAGATGAGAATTCAAATGTAATCCAGTGGTCTAATGAAGAAATTGTTATACCGTATTTATCTCCTGTTGATAATCGATGGCATCGATATTTTCCAGATTTTTTTGTTCGTGTAAAAAACAAAAAAGGTATAGAGGAGAGTCTAATTTTAGAGGTTAAGCCTAAAAGTCAAGCGATCCCACCTAAGATGAAGAATAAAATTACAAAACAATACATTACAGAGGTTGCGATATGGGGTGTAAATGAGGCTAAATGGAAAGCCGCTGAAGAATACTGCAAAGATCGAAAGTGGAAATTTAGTATAATTACTGAGGAACAATTAGGAATCTAATGGCATCATTATTTGAAAAACTAGACCGAGAACTTTCGAAGAAGGGTATTAAGCCTCGAACTGAAGAAGCCAAAGCATTTATTCAGAATAAAATTGCTCAAACACGAATTCTAACAAACCGATCGAATATCCTTAACGATGCATCAAGAATTACTCCATTCGCTGCTATCGGTAGAATGTTCTTTTTTCGATATGATCCACTTACAAAAGAAAGATTATCACAATGGGATGAGTATCCTCTTGTAATTCCAACTACGGTTACTGGTGATGGGTTTACTGGTATAAATTTTCATTTCTTAAATAGTAACACTCGTTTAACCATCTTAGATGGTCTTTCAATGTTTCTAAACAATGATAAATATGACGATAGTACACGATTCGTGCTTTCATATGATTTGTTATCAACTATGAGTCGATTCTCTCCAATAAAAGAATGTATGCGCCGTTATTTGTATGATCAAATGCTATCGTCAATAATTTATATTGAACCCAATTACTGGGAAACTGCAATTTTTCTTCCAGTAGAAAACATGAGGAGTTATGGTTAATGTTTAATTCTATCAAAACATTGAGTATACCAAATTTCATGGCTCTTGTAGAGCGAGACGGATTTGCGCGCCTTAATCGAATTGCAGTTCGAATCAATCCACCAGCTACGATTGCAAAAAGTTTTGACGCGGAATCGTTCAGTTACTATGCTGAATCAGTAACGATTCCAGGACTTCAAATTTTGACAAATGAAGTAAATTTAAATGGTCCACCAACAACTTATCCTACCAGAACAGATTATCGACCTGGCTCAACAGTATCATTTTTAGTTGACGATAGGATGTCACAAAGACTTTTCTTTGATGCATGGATGAATTTTATAGTCCCTAAAGAAAGAGGATTTGACATTCGCTATCGTGATGATTATATTGGAAAAATGACAGTATTTCAAATATCTGAAGATGGAAATAGTGTAGTTTATGGTGTTGAAATGTTTGAAGTTTATCCAATATCAGTTGGATTAATTAAAGGAAACTGGGCTGAGCAAGAAGTTGCTCGTATGGATGTTGATTTCTCGTATCGTTACTGGCGCAATCTCTCAAAAGGCGAAGTTTCTAATGATAAAATTTTAGATGAATTATTAGGTGTAACTGTTACAGGCACAAGAACAGGAGTTGATATAATTGATAGCGTAGTTGTAACAGGTACTCGCGATAATGGGACATTAACTGGTGTTACTGTTACAGGGACGCTACAAAGATAATACTTTATGGAGTAAATTATGGCATTACCAAAAATTGATTTACCGACTTATAAACTGAGACTTGATTCGTTAAACAAAGAAATTACCTTTAGACCCTTTGTTGTCAAAGAGGAAAAAATTCTTTTAATGGCACTTGAATCGTTAGACTATCAAACAAGTCTTGATGCAATTAAACAAATTATCAATAATTGTGTATTAGATGAGATTGATGTAGAACGATTACCATTATTTGAAATCGAATATATCTTTTTAAATCTTCGTGCACGATCAATTGGTGAGGTTATTCAACTTGAATATATTTGTGAAAATATTCTTGAAGAAAATAAAAAGTGTAAAGGGACAATGAGTTTAGAGGTAGATTTATTAAAAATTGTACTTAATAAAATAAAGATTGAAAATACGATCCAACTTTCGAGCAATGTAGGGATATGTTTGAAATTCCCCACAATAAGTATATCTAAGAGACTTACAGAGAAGTTTAAAAGTCCTGATGCACCAATTGAGATTCTTAAAGAATGTACTGAATATATTTTTGATGAAAGTCAAGTCTATAAACTCGATGAAATGCAAGAGGGTGAATTTGATGAATTTATCAATAATCTTACAACTGAGCAGTTTAAGAAGATAAAAAAATTCTTTTTAGATATGCCAACATTAAAGCACAGCGCTGAATTAGTCTGTAATAAGTGTGGAAAGAATCACACAATCAGACTGGAGGGTCTCCTCGATTTTTTCGTATAAGCCTTCGTGATGAAAATTTGAAAACATACTATATGACGAATTTTGCATTGATGCAGTATCATAATTATAGCCTTTCGGAGCTTGAGAGTATGCTTCCGTGGGAAAGAACAATGTATGTTTCTTTGATTGCCCAACATGTGAAAGAAGAGAATGATCGTATGAGAGAAAAACAGTTACAGAGAAAAAGTAGATGACACCAAAAACAGAAAATGTATTCCTTAACAAATTTGCTCAGAGAGGGCAAGATTTGAGAAACGAATTTGCAAATCGATATGGTAGAGGATTTGTTGGATCATATGACATTTCTCAAACGTTTCGAAATGATGCTGGCGATATGATTAAAAAAGTTGTTGAAACTGAAACCAAGTCAATCAATGATCGAATTAATGATTCTTTATCAGAACAAATCCAAGATGAAATTCAAAAAACAGATTCAAGCGTTACACGTTATGGTCAAAAAAAAGCTGAAACTCTAATGTCACCAGAGCAGACGCAGCAGCTGCTCTCACGTATGATTAAAGACCAAAATACCGCAAAAAAAATGATTATTCCTGCTTCTACAGATGAAAATGCAATGAGAAATGTGGCAGCTGCTCTTAAAACTACAGAGAGTGCTACAATTGAAACACTTACAAATAAACCTGCACCACAACAATCTGATCAAACTACAGATAGTGCTACAATTGAAACACTTACAAATAAACCTGCACCACAACAACCTGATCCTGTATTTGATTCAGCAAAACTACAATCTATTCTGGATGCAGCTCGAAATGCTTCTGGATTTACAGGATTAACAAGTGGAGTTTCTCCTGTGATGTTTAAAACAAGAGACGATGTTGAATTACCTAAAACACCGTCTCCGAAAGAACCTCCATCGGAACCCACAATCGATTCCAACTTTAATAAATTAATTGATCAGGTGATTGGTAAGAACACGAAAGCGCCAGAGGAATATGATTTATCTAAACTCAATGTAACATACACAAAGGTCACTCCAGACACAGATGAACAAAAATTTGAATCAGTTATTGTTTCTGGTTCAAAAGAAGATACTGAACAAAAAAAACAAGAGCCAGATCCAGAGCCTAAATCAGATGCAAAATCTGCAGTCGAACCTCAAAATTCTGAAAAGATTATGAATCCATTTGAAATTTTTAGACGATTATACGCTGAATTTTATGGCGTTGATTATGACGAAGTGCAAAAATTGGAAGCACAAAAAAAATCTACCCCTACCACAGATAATCAAAAAATCGAATCAGTTATTGTTTCTGGTTCAAAAGAAGATACTGAACAAAAGAAAACGCCTACTTCTATTAAAACAAATCAATATAGTTTAAACTATAATGATATACAAAAAAAAGCCACAAAAGATGTAGCCGACATCATCGATGCGCAATCGCAAAAATTAGAGATGCGCCCTGAGATGCGCGATTACAATATGACGGATAAAAATATTGATCAATCTATGGATAAAAGATCAACAGTAGTTAATAATAATACTTAT
>Ga0194115_10005476_pt1 | contig 13195 bp, 10 predicted proteins | sample TA2MahsurfametaG_3_FD_148656 | JGI IMG/M metagenome (GOLD analysis project Ga0194115, IMG submission 148656) | Freshwater microbial communities from Lake Tanganyika, Tanzania - TA2015002 Mahale S4 surface | ecosystem: Environmental > Aquatic > Freshwater > Lake | place: Tanzania: Lake...
CCAACCTTGGCTCCTCTTGCTCCCGCAAGTCCGCTACTAGTCTTATCAGGCATCGCGCTCTTCTTAGCTTTTGCTCTGGCATCTGAGATTAACTCTGCAGTTCTAGCTGCGGTTCCAGAAGGAGCATCTGCCTTTTCTGGATGATGTAGCTCAATAATCTCAACGGATTCAAAATAGGTGGCAGCCTTTGCTGCAAATTGCATCATTAATACTGCACTAAGGGCAAAGTTTGGCGCGATAATTGCTCCAACTTGAGGATTTTTAGCTAGTAGAGCTTTAACTGCTTCGATTCTCTTACCATCAAAACCAGTAGTTCCAACTACTACATTAATTCCACTGTTGATTGCATACTCTAAATTCTTCATTACCGAATCAGGATGAGTAAAATCTAAAACAACTTGTGCGCCAGAGCTTTTTAGTAGATCTAGGGAATCACCGAGGTCAAGAGATGCAACTAGGTCCAGATCATTTGCAGCCGAGATAGCCTTCACACTCTCGGTGCCCATACGGCCCTTAGCGCCAAGAACGGCGACTTTAATTTTCATCGCTTCTCCACCTTCTACTTCATAGCCTTTTCAAAGATTGAACGCTTGGCAAATGGTCCCACAATCGCAAGGCTTGGCGCAGAACCCAAGACCTCAGATGCTAGGTTTGCAATGGCTGCGCTATCAACGGCTGAAATCTCTCGAAGGATCTCATCAAAACTTAAGACCTGGCCATAGATCAGCTCGCTCTTTCCAATCCGGCTCATTCGAGAACCAGTATCTTCCTGGCCTAAAACTAGTGAGCCACTAACTGCTCCTTGAGCCTTAATTAATTCCTCACTTGTTAGTCCATTACTTGCAACATCTTCCAATACCCCGCGCATTATCTTTATAACTTCAACAGCCTTACTTGGAGTAGATCCAGCATAGAGGGCTAAAAAGCCACTTCCAGCAAATTGTTGAGCGTATGAATAGACGGAATATGCAAGACCACGCTTTTCTCTAATTTCTTGAAATAGCCTAGAGGACATTCCTCCGCCAAGTGCGGCAGATAAAACTCCCATGGCAAAGCGTCTTTTATCATCTCGATTTACTCCAGGCATTCCAAGAACGATGTGAGCCTGTTCTGTCTTTCTATTTATCAGCCCAACATTTCTCTTTGGCTTTCTACTAAATTCCTGGCTTGGCCTTAGATTAAATTTCTTCTCAGCTCGATCTAAGAACTCATCCCTTGAAAGCGCTGCAATGATTTGATCTACTACCTGCTGATGCCTGATATTTCCAGCAACTGCAACCACGATATCTTCTGGTAGATAGCGCTTTTTATAGTAGTTAAATACCGCGCTTCTAGAAAGTGACTTTATTGATTTAGTGGTGCCAAGTATTGAGCGCCCAAGGGTGGTGTCGCCATAAAAAGTCTCAGCAAATAACTCATGAACTAAATCTGCCGGATCATCATCGCGCATAGAGATCTCCTCTAGTACGACTTTTCTCTCCGCCTCCACATCACTTGATTTACCAAGAGATGAGGTAATTAGATCTGAAATAACATCAATGGCTAATGGAAGATCTTTATCAATTACCCTGGCGTAAAAGCAGGTGTATTCCTTTGATGTGAAAGCATTCATTTCGCCGCCGACGGCTTCAATTGAGGATGAAATTTCAAGCGCGCTACGTCGCTTCGTTCCTTTAAATAGTAGGTGTTCTAGAAAGTGTGATGCTCCCGCAACTTTTAAGCTCTCATCTCGGGATCCAACATTGACCCAGATTCCAAAGGCGGCTGAGCGGACTGTAGGAATCTCTTCAGTGACAATGCGTAGGCCGCTAGCAAGAACGGTCCTACGCACAGTCATTTAATTTCACTTACTCTGAAGCAGTATCTGACTTCTGGCTTTCATCTAAGACTGGAATTAGCGAGAGCTTGCCCTTTGGGTCAATCTCGCCAATTTCAACTTCCACCTTATCGCCAACGCTCATAACATCTTCAAGGTTTTCAATGCGCTTTCCGCCATGCATCTTTCTAATCTGAGAGATGTGTAGCAAGCCATCTTTTCCTGGAAGGAGATTTACGAAAGCTCCGAAGGTTGCAAGCTTGACGATTGTTCCGTTATATCGCTCTCCAATTTCAGGAAGCTTTGGATCGGCAATTGAAAGAATCGCAGCTTTAGCAGCATCTGCTGCTGTGCCATTTGTGGCACCGATAAAGATCGTTCCATCATCCTCAATGGAGATCTCAGCTCCGGTCTCCTCTTGAATCTGATTGATGACTTTGCCCTTAGGTCCAATAACAGCGCCAATCTGATCCACTGGGATCTTAATTGAGATGATTCTTGGAGCAAGAGGGTTCATATCATCTGGGCGATCAATAGCTTCATTCATCACCTTTAAGATTGCAAGACGAGCTTCTTTTGCTTGCAAAAGAGCAGCTGATAAAACGCTAGCTGGAATTCCATCTAACTTAGTATCTAACTGAAGAGCGGTTACAAAGTCTTTTGTTCCAGCAACTTTAAAGTCCATATCTCCGAAAGCATCTTCTGCTCCCAAAATATCTGTCAGAGCAACATATTCCACTTTGCCATCAACATCATCGGAAATTAAGCCCATTGCAATTCCAGCAACTGGAGCTTTAAGCGGAACTCCAGCATTTAATAGCGAGAGAGTTGATGCACATACTGATCCCATGGAAGTTGATCCATTTGAACCAAGTGCTTCAGATACTTGTCTGATCGCATAAGGAAACTCTTGACGCCCAGGAAGAACTGGAAGGAGGGCTCGCTCAGCAAGTGCTCCATGACCAATCTCTCGTCTCTTGGGTGATCCCACTCGACCAGTCTCACCAGTTGAGTAAGGCGGGAAGTTGTAGTTATGCATATAACGCTTGTGGTCTTCAGGATTGAGCGTATCGAGCTGTTGCTCCATCTTAAGCATATTTAAAGTTGTGATTCCCAGAATCTGGGTCTCGCCTCTTTCAAATATTGCAGAGCCATGAACTCTTGGAACTACCTCAACTTCAGCAATCAGAGGTCTGATATCGCGAAGTCCTCGTCCATCGATTCGAACCTTTTCGCGAAGCACGCGCTGGCGAACCAACTTCTTAGTTAGCGAGCGAAATGCTGCAGGAATTTCTTTCTCCCGACCAACAAAGCTCTCCGCAAGTGATTGCTTAACTTCAGTAGATAGTCTCTCAATCTCAGTTTCACGCTCTTGCTTGCCTGAAATCTTTAGCGCAGCATCAAGCTCTTTCTTTGCTGCTTTCTCAACAGCTGCAAATGCATCATCTTGATAATCAAGAAACACGGGGAACTCAGCAGTTGGCTTTGCAGCAACTTTTGCTAGTTCGATTTGTGCTTGGCAGAGCTGACGAATAAATGGCTTGGAAGCCTCAAGCCCCTGACCAACAATTTCCTCAGTTGGAGCGCTAGCGCCAGAGCCAATCAAATCAATGGTCTTAACTGTTGCTTCTGCTTCAACCATCATAATTGCAACATCATCGCCAGCAATTCTTCCGGCAACGACCATATCAAAAACAGCATTTTCTAGATCGCTATGGTTTGGGAAAGCAACCCATTGTCCATCGATAAGTGCGATACGCACGCCACCAATTGGACCTGAGAATGGCAGCCCTGCTAATTGCGTTGACATTGATGCCGCATTAATAGCAATCACGTCATACATATGATTCTGATCAAGGGCCATAACAGTCACTACAATCTGAACTTCATTGCGCAGCCCCTTGATGAATGAAGGGCGAAGCGGACGATCAATTAAGCGGCAGGTAAGAATTGCATCCTCGGAAGGACGACCTTCTCTGCGGAAAAATGATCCAGGAATCTTTCCAACTGCATACATACGCTCTTCCACATCAACTGTTAATGGGAAGAAGTCGAATTGATCTTTAGGTGACTTTGAAGCAGTAGTTGCTGATAGCAACATAGTTTCATCATCTAGATAAACAACTGCAGTTCCTGCAGCTTGGCGCGCTAGGCGACCAGTTTCGAAACGAATTTCTCGTTTTCCAAATTTTCCGTTGTCAATTGTGACAGCGGCAGACTTAACGTCTTGACCCTCCATGGGTCTCTCCTATTCTCTAACACCCGAACGCATATTTATAGAGAATGGATCTTCGATCGAAGCCAACGGCATTCTTGTTTAAATCCGTAAGCCACCACCGAGGACCAAACCTCTAGCGTTGCGCTGGGTGATTATTTAATTGTTCAGCAAACTAACGGCGGATGCCGAGTTTGTCGATGATCGCGCGGTATCGCGCAATATCTGTCTTTGCAAGGTATTGCAAAATTCTTCTACGGCGACCTACTAGAAGCAGTAGACCACGACGGTTGTGGTGATCATGCTGATTTGTCTGTAGGTGCTCAGTTACTTCTTCAATTCTCTGTGATAAAAGCGCAACCTGTGATTCAGGGCTTCCTGTGTCAGATGCAGAGGCGCCATACTTGGTGATAATTTCTTTCTTCTCGGCAGGTTTTAATGCCATTTTTTTTCTTCCTTTACATCTTTCACGAGGGCTCTCGGTCTAATACACGAGCGCACACTTTCTCGCTTGAGGGGCGTAAATCTACCAGCGCTGCTTAAAGATCTAAAATCGAGGCAAAAATACGCCTAAAGGGAAGTCAATTTTCTAGCTTCATCACAATCTATTTTCATCTGAACCAAGAGCTCATCTAGTGAGCCAAATTTGATGGTATCTCTAAGTCTCCAACCGAATTCAACTTTTGCCTCTTGGTCATAGAGATCTAGATCATCTCGATCAAGTGCGTAGGCTTCCACTTGTCTTCCGCGCACGCCATCAAATGTGGGATTAGTTCCAATAGAAATTGCTGCGCTCCAGCGATGGGATCCAACTGATAACCAGCCGGCATAAACCCCATCAGATGGAATTGTGGCATAGGAATCTAGGCCAATATTTGCAGTTGGATAGCCAATGGTTCTGCCACGTTTTTCACCGTGAATAACTGGGCCCACTAATTGATGAGGTCTTGTTAGCAATTGATTAGCAATCTCAATATTTCCTGCCTTGATTGCTTCTCGAATTCGTGTAGAGGAGACTTTAATATTTCCATGGCTATAAAGTGGAATCGCCGTTACCTTAAATGGTGAATTAGCTTTTAAATACTCAACATTTCCAGCAGCTTTTGCGCCAAATGTGAAGTTCTCCCCCACTAACACTAGTGCTGGATCAAATATTGGCTTTAATATTTCGTTAATGAATTGATCTGGAGTTAATTGTGAAAATTGAGAGCTAAACTTAATTACAGCCACACTACTTGCCCCATGCATCGATAACTGGGCAATGCGATTATTTAAAGTCAGCAGCCGAGTGGGAACTCGATCTGGAGCAAATACTGATGTTGGATGAGGATCAAAGGTAAGTGCAACTACTGGCAGATTTTCTCTTAATCCCTCTTGAAGAATTACTTGATGGCCAATATGTACGCCGTCAAAAATTCCGATAGCAAGGGCAGAGCCTAGAAGCGGGGCACCATGCCAAGTTACTTCAGCGCTACTCATAGCTTTAATTCTTTCATGAAATAAAGACCGCCACAGGTTGTGCGCCATGTTCCCGATTTTCCAATATTGCAGCAACCTTTCCATCAGGAGCAAGGGCCACAACTGGGCCATCACTAATTGATGCGCTCAGCGAACGACCAAAACTCAACTCTTTAACCTCAAGCAGATCTACATTTCTTACACTCATAACTTTAGATATCTCGCTGGCAAGCGACCTTATCTCGGGTGATTCAAGGCTGCTGCAATCACTTAGCGAGAATGGAGCAACTAGGCTCCTTCGAAGAGAAATCAGATGTCCTCCGACTCCAAGTGAGCTTCCTAAGTCTCTTGCAATTGATCGAATATAAGTTCCTGCAGAGCATTCAACAGTAATTTCAATATCTAGAAATTCTCCACGTTTGATTTCGATTACATCTAAGTTATAGATGTCTATCTGCCGAGCAGGAATATCTACCTCTTTTCCCTCTCTAACCAAGTCATAGGCTCTCTGGCCATTAATTTTTATCGCAGAGACTTTAGTTGGAACCTGCATAATGCTTCCAACTTGAGTAGCAAGGAACTCTCTAATTTCTTGATCACTAACATTTGAAGTATTAGAAGTTGAAGTAATTTCACCTTGCGCATCATCGCTAGAAGTTGCCTGGCCTAATCGAATCTGAGCATGATAGGCCTTTTTTCCTTGAGTTATGTATTGCAGAAACTTTGTTGCTTTATTTACCCCAAGAACAAGAACTCCTGTTGCCATCGGATCTAAGGTCCCGGCATGGCCGACCTGCTTTGTTCCTAGAGTTTTTCTTAACTTTGCCACTACATCATGACTGGTGATTCCGGCTGGCTTATCAATGATGACAAAGCCATCTTGCAAACTCATCTATTCACCAGAGAGATAGTTTTTTGGGCGGCTCTGGCGATAAGGATCATCTCCACTTATCGGCTCTGCGCCAGATCGAAGATTTGCAATCTCTTCATCACTTTTTCTGACCTGATCAAGTAAATCCTCAAAGTTTTTAGCATTCTCGCCCAAAGCATCTGCAAAGAAGGTAAGGGAGGGAGTAATTCTGGTGCCAAGTTCTCTACCTACTTCAGTTCTTAAAAGCCCCTTAGCACTTTCTAACACTTTGGCAGTATTAAATCGCGCTTCATCATCGCCTAATACGGTATAGAAGATAGAGGCTTGTTGTAGGTCGCCAGTTACTCGAACATCGGTAATTGTGACAAAACCAAGGCGTGGATCTCTCACCTTGCTCTCAAGAGCTGAGGCAACTACAACCTTGATCCGGTCAGCAACTTTTGCAGCCCGATGTGACTTTCCCATGTCTTATACTCGCTTTTTCTCGCGCATCTCAAATGCTTCAAATACATCTCCGATTTGAATATCTTTGAAATTACCCACACCGATTCCGCACTCAAAGCCCTCACGAACTTCAGTTGCATCATCTTTAAATCGCTTTAAAGATTCGATTGTTAGGTTATCGCCGATTACCACGTTATCGCGCAGCACTCTTGCCTTTGCATTTCTTCTAATCAGGCCACTTGAAACCAGAGATCCAGCGATAGTTCCAAACTTGCTGGACTTAAAGACCTCACGCACTTCAGCGCGACCCAAAACTGCTTCTTCATATTCAGGCTTGAGTAGCCCCTTAAGCGCAGCTTCGATCTCCTCAATTGCTTTATAGATCACGCTATAGAATCGAACTTCAACGCCCTCTTCATCAGCAAAGATTGCAGTATGGGCCTCTGGCTTAACATTGAAGCCAACAATTACTGCGCCCGATGCTGAGGCAAGAGTTACATCGCTCTTAGTGATAGCACCAACGCCTCTATGAATAACTCTCAAGTCAACTTCACTGCCAACATCTAATTGAACCAAAGCATCTTCAAGAGCTTCAACAGATCCGCTGACATCGCCTTTAAGAATTAGATTAAGAGTTGTGACCTTGGATTGCTCAAGGAAGTCTTCTAGAGAAACTTTCTTTCTTGCCTTAGCAAGTGCAGCATGGCGCTCTCCGGCCTGACGTTTTTCCGCAATTTGTCTTGCAGTTCGATCATCAGGTGCAACGATAAAGCTATCGCCAGCACTTGGCACCGAGGTAAATCCAAGAACTTGAACTGGTCTTGATGGACCTGCTACTTCAACTTCTTGTCCAAACTCATCCATCATCGCTCTGACTCGACCAAAAGCGCTACCGGCAACAATTGCATCTCCAACACTTAGCGTTCCGCGCTGGACTAGAACTGTTGCAACTGGACCACGGCCACGATCTAGATGAGCCTCAATTGCTACACCTCTAGCGTCATCTTCATGGATTGCTCTTAAATCAATTGCAGCATCTGCAGTTAACAAAATTGCTTCAACTAATTGATCAATACCAGTTACTTTAGCTGCGGAGACATCAACAAATAGCGTATCTCCACCATACTCTTCAGCGACCAAGTTATATTCAGTTAACTGCTGACGAATTCGCCCAGGATTTGCTCCCTCTTTATCAACCTTATTGACCGCAACAACAATTGGAACATTTGCTGCTTGAGAGTGATTTAGAGCTTCAATTGTCTGAGGCATAACTCCATCATCTGCGGCAACAACAAGGACTGCAATATCTGTCACTTTTGCTCCACGAGCACGCATAGCGGTGAAGGCTTCATGGCCTGGGGTATCGATAAATGTAATCGCGCGATTAACTCCAGCATGCTCATGATGAATCTGATAAGCGCCGATGTGTTGAGTAATGCCACCTGCTTCACCTTTTACTACTTCAGTTTGGCGAATAGCATCAAGTAGTCTTGTCTTTCCATGATCAACATGGCCCATAACTGTTACAACTGGCGGCCTGATACTTAAATCATCAGGATCGACATCAGAGAGCTCTTGATCAAGGTCGATATCAAATTGTTCTAATATCTCTTTATCTTCATCCTCTGGAGAGACAACTGTAATTTTGTAGCCAAATTCGCTACCCAATACATGCAAAGTCTCTTCATCAACTGATTGAGTTGCAGTAACCATCTCACCTAGATGAAATAGCACTGAGACTAAACCGGCTGGATCTGCTCCAATTTTTTCGGCAAAGTCAGCTAAAGATGCTCCTCTTCGTAATCTAACTGGAGTATTTCCATCGCCACGAGGAACAATTGCGCCACCAAGTGTTGGGGCTTGCATATTGTCTATCTCTTCGCGACGAGTCTTCTTTGATTTGTAATTCTTTTTCTTTCCAGCATTTTTTCCAAATGCTCCACCAGCGCTTCCGCGTTGTCCTGGTCTTCCTGGCGCAAAACCGCCACCTGGTTTTCCTGCTCCTGGTCTTGCAGGAGCGCCAGTTGATCCACCTGGTCTCTGACCTTGGCCACCTGGGCTGCGATATGGAGATGAAGAGTTGCGATCTTGCGGACGAGCAGTTGTTCCATCACTTCGTTGTTGTGGTCGCGCAGCAAATCCTGGGCGAACAGAACCTGGACGAGGTCCTGCCATATTTCCACCTCTTGCTGGCGCACCTGGCGGTCTACTTCCTGCCGGACGTTGCCCGCCGCCTTGACCTTGTGGTCTTGGTGGACGAGGAGGAGCTGAAGGATTTCCAAAAGGATTATTTCCAGGTCTTGCACCGCCTTGACCTTGTGGTCTTGGTGGACGAGGAGGAGCTGAAGGATTTCCAAAAGGATTATTTCCAACTCTGGCAGCAGGAGCAGCTGGTGGTTTAGCAGGAAGTGGAGCTGGCTTTTCTTCTACGCTCTCTTTAATTACCGGAGCAATAGGAGGAGTAATTTCATCAATTTGCTCAACGCTCTCAACTGGCGCTGCTTTCTTGGCTGCGGCTCTTTTAGCAGGAGCTTTCTTGGCCGGGGCTTTCTTAGGTGTAGCTGCAACTGCAGGAAATTTTTCTAGAAACTTTCGCACCACAGGTGCTTCAACAGTTGAAGATGCGGAGCGAACAAACTCGCCCATCTCTTGGAGTTTTGCAAGGACATCCTTGCTATCCATCCCTACATCTTTTGCTAATTCGTAAACGCGGACCTTTGCCACTTTTCTCCTTTTGTGGCTCCTCGTTTACTTTTTAAACGCGAAGCCTAAATTGACCTACTCATGACTGTGAAGTGCTCATTAGAGTGCCATTGCCTATTCGACCTAGCCTTCGCTTTGAATATATGTGAGGGAGATCCTCACGGCGCAACCATACCGCCGCAGTACTACTTTTAGGAAACTTCGCTCGCCCCAGAGCCACTTGTCGCCCCATCGGAGTGAATATCAATGCGCCAGCCAGTTAGGCGAGCAGCCAGACGGGCGTTCTGCCCATCTCTTCCAATGGCAAGAGATAGTTGGTAATCAGGAACTACAACCTTGGCAGAGCGAGTATCAATATTTACTACCTCAACGCTAGAGACTCTTGCCGGAGCTAAAGCATTACCAACATATGTTGCTGGATCATCAGACCAATCAACAATATCTATCTTTTCGCCATGTAATTCATCCATAACAGCTCTTGCTCTTGCTCCCATTGGACCAATTAGTGCCCCCTTTGGACTAACACCTGCGCGGTGAGCTCTAACTGCAATTTTGCTTCGATGTCCTGCTTCGCGAGCAATACCCATAATTTCAACAATGCGATCTCTAATCTCTGGAACTTCAAGTGCGAATAATTGTTTCACTAGAGCTGGATGGCTCCTAGAAAGCAATACCTCAGGACCCTTCTGGCCTTGCTTAACTTCAACCACAAAGCTCTTGATTCGATCGCCATGTTTATATATCTCACCTGGAACTTGTTCATGCGGTGGAATTTTTCCCTCTACTCTTCCAAGATCGATGTAAACCATCTTCTGATCTCGTCCTTGTTGAATTACTCCAGAGACAATATCGCCAACAGTTGCGCTAAATTCACCAACAATTTCTAGATCCTTTGATTCTCGCATCTTCTCTTTAATAATCTTGCGCGCAGTAGAGGATGCGATACGACTAAAGCCTTCAGGCTCATCGCTAATCTCATCTATTTTCTCGCCATCTGGACCAAATACTGGGATAAGAATCTTTATCTCGCCTGTTATTAAATCTAGTTTGGCGTGAGCAAAGGGCTTTGCTCCCTCCATCTCGTTATAAGCGCTCTTAACTGCAATCTCAATAGCAGTAATTAGGCGATCAAGTGGAATATCGCGTTCAATAGTTAGGGCTTCTAAAACTTTCATGTCGACATTCATCGCTTATCACCATCTTTTCGATTGAATTCAATCTCAACAGTTGCTCGCTTGATATCGCTAAATAAAATACTCACTTCTCCGCTTTTAACCTCAAGTGAGGCTGAATCTAAATCAAGGCTCTTAAGGCGGCCAATTAGCTTTTCGCCATCGACTTTGACTATGGAAATTAGCCGACCGAGATTTTTCTTCCATTGATACGCCTTTACCAGCGGGCGATCAACGCCAGGGGATGTGACTTCAAGGGTAAATGGATTATCACCAAGCTGGCTATAGTTTTCTAGAATTTCAGATATCGCTCTTGAGCTTGCAGCGACCTCATCAAGGTTTAGATTTCTCTCTTCGTGATCAACTATTACTGAGATGATCCGAGAGCGTCCAACTGGAATCACTTTAATCTCTTCAAGTAAGAGCCCAGATGCTTTTACTACTGGAGCGAGAAGCTCATTTAAGTTATCTACCAAAGCCATTTTAATTTCTTCCTACTTATTTAGTTGTTGTTAAGTTGTGGGGGTAAGTCTATCCCAGATCTCAGCCCCGCAGGAAGGTGTCATAGATAAGGCGAATGATCAGCGCGGTAGTGACGGCTAGAAACGCCCGACGAATCAAAACTGACCCGCCCCTTATGCCAACTTTAGCTCCAATAAATCCTCCGGCGATATTTCCTGCCGCCATCGTTAATCCCAGCGCCCAGATGATTTGAGAGTTAAAGCCAAAAACTAAAATCGCTCCAAGATTTGTCGCAAGATTGACAAGCTTTGCTGTAACTGATGCTTCAAGAAATGCAAAGCCTAGAACTGCAACAAGTGCAAGCATTAGAAAAGATCCGGTCCCAGGACCAAAGATTCCATCATAAAACCCAATTACAGCCCCAACCGCTGCGCCGATTAATGGTCGATTTCTTCCAGCAAATTTTGCAGAAGAAACCTGTCCTAAGTCTTTTCTTAGATAGGTATAGATTGCAACAAAAATTAGAAGAAATAAAATTATTGGCTTAAACGCATCTCTTGGAATCTTTGTTGCCACACTTGCGCCCATAGCTGAGCCAATAAATGCAGGAATACCCATCACCGCTGCTAACTTAAAATCTGGCTTTATCTTTCTTAAATATGAGGCAGTAGCTCCTAAGGTGCCAAGAAAAGAGGGGACTTTATTAGTTCCAAGAATCACCGAAGGCGAGGTATCAGGAAGTGAAACTAGAAGAGCTGGCAGTTGAATTAGCCCCCCGCCTCCAGCGAGTGAATCAACAAGTCCTGCAAAGGTGGCTGCAAGGATGAGAAATAGAATTACTTCAACTGATATATCCACGAGAAACTAGTTAATCAACCTAGCAATTTAACTACGTAAGATGTGATCTCACCAAGTGCAATCTCTGACTTCTCACCACTTCGTCTCTTGCGGAATTCAACTTGACCTTGGGCCAGACTCTTACCAAATATCAAGATATAAGGATTGCCAATTAGCTCTGCATCTTTAAATTTAACTCCAGGGCTTGCCTCGCGTCTATCATCAATCATCACGCTAATACCTTTTGCCTCTAACTCTTTCCCAATTCTCTCTGCTTGAATAAATGGCTCATCATCCCTGCCAGTTGCCACAATATGAACTTTTGCTGGCGCAATTTCATCTGGCCAGATAATGCCGATTTCATCATGGCTCTGCTCAGCAATTGCCGCTAGAGCTCTAGTAACACCAATTCCATATGAGCCCATAGTGACAACCTGTGATTTTCCTTGGCTATCAAGAACTGTTAAATCAAGTGCTTGGGCATACTTTCTGCCCAGCTGGAAAATATGACCAATTTCAATTGCGCGATCAATAATGATTGGGCTATCACAGCTTGGACATGGATCGCCTTGGTTAATTTCAACTGCTTCAATAAATCCATCAACGTTAAAGTCGCGACCATGGGTGACATAGCGCATATGTTTATTCTTGGTATTAGCACCTGTTATCCAGTGTGAGCCAATAACAACTGATGGATCTGCATAGAGCTTGATTCCTAATTTCTTAGCATCTTGCGGGCCAACATATCCCTTTACTAGACCAGGATTTTTTGCAAAGTCTGCATCCTCAAACAAGCGAAGTTCTTTAACTCCAGCAAGATTTGCTTCAACTCTCTTTAAATCAACCTGGCGATCTCCTGGAATTAGTATTGAAATTACCCGCCCATCTGCCACAAGCAAGATGTTCTTTAACGTATCCGACGCGCTTATATTTGCCTGATACTTCTGATTCATAACCGCAACTAAGCTTTCAATGGTTGGAGTATCTGGAGTATCAAGTAGCTCCATCTTAGGTGGTTTTGCTATCTCTTTTTTACTAACCTTGCTAACCATGGCTTCAACATTTGCTGCATATCCACATTTAGGACAGAGCACATAAGTGTCCTCACCTGTTGGCGATGGAGCTAAGAACTCTTCAGATTTTGACCCGCCCATAGCGCCAGAGACAGCAGAGACGATATTGAATTTAAGTCCTAGGCGATTAAAGGTTTCAATATA
>Ga0194115_10005480_pt1 | contig 13193 bp, 10 predicted proteins | sample TA2MahsurfametaG_3_FD_148656 | JGI IMG/M metagenome (GOLD analysis project Ga0194115, IMG submission 148656) | Freshwater microbial communities from Lake Tanganyika, Tanzania - TA2015002 Mahale S4 surface | ecosystem: Environmental > Aquatic > Freshwater > Lake | place: Tanzania: Lake...
AAACGTCTTCCTACGCAATCTGAAATTGAAGATACCTACATCAAGAAGTATGACCGTGCCTATGGACCGACCTATGCCGTCTTGGATATTTTGCAAAAGGTATTTTACAGTAACAATGGTGCTCGTGAGGCCTTTGTCGAACTTTGCAATTCCAAGTACGTCCAACAGGTCACCTTTGATTCCTACCTTTACAAGAAGGTTCAGGGAAATAACCCTCTCGATGACTTGAAGCTCCTTGGTGAGACGATTGGATGCTTGATCAAGGGATACTCCATGGCCAAGCCTGATGCTGTCTTCTCCAACCCCGTGGAGAGCCTCAAGCGTCTGTAAACGTTTTATGATGTGTGTGTGGTTGGGCCTCAATATCCACATGTATCGTTGAAGATCGAATACTACTCCTTCTCTCTCTCTCGCTATACTACGACAACGAAATAAAATCAAGTTATCGCATTGCAGTGATTGCTATGAAAAAAAACTGAAACTCCCCGAATCGCCACATTCGTTCCATTTTGGGGGAACCTCTGACTGACTGAGGAATAATGGAACATGGACCATTTTAAATGATGAAAGCATACCTTGTAAATTAGGAAATCGCCATTTCTGCGAACTTTTTTCACCTATGGATGTATGCATATGAATCTATCTCGCTTCATCAGTAGAACCGAGGATATGCCTCCTACTATGACGGGAGACGCTACACATGGGATACTTGAGTTGTATGACAAATACCATCGGGCTTGTTGCTGTTATTATCGTAGTCATAGTGCCCCGTATCCTACACGAGGAAGGTGATCTCGTCGTACGTCTTGCCTCCCCCTAAACACTCGTGAACCAGAACCCTTCGTGACAGCGCTATGTACTAGTAGTCTTGCTGCAAAACTCGGACCTATAGTTACGATGTCCTTTATTGTTGTTCTAGATTCCTGGAAAATTCATAAGATCTATTTATACATCTATGGACTTTTTGTTGATCACCCGAAAAAATCTGCTTCTTTCTTCTTTGAGTGGACTATGGTACTACTGTCATATAATTGTATCAAATGGTTAGATGGTTGGATGTATTGTAGAATTCTACTCTTCCGTGGATCTCCCCCCACTTTTTATTTTTCCAAATATTAAAGATTTGTTGTGTCCCACTCTCGATCCCAATTCTCATCACTATCTATCAGCTATGAACTATCATCTATCATCATCACTCAAAAAATGATCCGGTCCTGAATCATATCCCATGGTATGTAAAATATCTGCCACTTGAGATTTCGGTGGAAAGGACAATGTTGTATCGGTAAATGTCAAGAACGATGATCTACCCATTGATGGAGACGGCGTATGTGATTTGTTGTTCTCCTTGTTGTTGTGGTTCTTCTGATTTTGGTGGTCTTTGTTGTTGTTCTTCATGGAGTCACTGCCATGATCGTCATCGTCCTCGTCGTCATCATCCTCGTCGTCATGGCTGGTCGGATGACGAAAGATAGGAGGAGAGGTCACTGCCGGACGACCACCACGACGGGAAGAAGATGATGATGACGATGGTGCGACTTTAGAAAAGGAAAGGGTAGGACCCACGGTCGAAACTCTCTTGTTTATGGAACCTTCTGGAGATGTATTCAAAATTGAAGATTTCCTTGTAGTAGTCGTAGTAGTAGATGTTGATGGCAAAAGTGGAGGATTCGTCGTCCGAGAAATGGTCAAGGGTGATGTTGTTGTTGATGATGATCCCGATGACGACGCAGCGGCTGTGGCTCCCTTCGCTGTGTCTCCTCCACCACCACAACCATAATGACGACCAGGAAGATGAGAATTCATGGATCCGTCATTGTCTGTGCAATTATTTTTTCCCTTCCTCTTCTTTGTCTTGTCATCGTTGTTCTTTTTGTCGTCGTCGTCGGAAGAACTACTGCTACTACTGCTGCTGTCGTCCAAAACATGTCGTTGATTCTTTCGTCGTCGTGATGGGGCAGAGTTGTTGTTGGCTTTGGGGGGAGAAACAGAGCGCTTCGATGCTGTTGCTGCTACTGCTGGTGGTGGTGGTATTATTGGCTCGTCGTCGCTACTGCTGCTGCTGCTGGGAGAGAGTGACCAGGGATTTGATTTTCCCTTGGGAGCAGGTTTCATCGGTTGTGGTTGAATCTCTTTTTGTGCTATGTTTGTGATATTGGGACTGCTTTTGGAATGAGGAGGAGAAGAAATATCTCCTGCTGACAGTCGTAAGGGACGGTTGATGATCTTGTCACCTGTTTCTCTTGGAGACTTTGTTGGTTCAATATTCTTGATGTCATCCTCTTTGTTTTCTTTGTCATCGTCATCGTCGTCGTCATCGGAAGATAGAGTAAAGTGTGGGAGGATTCCTAAAGGACGTGGGATGATGGGTTGCCGTCCAGATACAGTTGTTCCAAATACGTCCTTGTTCGGTTGTTGGTGTCCTTGTCGTCGTCGTTCATCGTCACTCCTATCATCGTCACTCTCCGAAGACGATGTCGATGATAGCGAAAGATTCCTCCTCTTCTTTTTTCTTTGTCCCTGATTAGGATGGGAATTTCTCGCCGTTGTTGGGTTGGTCGATAACGTGGAGGATGTTGACAATGATTTCCGTTTGTTTTGGACAGTCCCTGTTGTCATTGTAGGAGCAGACGTGGAAGATGATGAGAATAGGAATTGAAATCGTTCCCATTGATCAGGTAATTTCCGTAAGAGTAATCCGACATCTTGTGGAAGAATTGTAGACGTATTACTACTCCGTGACGATCCCCTGTTTGTCGTAGTTGTAGTGGTGGTACTACCAGTCCCTTTTCCTGGACCTACCATCCCGGCCGATCGATGATTCGAAAAGGCAATTAAATCTGGAATCATAGCATGTTGAAGATATTGCCAAAGTAATTCCGATAAAGCACAGACTGCTGGTGTCGTTGTTCGGATGGAGGTACTGTTGTTGTTGTTGCTGCTGGAAGATGACGATGACGCACGATCCAATTCTAAACAAATTTGTAAGACCTGATATTGTAAGGCCTTACGGATCTCATTTTCTTCAGGAGATAATGATGTAGGATTCTTCATGCTGAGGAGGAGGTTGGGATTCTCTAGGTTTTCTTTATACAGGTGGAGACGGGTGTGTGATGTATGCCCGAAACCCCGTTTGTGGGGTGGGATCGACGGGATGGAAAAGAGAGTTCGAGAGACGGAGGGAGAGGGAGACGATAGGGAGACTATATCGAGAGAAAGAGAAAGACGAGAGCGAAATACCCCTGAGCGTCATTTAATGGAAATATCATGAATTGTGTAGTGCGTTAATGGTGTAGTGCGTATGGAAGGGGTAAATCACTCGGAATTTTGGCGCGAAAAAACAAGGCTTGTCTGATACTCGGTAGTAGTCCAAGAAGTCAAATTCAATATCGCGTGTGACAGTGATGACGGGACCGTACTACGGTAGTAGAAACAACAATAGAAAATCAAACGAAAACACCCAGAAGCAACAAGGAAGTAGTTCCGTACGGACCCCTCTCTCTTTCCAACGAAGATTGGATTGCCCCCCCGCTCCCCTCCTCCCGGCAATAGGATATCATGTCACTTACTACGCGTCTATACAGTAGATCGTTCCTAGTATTTTGTGCGTACGCAGTAGAGTACAAAAGGTAAGTCCATGAATGACTAGGTATCACCTACTACTATTTATTGTTCCTACGGAATCCGACTTTTGTACGTCACGACTACTACTACTACTACCAAGCAGTAATAACTGTATTGACTCAATATTCTGCCTCTTGATCTTGATCAGCGGCCATCCGAAGTGCCATAGTCCTTGCTTCATCCATATTCGATGGTAAGACTCTTCGTATGGGAGTATTACTCGGTAATGCAAAGGTAAAATAAAAGGAATTGGAAAGTTTTGCACTTGCTGTACTTGGATTGACAATCCATGCTTCAACTTCGACCGATACTAAAGGAATATTCTTATTCTTTCCTTCACCCTCTCCTTTAAATCCAGTAAATCCTGGTACCTCCTCCTTAATCGATGAATACAATACTCGAGAATGGAAATTTAATAAATCACCGACATTCACAGGCATCGTAAATTGGACTTGATCTACCTCATAAAATAATGGTCGTTCACCACCAAAGGCATAGGCCTGTTTATGTCAATGGGAGAGAAACAAGAGAGAGGTATAATGAGAAAATGGTGAGCCATGTGCCTACTGTTTCTCCATGAACACGACAGAATCGACTAGCACCCGAACCAATATCAACCAACCAACAGACAAACAAACATACACACAATATCCACAGTCCAAAAGGAAAAACATACCGTTGCCCATGCTAATTCGACAGCCCGACGCATTAGGAAACCACCAAAAATTTGATTTGCCATATTCCGTACTTGTGGTTGTGCAATTTCAATACTTTGTAATTCTGTCTGTGTCACTAAGATATTGTGGGGATTGGCTAAACTGGGCATATTAATCAATGGTCCAGCTTCTGCCAATAATTGTTTGGACTTTTGTTCAATTTGTGGTGACACTACCACACCCTGTTTCATTTGTTGTCGACGTTCCCGTTTCTTTGCTGCACGTTGTCTTGCTGCTTCAAATTGTTTATGTTCTTCATATGTCTCAGGTAATAAGGGTGCAACCTTTCCTGGTTTCCGTGTTTCTGGATCTGTCGCCACGAAGGTAAAATAGGCTTCCATCCATTCAAAGCCTGTATCATCTTTACATTGCATGAATATTTCCATACTAGATGTCCCCACAAAGGTTACCTTTCCACTTAAATGTTGATCAACATCAATTGAGGGGATACCCATTAAACGGATCCGATCGACGGATGCTGTAACAATAATCGTTGATGGATCTTGGACGTGTGCAAAGGCAATATTCCCAGCAAGGGCATCTAAATCTTCTAAAATTCGTCCAAATCTCATCTGTCCCCATGGATTACGATAGGTTTCCTTTAAGAATTCATTGGTTGAAAAGGGATAAGAAACACTCGTCATTGATTGGGATGGTGTCCGTGGTAGATCCTTATTGACAGTTTTCGTCGCAGCCGCCTCCTTGGCAGAATTCCTTGCCGTCCATAATTGATGAACAATCGGATTCTTCAAGGAGGACACAAATCGTAATTCTTTTGCCAGATTCCGATCTTTATTGTTGTTATTGTCATTATTGTTGTTAGAGTCAGAAGACGATGAAGAAGAAAAGTTCTTGGTTGTTGTAGTAGTCGGTGATACCCCTTTGAAAAAGCAAGTGCCGTAGGATGATGATACACGAGGATGAATACTGTTGACAAATCGTCGAGAAGGAACAAGAAGGATCCGACGAGTAGATGAAGAAAACATCGAATGGACCATGTATATATATGTTTGTCTTGAAGTTATAGTCGTCGGATTTTTCTGTTTGTAGTTTGGGTGATAAAGAAAATAACCTTCTCAGAGAGATAGAGTAGTAGAGCAATACAACGGATAAAGTAGCCTGTAGTCAAATCAACAACAACAAGAACCCCTCCCTTACTGCTGGAAAACAGAATAAATGCTTCAGAGTTCCAGGAAACTTCCAAGGCCAAACAAAGGAGTTAGTACGGTGCGCCCTTCCCCGTGAGTTGGGTAATCTTTCTTGATGTTGGTTTGTTCGGCGGGGGGCGAAACGAGAAATCCATTCTTTTGTCTTTTTCCCGGTTGTTTGTCATACATACGTTTCTGCTCCCGACGTCATCTTAGGTAATATTCATGCACATACTCGTACCGAGCTATTTTTCAAGTTCGCAATGTTCACTGTCATACATACGGTAGCGAAGTGACAGTGACTGTGACAACAACTCGTGACTGTGCCAAGATAGAGCCTTGTAGTATAACGCCATATGGGTAGAATATATATGCCTCTTTGGATATATATATGCCTCTTTACCTTTGGAACAACTTCTGATTGGCAATCCTACATTTTCTGTTAGGGATGGCGTTCTATTGGGGACAGAGTTGTAATACAACACGGTTCAAAAATAGGGCGTATGTCCTATTGGAGACAACGTTCTATTGGAGAACGTGACTACGAAAATTCAAAACTTTACAGTTATGGAGGTGCTCAGGGGTCAAAGCCTAAACTGTCCTGTAAGAAGTGCTCTTACAGCCTGAGAAGGCCACCTGAAAGAAATAGGTCCAAAGGAATATCCACGCAAAAAATTAACATCTGGAGGGTCTTCATCTCCTCTCTATTTCGTCTTCCGCACAAGAGGCTCTCTCATCCACCATCGTCCCTACCACAGTATCGTGCCCGGGAGGGAAAGAAGCCACATAGCAACGACACCTAAATCATTACTACCACTCAGCATTCATTACTTGTAACCCCACAAACCACCGAACCTCCCGACATTCTCCTTTGTTATTACAGTCGACATACATTTCTTCCCCAAATAACACTCTGATTCTTGTTGTGTCTACGAGAATTTCATTTGGATGCGACACGATCCACTACCTGTACAACCGGTAGTCCAGTAAACAGTTCCGTTCCGTTCCATTCTTTCTTGGTGCTTGGTTAGCGTAGGTGGAGATCATCAACACACTATCTCACCCTATCGATCTTCAATGACTCGGGTGGGGAATCGAAAAAGAATTCTGAGTCGGGAAAGTAGTAATGGTAATTTCCTCCATACCGACAATGAGGATCAGGGAAATCTACACCAGCAGCAGCAACACCAACACCAACAGCAGTTGACTCCTCCTTTTCAAAAACGATTGTTGAGAGAAACTAGTGTTGGTAGTGCCGTTAGTCGTGGAGCTGGCAGTGGCGGTGGCAGTGGTGGTAGAGCAAGATCTATTGTCCAATCAACAGCAACATCAACATCCTCCACTGTCATACCACCTTTACCCTTCCTATCATCGATTAAATCGTATTATTGGGATCAACAAAGTCGAGATGGGAGAGAAGAAGATTTGGGTGGAAGTACTCGTTCCTTACCCCATTGGAATGCCACCTCCCCTTTATCACCATTGGCGAATCCCCAAAGTGGTGTTGTAGAGGAAAAAGACCAGCAACAACAACAACAAAATGAACAAGACTATCTACAAGATTCACCACCTGCTGGACGGAATACGTTGGTATTTACAGCCCGGAAGAAGAAATCATCTCTCCCCATGACAGTCATCCTCGTATGCTTATTATCCTTTTGTTTATATTCGACGACACAATCAACGTTAGAACAGGCAGTACAGGATGGTGATCGTTTAGTCGCCTTTACAGAACGATTACGATATCAGATGGAAAAGGCTCAGAAGGATATACGGATATTAGAACGTGAATTAGATGCATTAGATCGTATCCAAGATGCCAAGATTGATATGGAAGAAGAAGAAAAGATATTACAACAAATCGCTGCACCCTTCCTTTCGAATCCACAAATACTGGAAGAAATCCGGTTAGGACAAGAATCACTGAAGGAATCGACACAACAGGTTCAAAAATTAAAGGAACAGATCCAAGCAATGAGTAAACGAGATACTTTGGAAACCTATGGTTTAGGTCCCTATCGAGTGGAAATGGAATTAAGTTTTCCATCATCCTCATCATCATCCGCATCAGGAGGAGGAGGAGGAGGAACAGATCCACATTTTTTGATTATCGAATTAGCTCCCCTGGATTTAGTGCCACATTCTGTCTATACCTTCCTGGAAATGATATCTATGGGGGTACTGGAACATTCTTCCTTCGTATTGAATTCTCAAAATATGATCAAGGCTATCACGAATTCCCTCCCAAAGAAGGAATCGATGAACATCACTCCCACCCAAAACATGGCTGGCGTTGAAACGGTTGCTGCTGCTAGTACTGAAACTCCTGGTGTTGATGAAACTGCTTCTGGTGCCGCTGCGACTACAACGGACATGGATACTGACACCAGTGAGAAGAAAGAGAATGATGGAACATTACCTTTTCTACAAACGAGGGATGGAATAATGATGGATGGCGTGGCATTTCGAGAATATAATCCAGAATATCCTCACAAGCAATATACATTGGGATTTGTGGGTGATGGGACGACTGCCTTTTATATTAATACGAATGATAATACAGATCATCATATGGGTGATCCATGTTTTGGGATGATTATTTCCGGGATGGATACCCTTCAACGATTGACATCTAGTCGGACAATTGGGAAACATGGAATCGTCTTAGAACATCCCATCCAAATTAAGAAGGCACGAATTTTACGATGAAGAAGGAATGGAAATCAGCAACCCCACGAAAACCAGCAACTTCATGAAGGATTTATGGGCGACGACAAAAGATGGATAGGTAAAGCGATCAAGTAAAATACTACTATAGTACCTAGTCAATCGATTTAGCGTTGGGCCCCCCAACCTCTCCCGGGGTGTGAAGGGTGATATGAACATTCCTTATAGTGATTCATTCATTTCTTCTTGCGGGACATATCGAATTTGATTCGGATATTGTATTAATTTGATAGAATTCCCCCGGAATTCTAATCCCTGTAATTCACGGATTGCAGCACGCGCCCATGAGGGATCTGCAAACCGAACAATATATAGAAGGGGTGATACCTTCCCATCATTCGTCCTTCCCTTCCATTGTAGGATCGTATTCCCCTCTGATGCTAATTGATATCGACTAACGATTGCACGAATATGGAATGGTTCCGTCCCCACAGGACAATTTTCGATCCGTACCATCGTATCATCGACGATCAGGCCATGATTAAATGTAAAGGCAGGATCTTCCTTTTCTTCTCCTTTTTGGGTATAATGATATTCCGACATTTGGACGACCTTCCATCCTATCCGGAGGGACATTTGTTCTCCTCTTGCTAATAACGTGTACACCAAAGATCGGTTTGCCAATTTGAGACGCCAACCAGTAGGTCGACCAAAGGGTGATATAACAACATGTGCAGCTTGAATCATCTTTGGTTTTTCTTCATCCAATGATGGAGATGATGATGATGATGATGATGATGCCGATACCGACGATAAGGAAGAGGAATATTCGTCCAAGGAAAGTATTGGAACTTGTGCATTAACAAAGGGATTCCATTCAGCATCTAAATCAATAATCCCCTTTGTATCTTCCTTTTGTAAAATTTGTTCTACCGAATTCAATACATGATTCAATGATCCGATGGGTAGGGTACCTAAAATCTTGATCCAATCACTTTTTGGGAGCATATTCCCCTCTGGATCTAAATGTTCACCACATGGTAAAATCCGATCTTGGACCATCCATGATTCAGGTGATGGTTCTTCATCGTTCGTAGACGACGATGATTCTTCTTCCACTGTTTGGGTTACCTTGGAGGACATATTGGCCCGTCTTGGGATCGGAGAGTAGTATACGGTCGAAAATGATAATGGTGATGATGGTAGGATCCATGAGAATGAAGAAGAGGGCGATGTCGGAAAGGAGGAGGAGGAAAATCCCCTCAAGGAGCCTACCAATGATGACCGTTGTCGTTCTCGTACTATATGTGGATTTCGATTGACATGAGCGAATTCGGATGGTAGTGCCGCATTCGCCAAACAAGAAGAGGCGGGAGGAGAACAAACACTCCCACTTCCACGAACCCAATGATGGTGTGATCGTCGGGAAAATCCACTCAGGAATGTTGTTCGTCTTCTCCAGACCATGACGAGTAGTATAGTGGTTGTATACGGAACGGTGGTATGATTGTGTGCAAGAATCAAGTGGACAAGCAAGGTAATGGATAAGAATGAAGATAGAGATCGTGCTACCTTGTCGTATCAACAAGCACTATGGAAAGGTATCGGGAATTTATGCTGGTTGGCCTTACAAGACGCTGGGAATCTCGTATGCAATACGAAGAATGGGGATGGACGGAATGAAAAAGAATTGGATTTGGGTATCCCTGATTTCGTCTCCTGACAGTAACAAAGAACATCCTTTTCGCGGTCAAGACATTGCCGAACGGTTTTACGTTTTTTGTGTTTCGCGGTTCATTTGATGATGCTGTTCTCATAACCTATCAATGATTCCGCGGTCATGGATACCCTTATTGGCTATGATAATAGGGTCGACCACGATTGGACTACAACGACCAAGTTTCGGTACCTTTGTGGCGTTAACAATCCAATTGGCCCGGAAATGCCAATGCCACTGGGTTCTCATTCACAGTCATCAAGTCACTCTACCGATACCGAACATGGGTACCCAAATGTGGCCGCTATCCTTCGCGACTGCTCGTGACCGATCCCGCGGTGATGGCTTGGGCGACGGTGCTGGCTTCATGAGAGTCAGGAGGTTGGGCAGAAAAATCTCCTTGTATGAAGGCTTGGGACATTAAGTACCCTGCTCGCCAACTGCTGTCGACGGAACGAAATGATAATGGTCAAAACCATTAATTTGTGATATGTGCATGTAACGAGGAGGTATCTGAAGAAGGACATGCGTATGCAGCATGGAGGTTTCTGAAGTAAGTGGATCATATGATGGAACTTTGTGGAAAGCAGAGCCATGATGGATGGTATGACGGCCAAAGAAGCTCAACTTCTTTGCTGTACCATAGCTTTCTTTTCGATGTCCGAGTTCCCTCTGTCATCAAATGTGCATTGTAGAAAGCTACTATGCGTTTCTGGATAGTCTGCAAACCCTCACTGGATCCGCGTGACAGTACCGAATGAGAAAGGTACTTTAGGCAGAGAAACGTTGGTACCATACCAGCAAAATTCCTAACATCTTTGATGAAAACCGCTGCAGCTCTTTAGTCGTTTGCAACCCAACATCCAATGCGGAGTGGTCAGAATGAAGCGGCCTACAGGGCCACTCTCAACGAATACTTCATTCCCCAGTCCACTAATGGGAAGACTTCTTTTCGTTTCTGGGAATGTTTGGACTATCTTGCCCGGGAGATGCCAACCCTCTTTGGGCAATCCCTTTCTTTGAAGAATCATTGGACAATGGAACCAGCTCTATACAACCTGATGGAGGACGTTACCGACACCCTCACGGCAAACAACACCAACAACAACAACAACAACACGAACCCCAACAACTCTATTGCCTACGACGACAACAGCAGGGACGAAGAATTTGGAGCGGCGGTAGAGACAGTTCAACAGAACCTCGTTTGTCCGATTGGGGTAAAGAAAGCAAAGAAACGAATCTTAGAGGAAGCTCAGGAGAAGAAAAAACAAACCAAAACCCGGAAGGTAACTGCGTCTGGTTCGGTATCATCAATGGATACCTGTTCGATTGTTGTCGAAAGCAAACCTCACCCTGTTACCGCTTTCACTGAAGCCATCAAGTGCTTCCAGAAGTCTCAAGACTCCCAAGCCAAAGGTGTTATGTGTCTTGAACTTGCAAAACTGGGACTTGCCTTGAACCAGCGCGAGAAAGCTGTCAAGTACTTCTCAAAGGCTGAGGAGCTATACGACGAAAACAAAACTAATCCTTTGGTAGAACAGACGGTTGACGCAAAGGAAACTGCTGCCGACATGGACACAACAACAACGGTCTCTACTTCGGAGAAAACTTCGAGCCAGGCAAGCATCAGCTCAGGCAGTACCGACAGCTTCCTCCTTCGTCATTGAGCTACGATGAAGAAGAAACAACAAGGAGCTGTCACCCTTGCCGACAAACAGAAAAAGAAACCTCCACGCCCCACGTACGTACCTCCCTTGTGCCACCACTTTGTCCCACACTCTTTGTCTCACATTATGCTCCCTCTTTGAATAGTTACATCAGAGGTACCACCGACAACGACCTTGAGTCCTTGTTACTCCTCCCTCCTGCACCGACTGACTTTAATGGAAACGACAACCGTATGCTTGCTTCGAAGGACGACGATAAAGAAACTATTGTTCACGACGACGAAGATGATGACAACGAAGACGATGAAAGCAACTCCCGTTGCGCAGGAGCCTTTCATCACAGTATCGAATTCTGAACATTGTTGGTATTGTAGACGTACAAATAAAGAGAAACAGAAAGAAAAGTAATAGTGGAAGAGTTGTTATCGTATGTACTTGTATTTTACAATTGGTAGATTCTTGAATTGCGCTTTACTTACGTTTTATTTTTGTTACTACTACATGTATTTTAATTTCATTTGTATTTTAATTTCATTCCATCTATTAAAGAAGAAGAATACTAGTCTTTAATTTCTTTACTCGTTGTATTTACTCAACAATGCTTGATACAACCTGGCATGGTTCGCTCTGTCCTGCAACTTTCGGAGACGTTCAAAGTTGTGAACAGCGCTGATGGGATACTCAGGGACCCTGTTACTTTCCTGCTGGATTTGTCGAAAGTGGGATTGTATCTACTTTCCATTTCGCCGCCCATTACTTGGTCGCTGACGTTCATGTTGTGAAGCATGATACATGTCTTCATTTGACGAGTTATGTTTTGGTGATCCAAGGCATGTACAGGGTAAGCCAACCACTTCCATTGGCTTTTCAAGACTCCAAAGGCTCTCTTGATATCCTTCCTTGACGCTAATCTCATCAATTTCAACCACAACAACGTACTAGTAGTAGTACCACCACCTGCTGATGCCACTACTGCTACTACTACTACTGAGGAACAGGCGGAAGAAGAACTACCTCCATGACCTCGCCAAAAAACAAGGATCCGTCAAAAATATGCAGGCAAGAATTTCTTTTGCAACGCCTGATCTTTTCTTGATGGATGGTGTGCAGATTTCAAGGCATCCGCCGGATGTTACCATACCGGCTACAGTAGTGGGTAAGATTGTTGGCTTACAAGTGGGCCGGCGGGCGCGGCAACGGTGAACAGGTGACAGTCTGGCGTGCGCTGGAAGAAGTAGCTAGGATTAGCACACCCTCGCAGTGGACGGAAGACTGGCAGGTCGTGTGGTGTCACGGATTGGAGGGAGAGCACGTACTGGGGACGCACCGCGAGGTGATGGCTAGTAGGAGGGTGATGCTTGGTGAAGTAATCGGCTTTATTGTCAGCGCCTTTTTGCCATTTGAAGTTGAATGTCTTTTCGGCCTCTTGGTCCTGTAACCAATAGTACTGCATATCCATCGCTTTAGTGTGGCGTTGTTTCAATGTGCCGTTGATGAAGTTGACGGCAGTCGTATTGTCGAGCGTGACTTCAGTTGCGGGTTGTGGATGGCCCATTTCGGCTAAGGTGATGTGTATGGGAATTGCTTCTTTGCAGTTGACAAAGGCAGCGCCAACAATACGGCAATGGCCAACATGGCAGCCACTCAAACT
>Ga0194115_10005482_pt1 | contig 13190 bp, 5 predicted proteins | sample TA2MahsurfametaG_3_FD_148656 | JGI IMG/M metagenome (GOLD analysis project Ga0194115, IMG submission 148656) | Freshwater microbial communities from Lake Tanganyika, Tanzania - TA2015002 Mahale S4 surface | ecosystem: Environmental > Aquatic > Freshwater > Lake | place: Tanzania: Lake Tanganyika...
TTGGACAATTAGAAGGAAAAATAGTCTTAAAAAACTTTAATAGCTAGTAGTCAATCATTCTTTGCCTCTTCATGCAATTTTTTACATTAAAAAAAAGAAAAATTATACAGTAGACTATAGCTTGATTATCAGATAAATTTTAAAAGAAAAGGCAAAAAAGTCTATTTGCGATAATCAAAATATTCTTCCCAACGAAAAAGGTTTTAAAAGTAGCTTACCAGAAAATTAAGCCAGATAAGAGCTGAATATCTTTGAAGTAATTAAAATGAATACTAAAGATATTATTTAGATGGATTCTTTTTACGGGCGAGTACCTGTAATTCTTAACAACAAGTCTCAAGTCTATTTTGTAAGAGTATAAAATTAGCCTCCTGGACTATAAAGCGTTTTGAAATGTTTATCTAAATATGAGATATAAAATAGAGAGCAAAAAGCTTTGAGATACAAACCCTTAACAGCCAGATAAAAGCCTTTGTAGATATATCCTCTATCAATGGTTAGATAGCACGTACTTGAATACATTTTGAATGCCAGACAAAAGTAAGTGGAAGCCAAAGCGTTTAAGAATGATTTTGAGTAAGATTTTGATGAGTAAAGTTTGAAAGAAGAAGACATTTAGCTGAGACTTAACAACATGAAAAAATAAATCATTGGCCATTTTGTTTAAGAACACGGCCGCAATTATCAGTTTTAAGGAGGAGCTTCGATCTACAACTTCGTGGGAGAGATGTTCAAAAGAAATTATAAAACTTTATACTAAATGATAGTGTAGGATATCTAATTGTCAAAGCGTAGGCCAAGATAGATTTAAAAAGGATGGAATAAAGATGAAATATCTATCAATTTACAAATAAAGTATTTCTAAATCGATTGAACACTTTCCTAAGAAATCTTTGAAACAAATATAATGATCTATTTATTTTTTTTCTTATTATTTTAAACATATATGAATTAAATATCTGGCTTGATAAGAATTTCAAGCGAGGCCCGCTTGCTGCAACTTACTTACTAAGCTTTGTATCTTGCTGTCCTTGATTTTTATCAGCTGTTCCATCTTTTGAATTTTGAGTTCCAGAATCTAAACTGTGCTTTTTAGCTATTTGATAGAGTTATCTTTTTACGATAGAACTTCTTTCAGTTATTGATTTTTGGCTACTTTGTGGAACATTTGTTCCTTGGGAATCTACTACTTCTCGCCCTAGGGACTTTTCTTTTTATCTATGAAGGTTTTGATTTTATTGTGAGTGACTTTGAGAACTCTTTAAATGATATCTGGGGTCGCAGTAATTATGTGGTCGATGTCATTTTTGCTGACCTGGTAATTCAGCTTCTTTAATACCTTTTCTTTATCAGACATAGCTTACTATTCAATGTGTTCCAGTTGGCCAGTTTAGTATTAGCCGACGTAGTTGTGATGTAATTATGAATTTAGACCAGCTTAGGGAAGTAATGCGATATTATTTCAGCAAGTAAAACTGCATACATCAAGTAGTACCTGCGTCCGAAAAATCTCTAGTGATATTTTTTTTGGGCCTCGACAATGGGATTTGATCGACCCAGTTGTAAACCTATGAAAGTTCTTACTAACTAAGGGGAGGAGCATCCATTTGGAGATCTGTAGTTATATTTCAAATTTATAATACGGTCTGTCATTTTATAATTTAAGAATATTCTTATAGAATATGTTAGGGCCCTAGAACGAGTATAAGAAGCCTATAGCCGAGAGAATAGTTTAAGTCATAAGGGGGAATAGAAGTAAGGATGCACTAAACAGAAGACATATTTAAAGATACTTAAATACTTTTGCGAACTAGATAGGATGCGATTACCCCTCTGAATTCAACATTCAATCTTTACTAAAATTAATGCTCGAAGACTAAAATCAATAGTAGATAGACAAATAAAAAATGGTGTTTTTAGTAATGATATGTTTGAAGCTTCAATAATAGAATCGAAAAGTTCCGATTGGAGGAATATTTTAAAGGATAGCGATTGGCTTGAAGTATTTCCACAATGTTGCAGAAGAAATCAACAGTTGAATAATTTGAAATAATGATTTATACAGATCAAAAATAAAAATATCCTTCAAACATAAATTATGACTTTTGGTTTGCGGATAGTTTTTCCTTAAACTTGCCACCCGATCTATACTTGCTTGAATATTTTTCCTTTTTTATTACTATCCTCAGCTTTCTATTCCCCGACGATCTCGACCTAATCTTTTTTACAGGCTTCTCCTTATTTAATCTAGAACTTAGAAATCTTGAATTTCTACAATGTATTATAAAAAAGCCTGGCTGTATTTTCGAAGCCTTCTCGAAGATCAACAGGATGTTGCTAGGTCTGGTGTTTGGAAACTTAATTGAAATGATCTCCAAGCCCAATCAGGCTGTTTGCGAAACTTTTTATTGCATTGGACTTATTTATCTCGGATTGTTTTTTTGCATTTTACCATACTTTTTAGGCTTTTTTGATATCTTATGTCAGCTTGACTCTTCTTTCGTGAATGATTTTGCCTTCTTCAGCTAACTTAGTCTATCTTAGTTTCATCTAAATGAAAATAGAGATACCTATTTTTTGATGGTTTCATTCTCCTGCTAAGCCAATTTAATGTTATTTCTTATTTATTGCATTTTGGAAGTGAGTTCTGAAGCGTTCAAAACTTTGTCAGTTTGATTGAAGAATCTTGAAATCCTAAGCACTTTTGATAACATCAACTTTAATTTATAATTAAGATCAATTATAACTTAAAAATAATACTAGAAAAAAGGACATTCTCTAATTAGCTCCCCGTTATATGGAAAACTTTAAAGATGAAATCAGTCAAGTTTTAAATGACTTATGTGAAATTCAAAAATGAATCGATTCGCTTTGTTATTTATTTTATTTAGAAAATGTAATGTTATATTCTTCGATTAAACACATTCTATTCAATTATATTAAATTAATCGAACATTTTTGAATATCTGTTCTATGAATTCTTAAGAATCCAAACCATCTTAGAATCGTCGATTCAGCAATATAATCGATCTGAAAGCCTAAAACTTCTAAATCTTTGATAAAAATGGTGACGTAATTCATTTTTTATTTAGCAAAAAAGAAAATCTAAAAAGGTCAATGCCCTTAAGGGAGGCCACGACAGCCATATTTATGAAAATTTCATCGAAATACCTCACAAAAAAGACGCAAATGATAAGGCTCTTATCTTAAAAGGACTTAAAACACATTCAACTTTTTCTTCTATAATCGAAGATAGGGAGCTTAAAAATATGATGCTTGAAAAATTCAAGCTTTGTAAAGTTCTTGAAGGACAATATCTCATGAAACAGAATAGTAACGCCAGCTCATTTTTTATCCTACACTAAGGAAAGTTATCTTTAGAGATCAATGGAGTTGCAAAGAAACAAATCTAGCCTGGAGAAGGGTTTGGATAATTAGCCCTATTGTACTCGGCCCCAAGATCAGCCTCGATAAAGGCTGTAAAATCATCATTCTTGTGGTATATCGATCGATAGACCTTCAGAAATGCCTTATCGTCCTTGATTACTAAAAATTACAAGTAAAATCGAGCTTGTCTTGAGAAAAATCCCTTTTTTAGTATTTATTGATTTACACTAGAATTTTTAACAAACGAGCAAAAAGATAGATTGGCATCAGTTGCCATAAGTCAAAGATTTGAAAAGAACACTTAAATTTGCAAATAGGGCGAACTAGGTGCATCGATGTTCATTCTCAAGAGTGGAAAGCTGGGAAAACACAAGGCTAATTAGTTCAAAGGATTTATTGTGAAAGGAGATACTTTTGAATAAAATACTAGCTTGTCCCCGAAAGGTTGTCTAAGAAACTATACCATCAAGGTATTATAGTAAGCAGAAGTTATAGCTTTGGGCGTCTAAGACATAGAAAATGCTTTGGGAAAAAGTTTACCACTTGCTATTCTTCGAAATTAGGCAAAGAAATGCATTAAACAGTGCCGTCTCCTTGAACAGTTGGGTGACGATTTTTGCGAAAAAATCATTGATACTTTCAAGCTTAAAAATGTCAATTAAGGTGATGTCATTGCAAAAAAGTAAGACTTATGCAAGAAAAATATTTTCTTTATTGCTTAAGGCTAGTAAATTGTTTCAGATCCTTTAAAGAAACTGTCGATTTACGGACAAGGCTGTTTTGAGAATGAGAACTCAAAGCATGATGTTGAGGTCAAAATGAAATAAAAAGGAAAAATAGCATGGACAACATTAGACGATATCCAAAAAAGCTTAGGATGCACATTTGCCTAGGCTGCAAAAAAGAGTAAAATTATTGAAAAAGTAATAAAATAACAAAAATCAAACAAAGTTAACTTATGTGAAGCTGCTAAAAATATCAGTTTGGAAAGTTTATCAGTCTTGAAGAAACTTGGCTAAGGCCAGTTTGGACATGTCTTTTTGGTAAAAACTAATGACAGTGATAAGTTGTATGCATTAAAATGCATTTCAAAGAATTAGACTATCAAGCAGAAGCTATAGAAGCATCTGATATATGAAAAAGATGCTTTATCATTAGTTTAATCTCCATTTGTAATGGAGTTCATAAGGTCCTATAAAGATCAGAATTACATCTACTTCCTGACCGAATTCATCAACGGTATGGAGCTTTTTGATGCCATCAGAGTCATCGGCCTGCTTTCTCCAGAACAGACCATTTTTTATGCTGCCCAAATGATTCATATTTTGTAAACCATGCACAGCAAAAACCTTATTTACAGAGACCTGAAACCTTAGAACATCATGGTTTGTCATGACGGATATCTTAAGCTAATTGACCTTGGCACATGCAAAAGGCTAAACGGTATTTAAAAGACCTTTACTATGATTGGAACGCCCAACTACATGGCTCCTGAGACGCTGGCAGGTAAAGGATACTCATTTGCTGTTGATCTCTGGTCCGTCGGAATCATACTTTTTGAATTCATGGCAGGATACGTGCCTTACGGATAAGATTGCGAAGATCCTATGAAGATCTATTAATAAATCATCAAAACTCCGTTGAAATTTCCTAAAAATATGAAAAATGCTCAGATAAATAGCTTTATTTCTTTAATGTTGAACAAAAATCCAGAGACCAGGCTAGGTGGTTCATATAATAATTTGAAAAACAATCCAGTTTTTGCAAGCATTCAGTGGCATGAACTAGTTTTGAAGCAAATTGAGCCGGCCTTCATGATACCAAAAAGTAAGTTGGTTGATCCAGCAGCATTAGGTAAGAAACAATCAAAGCTATCTGACTTTTTATCTAGTGCCCCTCAATAAAAAGTCAACAGAAAAGACCTGTCACCTACTTGGGATTCAGTTTTTTGATTTACTTAATACTTCTATAACTTTGATTATAATTACTATATTTATAAATTTTTGGTAAATAGTATATTCATTTATTAATTTTATCAATAATTTATTGATGCTTGGAGAATAGAGAGTGAGAAATAAAGAGAACATGTGCAAGTTCGAACTATCTGGTAAAAATGAAACGGCCTACTTGATGCAATCGACTATTCACGGTTTGAAGGAAGAAATTCAAAGGTTGAATCAATAGAATAATATGATTAGAAAGTAATCGATTGCTGAAATCGATGTTTTGAAGCTATAATTGTAGCAGTACAAGAAAAAACTTTCAACTCTAACTGATAAATACCTTTTAGAGACCTTTATGAAAAATAAAGATACTGATGAAAAATAGATTAACTCAAGAAATCAAGAGGCTCTGAGATAAAAATAAATACTTTTCAGTCAATAAGTAGAAAAGAACAAAAAAAAATAAGAATAGATTAAACGATTAATCGACTAAAACTGCAGACTAAAAAAATAAAAATCGCTGCTGGTTTATGAAAAATAGAGGACTATGTAGATCAGCCTAACTGAAAAGATATAGATTGAAGAAAAAAATAAGTTGCTTTAAGATGAACTCAAGTCTAAAAAGAATATCATCAAAAATCTTAAGCGATAACTTGAGAAAGTTTTTTCTAATAAAGAAGATATATTGAAAAAATAGAGGGCTATTGAACAAAAAAGCAAAGAGATAGAGTGTTTTTCGAGTTAGGTCAATTAATACAATCGATTGAGCTAAGCAAAGTATAAACAAAAATTACATCATTTAGGAAAATAAAATGAATTTTTAAAATCTTACGTAAAAAAGCTATAAAAAATGGCCAAAAAGAGTTGTGACTCTGAGGAAAAAGATTAGAAAGTAAAATAAAATTTATTTGAAGTTAAAAGATAGCTAGCCTTGGCTAAGGTTCGCTTGGGAGAAACAGTGTTAAAAAGCAGAAAGGGGTAAAAGAGGAACAAGAATGATTCAGGGCGAGACGACACTGATGAATAGCATATTGATTGATGATATAGTATATTTAATAAATATCATTTAGATTTTTAATGAAGCCAACTTAATCCTTAGGAGAAAAAATCAACTCCAAAAGCATAGTAGTATATGTCGGAACAGTTCTTATAATAAGTCTTTTTATTCTTGAAAAGCACCTACTTCTAAGGAGTTTCTTCAGGAGCTTAGCATAGAAATTTATAAGGCAAGGCATAAGGATAAATGTGATCGAAGGACGGTTGGTATATTTATAAATCATTCTACTACTCTCCTCTTACAGCTTAGCTTAACAGAAACGGACCCGCCTCTATACTTGCCTCGTGAGAGTAGTAGTCTCGACTGCCAATAACTGTGTGATTCATCACTCTCTAAAAGTTTTTGAAGTTTTTGACGCAGCCGATTAAGCCACTGTATCTTTAGAGTCTTTGGCGTGGTTCATAATGGCTGACGTACATAGCTTTGAAGGTCCTCCAGGCGTCTAGAGAGTGAGGTTTGAGAGTCATATAATTAGCATCTAAGTAAAATCCTCCGTGCCTGTATAATAATTAATGTTTCATCAGATCGCCCACTTCAGACATTTTGTTGAAGACGCTGTGGTTGTTGAACTGCAAGAGCCTTTTGATCAGATAATAAGAGTTCGGAAAGTTTTACTTCGTTATGTTGTCATTCCCCCATAAATAATATTCATAATCAGGATGGTGCTATTTGTTCTTGTCCATTATAAATTTCTTATACTTAGGTAGCTATCCCCCTACCCATACCTGATGAATCTTTTTTGGAATAAGCATCTCTTTATTTTGTCGCTCCTTCAGACCTTTGAACTCAACACCTGTGTTCAAAACAAAAAACTCTTCTATTGGTCTTTTCTTGTAATTCAAAAATTCTCCAACTGCTTGACAAAATTAATAGCCTGGATACTTATTAAAATATTAAAACTTTTTCATGCTGACCTTGATCCTCACCGGGGATGTTATGATGATGGAATTCAGTGTCATTCTAAATTTAGGGATTTAATAATGTTTGCCAATTTTTTTGAGGTGATAGCTCAGCTAGCTTTTGTAGCAAAAGTCGTAATTCCAGAAGGTTTAGAGAATAGTCAAAAAGGGAATAACAGTCTGGAAGTATCTACCGTAAACATCGTCATGTAGATTTCCATGCGATAAAAACCTATAGCTCTAAATGCTGACGAACCTGAAATGATTGGCCACGTCATCATACAACTATTGGCTCGGCTACAACATTATTCTCCAAACCTTTTTGGCCCCAAATTTGTTTATGTAGGTCATATTATTAGTTTAAGTAGCTACATAGGCTCCGTACATTCCAACATCACTGAACTATTTCTTTGCAAGAGACAAAGAGTCATTCTTTGTGAAATATTAGTCATAGTTGAGCACGACGGCTATACTTTTAGGCCCGCAGTAAGAAATGGCAGCCCTTTGGAAGTCTAAGCCTTACTGAAGTGAGGAATTTACGATTGTAACATTTGGCTAACTACTATACTTTTTGTATTTTTCGTCTAAGCTTTAAACGAAATAGATGGCCTGCCACTACTTGAAATCCTGTTGTTTCAATCTACTTAAGCTCTATTTGATTTATCGATCGTATCCGAACTAGCCGATAGTCTTTAAGGAAATTATGCAAAAGGTGACTTTGGGTCTAGATAAATCTACGTAATCCAGCATCCACTTGTTACTTTAAGTCCTCACTATTCTATTTGCGTAGATGCTTTTTTAACTTGCCCACTGAATGCTGCTTGTGTAAAAGGTCTAAATCAAAATATCCCATAAAACCACTGGCTGAGTAATCACTATCGATATGTTGCCATGTTTCTTTATAAACTAACTTTCTTCCTTTTTAATGTCGTTGAGAAACTACTGCTTCTATATTTGCTTCACTAGAAAATTACCTTCGATATCCAGAGATAGGACTTTGTATTTGCGGATGAATTCTTACGGATCTGTATAGAAATATTGGTAGTTTGCGTTTATCATGTGATAGATCATGTCATGTATGTAAGTCACTTTTGATACTAAAGACACTGACTATAAGCCCTCTAGTTCTTTATAAGGCCACTCTCCGTTAAATAAAATAATCTTCAATTTCTCAAAAACATCTCTTAACAAAAGACTATTTTTTTTACTGTAGATGAACTAATCTCTGAATACCCTATTTTTATTATTCTAATGGCTATAAAACAAAATGATTTAAGGCGAGTTTCTAGAAAAGAAGTACTTATCCTAGTGAGATTAGAGCAAATTGTTGATTTGTTGGTTGATTTAAGGAAATTCGTCAAGCATGAGGGCGTTATTGATTTTCAAATACAAGCCGCCATGTTCAATAAGAAGGGCCAGTTTGAGTATTGAATAGACACTTGTTCCATACTTGCTTGTCTGTTTTGTGTACTTCACGATCTAAATCATCTATTCAGATAACCATTAGTAGGCGTTTATGTTATTGACTACTCTAACGTCATAATTGCTTTTTAAACCCCAATCTATCCAATTTTTAGCGCTTACTTGTTCTATCATTCTCTAGCCGTTCAACTATTTCTATGTATGCACCCATAATATCCGAGGAAATGATTCTTCGTCATTTTGATAAACATTTTTATTTTATACAATCCTTTACTACTAATCCATGACAAGCATTATGTATTAATCCTATTATGCTGGGACAGTAGTATTTTTGATAAATTTTACTGCTTATTTATGTTGTTCTTACGGAGGACTAAATGAAAAAGTTAAAATTATTATAACTAGCACAATGATCGATAAGATCAATATTTTTTTCGTACCTATATCCTAAAATTTGTATTTTACTATCTATATGATACCCCTTTTCTAGATTTCAGAATCATTGATCGCTGGATTTTCTCCTTAGATGTTATTCTTATGAGTAATTAAGTTATAGTCTTTAAGATTCCTATCCATTAGTTTGTAATATAGATACTATTTCAAATATATTAATGCAAATTCTATTTCAATCATGAAATAGATATAAAACACTTATTTATAATCACAAGCTATCTTATTACTATTTCTTTAGCCTTTTACGAGGCTGTCCAACTGATTTTAAGTTAAAGCCGTTGGGATTTGAAATCATAGGTTGTTCGTCCCAGTTCATTTTGTATATATTAATGACTTTATAAGATATGCTCTATTTTTCCCTTTTGTACATTATCCACTATACAGTTTTGAACAGCTATATTTTGTTTCTAAAAGTAGATTTTATGACATTCATGCAGCTCTATAGCAACGTCTAGCATGGAAGCTTGTTTGCAAACTTATCTTGGTTGTGAATATTTTCAAACAAGAGAGTTCCGTAAAGTTTAAATGGATTTTTAAATGAAAGGTCGCATCCTATGGCTGGAGGCCAGCTAGTCGCAGGCTTTTCAAGAATCATCTTCAGAAACTAGGCCCTGCTCTGCTTCTCATAGGGGTATTAACTCTGCCTAAATATCATAGAGTTTACATAATGGATGAAACTAAAGGATAGGATAGTGTTCCTCTTCTGTCTTGCGAAAGAGAAGCTTAAGGACAAACTACAGTCTGTTTAAACCATGATGCCATTTGTCCCCAAACGAAAGGGCTTGCGTATTTCTTTCTACTTTTTTATTTCTTCTAATTAGGAGTACTTTTCTATCCTAAGATCTAGCTCAAAGAAACAGTTATCTCATCAGCTTCGAATGTTTTATAGTTGTTGGGACTAAAATATGTATGAGTAAAGGCATAGAAAAATAAAATATCGGAAAGAAGTTCGTTATTGAAAGTATTTGTCTTTTGCAGCAATAAGTTATGGCTGATTGTTATACAGCATAGCCGGAAAAGAAATAGTTTGTCTTCTAATTATTTGTTTTTTTATATTTATTATATGAATCCTTGAACCATATTCGCCAGTGCTTCACTTTTGTACTTTATTAAATTTTACTGAAGCTCAAGGAGAATACTATCCGGCTTTGTTATCAAAACTTAAACCACTTTTTTGTTCTATTCAATATAAATAGGAGGGCTTTGGTTAGCTTAGTTACGAGAGAAAAAATATTTTATTTTATCAACCGAAGTTGTTAAATTTTGAAATCTTATGCTTATTAAATCAGATTTATTTGTTTGAGAGTAAAGCTATATTTTTCTAAGCTTTTATTATTATGACTAGCTGTTGTCCCAAGGATAAACTTTGTTCCATTGCTCAATTAGAGATTGTTTGTAGACTTATCCCTAATACTGAATGAACTGAAGAATTTGAGCCATCCATTTGATCAGCCAGTCTGAGGTGCCTTGAAGCATTCCTTATTTTATATTGTTTTCAGCACAGATTTTAAACTACTATTCAGTAACTGGGCCTGATGATTTCAGAATGGCTGAGTTTCTAGTAAAAAAGCAGTTTTTATTATCCATCAAGGAGTTAAATATCTTGTTGTTGCTAAGCTGAAGATAATAGCCTCTGCACTTCTCCATGCCGCAAAGACATATTGAGTTGTAGTGTTAATAGCTAGACTCTGTCATCGAACAATAGTCAAAAGTTAGCTATTCACCATACTCTATATTTTTGAAGGAATACATGCCAATGTAATACTTACCGTTTGAAACAGTTATAACTGTGCCGCAATTGGGATCACATGAGTGAGAAAATCTCGATGAAAAGTTTCCTTTCCGGCTTGGATCGATCACCAGTGTATCATAACCAAGAGGCTCATCTGCATGCTTTTCTAGTACAATATTGTAAAACTAAGGTATGAAATTCTTAAGTTTCCTTTTCTTCAGGACTTACTTTATAAAATCTTACTTATCGAACCATCGCCAAGGCTCATAAATTTATCCAAAATATTCGATTATGAAACTACCTTTTTGAATGCCTTTTTTGTCAATACAAATGGCTCCCTTTCCTTTAGTGTGGAACCTAAAAATATTTTTATCTGGAGCAAGCTCATAATTTTTTATCAAAAGGTCGGCATAATCGTAATCAGTAGATGTGAATAACCCTTCATATTCGTTTTGTTATTTCATTTGAGTATTTTGATGCAAATTTTCCTAGTTATTTTCTAGGGATTAAAAATTAGCTTTACTTGAGTGCTATTTAATGAAGTTACACGTATTGATCAAACTATATCCGAGGGGTCCATTGAGATTCATAGCTTTAGTCAAACTATGCTCAATAAAAAGATTTTTCTTTTCCAGATTACTGACTTTTTATAAGTTTTAGGTGATCTATATTTAGGGAAGACAATGAAATAACACATGTCTTGTAAACAAATCTATGCCCCACGCCAACCTTTATTATATTTGACTTTATTAGCCTTAACTAGAAATTTTACCTTGGCATCTCTTGCGCTATTTCTTTTTAATTTCGCAATTTCTGCATAATCTCATTTTTTATTAGTCTAAATGATTACATTACACCTTTCTTGTTCGATTCGGACACTCACTTTACCAGCCATTCAGTAAGGAGTAGTTACAAAATTACTTGCTATTATCGAGACTAGAACTGTAGCACACACAGTTTTCAGGACATTATACTGGCTCTTTCTTACTAAGTAGCCTTTGGTTAATAATTGGAGCCCGGTACGCTGGAGCAGATTAGTATCTATCTATCTCTTCGTATTATCTGAAAGAAGTCGGGACGATAGGCCATTTTTAGCAACTTACTTTGAACTGGGCTTAATAAAGGCTCAGTCTTGTCAAATCATCGTATTTTTTCTCAAAGAATTTGACAAAAAAGTCCTTTTTTTGTAATAATTAAATGAACTTCTCGAAAATCAAGGAAATATACTAAAATGATTTTAAGGACTGAGCTCTATATACTTGACTCCACGAAAATATGCCCCTAACATCGCTTTCAAAATCAATCGGGTTCGTATAAAGATTGGCCTCGCATTTTAAACGTATGTGTTCTAAGGATTTGACCTTTATTAAGTTGATAAATTTAAATTGATCCTCAGATAATTTATTAGCTAAAATATTATTACATACAAAAGTAATACCATGTTTACTTTAGGCCTCGCTGACATTCATTGACAAAGTTTAAGATTGACTTTTCATGCTTTTTGAAGCTTTTAGATCAAAACTGGTATCGTTTGTATAGATGATGTGATTAGATGGCTATAGAGTATCGATGAACAGCCAAACTAGATTAGGGAATTCTTCTATTTGATTCAGTAATGCATCAAGTTGTTGTAACTCTTGGCAGTGTAAAAAGACTTGCTGGGTGTCGATTTTCATGAGTGAGTCAATCTGTATGTATGGTAATAGATACGATGGAGATCAAAAAATCAGGAAGTTCGGTTCGATAAGGTTGGAGTACGACCTAAGAATAAGAAAATAAAGGATTATAGAATGGGCGATCTGTAAGATCAAATTTAAAGTGCTTACATATTTTTTGGCAGAGTTCATTAAAGCCGCTATGAGATAAATTGAAAATTATAATTGACTCAACTAAATACTCTATTTAATCAATCATACGATTATAGAAGCGGTCAGATTCAATCATATTCACCGCTTAAAACTGTCATCTTAAAAATATATCAGCATATATACCTCAATTACTATATATGCCAAAAATAGATATGCTGATTCAATCTTATTTTATATATCGGTACAAATTTTAAATGTAAACAAGATTGCATAGAATCCCAATGTAATCATCCATTAAATTCTAAATATTTTCAAGTATAAAGAAAACTCTTTTCAAACAATAATTTAGTAAGCTATATTTTAAAAATATTAATATCATCATATATCTAAATTTTATATGATTGATCAGAAAAGTCATTTTATTTTTTAATTTACCTATAAATATTACGTATCCTATTTTGTAATGAAGTCGTTCCTATTGACGCTATT
>Ga0194115_10005483_pt1 | contig 13189 bp, 10 predicted proteins | sample TA2MahsurfametaG_3_FD_148656 | JGI IMG/M metagenome (GOLD analysis project Ga0194115, IMG submission 148656) | Freshwater microbial communities from Lake Tanganyika, Tanzania - TA2015002 Mahale S4 surface | ecosystem: Environmental > Aquatic > Freshwater > Lake | place: Tanzania: Lake...
AAAGAGATTGCCCCCCCCCCCCCCTCCCACTTCATACATCCTCATCGTCATACTCTCTGGTGTAATAGTCACAACCAAGTCCGAAACTCTCTTGCTGCAGCAGGTATACATATACAATCTTGAAATAAAAAGAACAAACAAAACAATATGGGAGTTCCGAAATTCTTTCGTTGGTTATCGGAACGATATCCGAAAATCAATCAACGATATGGGACCCTTCCTGTCCCAGAAACGTATGAACGATATTTTGACAAACCATTAATAGGACCGACATCGTCGTCGTCGTCGTCGATTATAGAACAACCAGATCCACTTTCACAATGTGGTCTTCCACCCGAAATTGATCGTCTATATTTAGATATGAATGGGATCATACATGGATGTTCCCATAATAATAATGTCGAAGATGATGAAACGGGGAGTTCCTCGTCATCATCATCAGTCTCGGACTCGGACAATGGTATCAAGAAGATTTCACATGATGAGATTTTTCGGAATGTATGTTATTATTTAGATCGGATTATTGGTGATATCGTCCAACCAAATCATTTGGTATATATGGCAATTGATGGTGTCGCACCCCGTGCGAAACTCAATCAACAACGATCCAGACGATATCGAAGTGGCCTGGAAGGACAAATTGAGACGACGATATATGAAGCTCATGCACAAAAAGTAAGACGACAAGAAGAGGAAGAAGGAAGATTGGCAGAAGAAGAAGGAGTATTCATCGATCATCAATCTGATTTCCATGAGGCTGTGACACCCCTTTCGATGGATGATGGTTATTCCTTCATCTACAACAACAACGATGTGGATACGATGAGTGGAGAAAAGACTCATCGAAAGAATGCGATCATTTCCAGGGAAAAGAAGACTCAATTGGAAGAAGTCTCACCTGGACGATTTAAGGGAAAATTTGAAGCAACGACTACTAGTAGTACAATGGCAGATCCCGCTTCACTTTCCAAGAACAATTCTTCAACAGGCGACGTATCATCGGACAATTCAGAGGACGTATTTCATTCTAATGTGATTACACCGGGAACATCCTTCTTTCAAGACTTTACGGAACATTTAGAACATTTTATCCAATATAAGATTTCGACAGATCCCAAATGGCAAAAATTAACTATCATTTTAAGTGGTCCACAAGTTCCGGGTGAGGGGGAACATAAAATTATGGATTTTATTCGGACTGAAAAGAGACGACCAGATTATAATCCCAATTTACGACATTGTATCATGGGACAAGATGGAGATTTGATTATGTTAGGGTTAGCAACCCATGAACCGAATTTAGTCCTATTACGGGAACGTGTCGTCTTCAATATGACGAAACGAAGATTATCCAGTGCACAGGGAGAAAATGGATTAGATTCCTATCTACTCAATGGACACTTTGAATTCCTTCATATGGGTGTCCTTCGTGACTATCTTGCATTTGATTTCGAGACGTCGAATGTTTTGGCAACAAGTACCTACGACTTGGAACGAACGATTGATGACTTTGTCTTTATGACATTTTTTGTGGGGAACGACTTTTTACCTCATATGCCTGCTTTGGACATTGCTGATCATGCCTTTGATTTACTCTTCGCAACGTACAAAAAGTGCCGATCGAAATGGGTAGAAGAGGATCCTGAAATGCCATATCTTACCAATTCTGGCAATATCGTAAGTGGTGCACGGCTTGAAGACTTCCTAACAGCGGTCGGCAGTCATGAGGTGGCCTACTATGACAAGAAGAAGCAATCGGCGCCATCTGAGAACAAACGGATCAAAAGGGTCTATAAGAAGTTTGGTATCGGTAACACACTTCCTGATGAAAGGCTTGTGGCTAGTAAAGAAGAATCAGATCGTGCCGCGTACCGAAAAATGCTTTTGGAGGAACGGATGCAGCAAGTAGACGGTACACCAGACGAAAGAGAGAATGAGGAAATCGGTTCGTTCAATCCTGTCATGACAGGTCATTTTCAGGCCGTCGAGGAGGGGAAGGAAGAAAACGATGGCCTTATCTCAAGACTTGGAAATCTTCTCCACAACTCGCTCAGTCGAAACAAGGATATTCGTTCCCAGACCTCATTGCGGAGTATCGGTATTGATGATACGGACCTAAAGGGACGGTATTATTATGACAAATTCCAGTTTACTCCCTTCGACGAAGAAAACCATAAGGCACTTCGTAAGGCCTACGTCGAAGGTCTTATGTGGAATCTAAAGTACTACTATCAAGGATGCCCAAGTTGGGAATGGTTCTTCCCATATCACTATGGGCCTATGTTGAGTGATTTAGTGAATTTAGATGACATTGTGGATGAGATTTCATTCGAAGGTCGTGAGGGGGTCCCACTAAGACCTTTTGAGCAACTTCTGGGATGTATGCCACCATCACAGGCCAGTCACCTTCCGAAACCGTACCGAAAATTCATGACAGATCCCGATTCACCAATTATAGACTTCTATCCTGAATCCTTCACGATTGATATGAATGGCAAACGATGGCCTTGGGAAGCTGTTACGTTACTCCCCTTTATCGACTCGCAACGTTTAATCGAAGTCACAAGCACGATTGACGAGAGTGATCTAACCGATGACGAACGGTCCAGGAACACATGTGGCGAAGCCTATGTATTTACTCACGATCCAAACGTCTCAACATCCCTTGAAAAACTGGGTGATTCTGAAGGATTTCAAGCTGTGGAACGATGCACTGCCAAGCGGATCCCATTCCTTGAATCCTCGTCCCATTTCAAGCCGACAAATCAATCATTGGTTCTTGAACCGAAGCTGGTTTTAGGTGTCGTCGTTCCTTTGCCTGGATTCGGAACGCTCCGGTCGGCTCCCATCCAGCGCCTTTGGCGCCGAAATCTTGGGATCGATGTCTTTAGCTCACGCAGTCGATACCGGACCTCCTGTCTGGAGATCTCGAACGCCAATACAGAAGAAGTAAGTATTGAAGATATCGCCACCAAACTTATTGGAACTTATGTTCATGTTAACTATCCGTACTTCGTGGAGGGTTATGTGACGGCTGTGTCGAATGAAGCTCTCACGATCCGTGGCAAAGGTAAACCAAAACGATGGACGAAGGAAAAAGCAAAAACATGGAAAAACAAACGAGATGGAGTCGTCCGTCAGTTTCTGACTGGGGAAGGCGTGACGGGTACAGGTGGTGTCCTCCTTTCGGATGAACAACCTATTACGTTGTCTGTTCGTCCGTTCAAGAAGATCATTCAGCGTGAGGATGGAACATTCGCCAAATTGTATGCCAAATTCGAAATGGAGGTCCCACTTGCGACGACATTATGGTCTCCTCAACACATCGATCCCCGACTTCAGGATTTGCCCCCTGTCTTGGAGGAGAATCGTTACGTTGTTGGTGTCAAGGAGGCCATTCGGCTCAAACGATCTGCTACAGTCGAAGCAAGGAAACGAGGACCGCGAACTCTGCTCCCTCCTAGAAAACCCGTGACTGTGCAGTCAGCTACTTTTTCCACGAACCTATTTGATCTCTCGTGCAAGCGCTCCATATCAACAAACTTATACCCCCATACACTCTCGGGAAACTATTCTTACCCGGTCTCAGCCAACCAGACACAGTTTCCAAAAGGTTTTGGTCCTCGTCGTTTGACAGCCAAGGTGCCGCCAAGGAGCATCATCCGTCCTTCCAGTATTAGACGGACGGGGGGAAGCTCCCTACGTGGACGCGTTGCAGTCGCTGGACTCCTAGCGGCCGCAGCTGTGTTCGGCACCGCTCAAGGACGCACACATTCTTCTCTTGGAACAATACACCATCGTGCCTTTGAGAAATCGATTCCTTTATACTCCTCGCGTCCCTGGGATATTCGTGGCGGCGACGTGGAGGAATCCATCGACTATTCATCAAAGGTCCCGCCACTAGAGTTCTTTCACGGAACAACCACATTGTCATTTATCTTTGACGGAGGCATCATTGCTGCAGTGGATTCACGAGCTAGTCTCGGGAGCTTTGTCGGTTCCAAGACGACACAGAAGGTCTTGCCCGTTTCTTCGCATATCCTTGGGTAAGTCTGGGCTGGGGGCACTGTTTGAACTCAGATTTTATACATGTTAGTCTCATGTGGCTACCTTGCTGAAGAACGATGGCCGGAGGGGCTGCCGACTGTATGTTTTGGATCCGAAATTTGAAGGCGAAGGCGTTACTACATGAGCTCACGGAAGGTACACGAATGACCGTTGCCCGAGCTTCTCGGCTTTTGTCCAATGCCCTGTACGAAAATCGTGATCAAGATTTGTCTGTGGGTACAATGATTATGGGCTATGACGAGTCTGGAGACTTTGCATTACCTCGGATATTCTATATTGACAACTCTGGCCAACGTACCGAAGGCAAGATGTTTGCTGTAGGGTCTGGAAGCACTTTTGCTCTTGGAATTTTGGATACCGAACATCGATCTGATCTTACCGACGATGAAGCAATAGCCTTGGGCATTAAGGCTATCCGACATGCCACCTTTCGGGATGCGTACAGCGGTGGGATGATCAACGTCTATCACATTACAAGAGAAGGTTGGACCAAAGTATATACCGGTGATATTTCCAAAGGAGGATGATAATCTAGTATGATAACCTGAACTTGTTGCGAACTTCTTAGACCCTTTGGGGTAAGAAATGTTCGTACTCCAGTATGTATGGATACGACGTATGCTATTTCTAGGTATAGCTTCTCTCACCATCCACGACCAAGACCATGACCACAATTCACGACTCACGATTCAACGGGAAGTTTTTGGAACTGTTTTGATGTCGGATGAGTCCACCAAATGCGATTAGGGTTCCGTATTTGTGTCGTGTTTGCGACGGTCCCGACAAGATCTTCAATTGTTGGTCCGGAAAGCTGCTCTATTGACTCTCTCATATTCTTGTTTCATCCTCGCATTCATCGGTAAGTCTCCCATGCTGTATGTCACATACTTGATTGTCACGCACCTTCCTCGCTCCCTTTCCCTTCCATACCAACGCAAACCAACACTTATATTGTGTCAAAACATCTGAAACCATCAACAGGAAGCGAGTTCTTAATACTTTCGACGCCTTTACCAAAAAAAGACACAAATCAACATGTTCATGCACTCTACCCCTGTTCCCACCGATGCAGTTTTGCACAAGCAACATCCCATGCCTGCTGCGGTACTCCATCCGGGTGTACCGACCGACCGATTTTACCATCTCGTTATGAAGGAAAAACTTTGGAAGTCATGGTCGGGTGATTCCTTTGGGATCAAATACATGACGAGTAAGGACTCCCACGGGAGACCGATCGAGAGTGGTCCCTTTGAGGCCGATATCAAGGGAGCTGCCATGAGCTTCCGTGATCGGATGGTCGTCCGGGATACTCAATCTGGAACTCCGGTAGCTGTCATCCTTTCGATGATGTTCTCCTTTGAACGGACCTTCAAGATTTATACGTTCTGTCCCAATTTTGATGGTCAACGGCCGAGTCAGAATCAGAAACATGAAGGCCGTGCCTTGTATGAGTTTGCCGAATGTAAGGATAAATTCATGTCGATCCGGACGACGTTAAAGACGGTGATCGGGGATGATTACGTGACGGATGCGGTCGGGTCGACGATGTCCGGTACACGGGAATTACGTGTGACCCGTAATGGACATGTCTGTGCGTACATGAAGACATTGAATCTTGGCTTTATGGCTGGGAATAAATGGGAATTGAAGATCGCACCCGGTATCGACCCCGTCCTGATGGTCGCCTTCCGAGCTATCATGGATGAAATGAATGAAGACAAGAGAAACGGATTTGTAAAAACTAACTAAGTGTATGTGATTTTAATCAATCGTCAAGACTTTTGTAGCGCGTGTTGAAACCGAATCTTGAATACATCAAACGAAAGGTGTACGTAATCTTTCTTCTTTCGTACTTCCGGTGGCCCGGCCCTTTTGTTGTACGATTTTGAGGGTTGAGCCGCTACTACTTAGTGTGACTGGAAAGTGAATAGGCTTGTTGATTCAGATGATCATCATCAAAAGAACTGTCGCCAGCATGGCGGTGGTGCTGGTGAGGTCAGGAGAAAAGAAAAAAAACTCCGTGGCTGTAGGTACTATGATATAGGTATTAAACTTTTCAGAGTGTTTCTTCGTGGTGGATAGTAGTACATACCTCCTCTGAAAGAATGATGATTTCACATGATGATTTCGCATGATGATGTCTACTATCAAGAATCATAGTACCCACCACCAGAAGAGTCCCCCAAGAAAAAAAAATCGCGCAGTACTATGTTGTTGTACCGTCAACGGTGACGAGATGGGGGAAATTCCCGTCTTCCATTATTGATTGATTGATTGATTGATTGATTGATTGCATTGCCTGCGATTTTCACAAGCAAAAACATCCCAAGCTACTCCTACTACTACGGTATTAGAGAGTAACGACCTGTAGCCCCTCTTTCGGTCCATGACCCATGACACGTTCGACCTGCACACCGCTATCATAGCTACGAAAGTACATAGGTATATACTCAACAGTGTTTATTTCGGAGAGATGCATATGATACGTATATACTCAGTCTCAGACTCATACGACTTCCTACGCGAGAGTGGGCGTTTGCACCTCTTTACGGTAGCGTACTATCATAGTTGCCGTTATTTTTTGACGAACGCGGAGCTGGAGACGGAATACTGGTGCGCAACCATGGTTTTCAAAAAAAAATTTTGCTGCTTCTCTTGACTGTGAGTCGTTTCGTTGTTGTATCTCTTGTTATTCGTTTTGTCTTTCTCTTTTTGGGGGGTGTACATCATCGTCGTCATTTTCCTGTTTTGTTTGTTTGTTTGTTTGGTGTTTGTTGTTCTTGTAACTATATCATGTCAACAACTTGGTCATCTGCTGTTAGTGAATGGGATAATGAATATGCCCGATTGGCAAGGATTGCTAGTCAACTCCGTCCGTACGACTGGAAGCGTTGCTGCGGGGGGTAGTAGTAATACGACTGTCCGTACAGCCGACTTACAAGTCCATTTAGGACGATTAGAATCTCAACTTACCTTCCTTCCAATTTCTCCACCAGAAACACAACGTCGTCGACGACTCGTTCAACATTTGTTACAACAACAACAACAACAACAAGGAAATCTTCAATACCTGACATCAAATTCACGTCTTTCACCGACACTTATGCAGCAACAACAATCACAACAACAATCACAATCGACAATGTCAATGGCGATGAGACAACAGGATGATTTATTAGATGAATTAGCCATCGGTGTAGGACGATTGAGGGATCAGACACAACTCATTGGGGAGGAAGCAAAGATGCATGTGAATCTGTTAGGTGACATGGAAGATAATTTACATCATGCCCGTGATGGATTAGAGGCAGAAACAAAACGTGCAGCACGTATTAAGGAAGATCAATCTGTATGGAGATTACAATTGACAGTCGCTGGCCTTGGTGTTTTGATGATCCTTTTGATCCTAGCAGGATTGAATTAAGGAAGAAGAAATGAAGAAGAAGAAGAAGAAGAAAGAAGGAATATCCTTGGGACTTTTTGGGCTTTTTTGGAAATTTGATAACAGCATTCATAGTCCAAGTCCTCTTTACCCCATGGAGAGAAACGATGAATCTTCGATGGCGACCTTCTTCCCTCCCCCCCCTCCCTTCTCGACAGTGCTTCATACAAAATCTTAAAAAAAGGTACTTTTTCATTTTGCGATCATTGGGACTCAGAGGATCGGCGGTGTCACCGCTTACTTCCAAGCAGAAAACTATGATGTAGATTGTCCTAGAAATAACGAAAGAATCCCGCTCTTGGATATGATAGATTTTACAATACGATGATGCCAAGCAAACGATACTACGGTACTACTAGGTGTGATATATACGGTATCGATGGGCAGGAACGATGTTGACAGTGACGTTTTATCGTGACTGTCGTAGTGTTTGTCCCAAATGACATGTGCAATTTATATACCATCACTATAATATATGCGAAACGTTTTATCTTGGTATATATGTCCGGTTCCCGCTACGACAATGATTCCTGTAGATGAGACTTCCTACAAAAAAAGACCGCGGAGTTCGGGATTTGATTGATCCAATCGGAATCACTATCCCACAAGAGGAGCGTTGAGAAGGAGACGATGAGAGGTTATCTTGTCGTCCAAAAAGGTGGTTTACCAGATTCTGATTGTGGCGTCGGAGGTTCCAATGAAGGAGATTTACTAACTGTAAATACACCTTGCAATTCATTTTCATCTACAGTATACTACTGCCCGTGTACGTGTATCATAAGTTACATGCATACAAGAAAAGAATAAAGGAGACGAGCGAGGATTACCGAAAGAAGTCTTCAACCCGATTACAAACAAAGAACAACCACAACAATAACAAGAAGAATCGACGACGCCAACGACTACGACCACGATCAAGACCACTTTCATTTCCAATCTTCATTTTTTGGGGGGTTGGGGTTTCCAAAAAAAGGAAACAACAACCGAAATTTTGTCAAACTTCCATTATGATCCCCCAAGATTTACCTCTCAGTGTCTTAGAACGAAGACCAAGACGTAGATTCAAACAAAAGGAATCTTCACCTCGAACTTCTCGGAATAAAGTCCTTCGAAATGTCTTTGCGTCTTCTTCCTCTTCGACTTCGTTAACAACAACGACGACTACTACTTCTACTACTACGTCATCATCATCAACGTCTACTACTTCTCCTACTACGACAACGACAATAGCCAAAACAAATGATCCTTCAATCCTCATTGCGATTGCAATTTGGTATATACTCGGGATTGTCAGTATTTCGACAACGAAAATTTTATTAGTCCACGGTATACCACCCCTTGTATTGACAGTTCAACAATTACTCATTGGAAGTACAATCTTGAAGTTCTTCATTACGTGGCAAAATAATAATGCAGCTACAACTACTACTACGAACCTTAGTGTTGCGACAGAAGACCATCCAAAAAAGGAAATCAAAAATGAATATGCGAAGGTACCATTAGAAGACTTGGAAAATGGTGGATCAACAACACCGACTCCAATATCGACGACGACCAGTACTACTGCTATAACTACCGTACACAATTCAGACCGATCTCTATCACAATTATGGAAAGAGGCACCTTACTTGGTCATTTCTGGAATATGTTTTACCTTGGGATTCCTGGCAACGAATTTTGGTTTTGAAACATCTTCACCATCCTTCGTCGAAACGATTAAGGCAGCAGAACCCTTGACATCGGCAGGATTAGCAGTCGGTTATGGATTAGAATCTTTATCTTTTGTGGAATGGTCATCTCTGGCGACGTTGATTTTAGGTGTCCTTGCATCGACATTAGGGAATGCTTCCATGCCGATGACGTCGACAATGACAAGTAGGACCAGCAATACTATCATTCCTACGAGTAGTAGTCTTTGGGATTCCCTACTCTCATGTACCATCGTCATGGTAAGTAATCTATGCTTTAGTCTACGGGGTCTATATCAGAAGTGGTATCTACAACTGGAAGGTTCAACGAAGCCAAAGGCTGAAGAATTACAAGTTCAGATGCAACAATTGGGTGTTTGGGTCCTTATTGGACCGACCGTTCTGGGGTATGGAAAATGGGGAATACTACATCTCCTTCACGAAGGTATCTCCCTTCAATATGTTGGTCTGGCGATTGTGAATGGATTGGCATTTACCATCTACAAGTACGTCTATTCTTGTTGTTGTTGTCACGTCGCTATCAGACGAACATTTTGCTGACAAACTCCGCCCTTTCTTCTTCTCGACAACTATCCCCTGTATGAATCACATGTCCCATTATGACAGTTTGTCCTCTACTTGGTTGTTGAATCGAATTTCAATGGTCCATCATGCCGCACTGAATTGTATCCGTCGGATCTTTGCGATTGTCGCTACCTCGATTATTTTTCGTATCCCCATGACAAGTCTGGGTGTCTTGGGAGTATTGATAAGTATGGGAGGATTCTTATCCTTTACCCATGCCAAGGCGACAAAGTCCAAACGAAAACGGAAAAAGAGTATAGTCCCTCAAGGCTCAACAACGACTACAACAACTACTACTACCAATAGTAGTAGTCCTCCTGGGCAACGGCCACAACCAGAAGGAGTGGTAGGTACGAGAAGAAATCTCCAGGCACCGAAGAGTGGAAGCAGTATCCACAATGTCGGTAGATTCATAATTCCAGCCGGAACTTCTACGAAGGAACGATAGTGGAGGGTGAAGCAGAAGGAACGTTCACGGGGGGAAGGGGAGGGGAAGTGCAGACTTAGGTTCACGGTTCATACGTACATTCGGTCGCAGCATTGTACATGACTGAAGGCTATCTGTATGGATGTCAGTACCTTTACAATGTATCGTCTTCCATAGCTTAACATTTGGGAGAGTAACGTATCGTAGTTTCGTTTCGTTCGTCGATCCATCGACTCCCTTGTATTTGTAACCCAGTGCTTCGATGGACTAAAACCTCCTTTGACCGACTTGGTCATCGATATTGGAGCTACCGGTAGGACAGCAACAAACTATGCCAACACGGACGAAACACAACGTCACACATCTAAGGCCCAATGGCTACCCTTGTCTATAGTTAATGACGTAGTCTCTTCTTGGTTGTAGCGTCAGCGACACACGTAGCCGCGAGGGGATTGTTTCCCACAAACTTACAGCTGTGACCAGGAGCACATCCATGACCACTCAAACCGCACCTATGATGAAGACATGGAGGATGTGGAGAACACCGAGGTTCAATATACCGGTACAGTCCACGAAACACCGCAACGCGGCGCGAACAAAAAGAAGCAACGCAAAACGGTTACTATCCAAGAGGTCATTGAATCCAAACCAGAAGTCATTGATATGCATACTGATGAACCTGATGAATATATCGAAGACAACGAATTGGCTGATGAAAACGAAGACAGCGAGGAAGGAGAGGAAGAAGAATCGACGGAGGACTCAAATTCGGACCTACCTTCCGAAATGTCCGAAGGATCTGATGGTGAGGAAATCCTCCAACCGACGCGGTTGACCGATCGAATTCATCTGGATGACGAGGCAGATATCGATGACGGAAGTCATGGTGACGCCGATGAAGACTCGGATGAAGCAGAAAATGAGGAAGAAGAGGAATCTGCAGAAGACAGTGAATCTGAAAACGAGAAGACCCCAACAATGGCCCAGGCGGCACCATCCCCGTCTACGCCTAGACGTAACAAACGTGATCGCGATCCCAATCGAAAACAAAGATTCGCCGATTCGCATGAGGTTATTGAGATTGTTGAAGAAGAAGTAGGAGACGGCGCCAAACCTGTTCGTGCACAACCCGAAACCATACCCCGCAAAAAACCACTCACGGCGGCAGACATCTTGGGAATGGGGCCAGCAGGACCTACTACACTACATCAACCCCATAATATATCCAAGGATTGTCGATACACACTTTGACTCGAAAGCCCTGCCAGCGATAAACCAATGCAACTCCTGATTGAAAAGTACAGTGCTTTCATGAAATGGTCCCAAGACAAGTTTGGGAAGAATCTTCACATCTCCACGTGGGACGACAAACCGGGCCGCCACAAGACTTATTCAACGAGCCAACAACTTCCCAAACCTACGGAGATTACAGCATGGACAGACATTTGGGGTACTTGGGTAAACCCAAAACCAAAAGAAGAGAGTAAAGCTTTCCTTAAAATTCGCTTCACTACCAAATCACCCGACACCTTGGCCAAACCTCTCCGCGACATCGGAGAACACCAGGCCAAGATACAGGCCTCTACTGGATTTGAAATTGGTCGACTACCTATTCCCTGCCAGGCAGTCCAAATTTCGTGTGTCGGTTGGTTGTTTGGATCAAATAAGAGCATGCATGGCGAACAACTCCTTCAGGAAATTGTGGAAAAAATCCCTACTCATATCAGAATGGGGATAAGCTGGCGTGCCATAAAGCTCGAAAATGGACGGTTGCCACCATTTAATAAGCGGAACCCAGCAGCATCAGCTCTCCATATTGATATTGACAGCACATACGGTGCGGTTTACAAACCCTTATTTGCAAATCTTTTTAAGAAACATGGGACAAAGAAACCCCTCGGCTTACCATTACGCTTAATTCCTTGCTTTTCCTCGGACGAAGGAAAGCTTGCCACACCCGATACTCGCACAGCGGCAATCGAGATGCAAAACAAACAAGATTATCTGATCAAACACCACATCGTTGAATTGAAAACACCATTCATTTTGAATTTGGATAAACCCACCAAACCCAATGGAACGATGACACTGAGACGTTACCTACGAAGCCTTCATCCTGAAGGTTTGGTGGCTGCTCGACTATTCATTTCAATCGACAAATCCTGGCAGGGCACAACCGATGCCACAGTGTTGGTCACAACTAAAGAGTATGGGGCCCAAGCAAATCAAGCCCTCATTAACATGATTCCGGAGTGTATTCATCGATATGGAGACGGAACTCAGGGATGGTTCACAACCAATGGGCTTGATGTATTTAGACATGTTGAATGGGATCCAAAAAACAACAAATCTGTTTCCGAATCTGATATATATGCTATGCGACACGTAGCAGAAGATTATTTTGGTATGGGGGACGCGTGGCGCCAGTTAGCACAGACAACGAACCAAACCAAGCGACCGACACTCATGAATGACAGTCAGAAGAATGACGGCACATCACCTGAGGATATCACCGGAAATCCCAATGAATCTGTTCCACAACAACAAGGGAAGAAACCGGCTACCGCTAATGATTTACTCCAAGCCCTGGCGAACAAAAAGACAGATGCACCATCATTTGGATCCGTGTATAAACGTACACACGACGGGGATACAGCTCAAACCAGTTGTAGAGACAACGAAGACAATGAGAGCCTGTCCTCGCACGAGAACGAAGATATGGATACGGATGAAATTATGTTTACCGATTTGCCTGCTGACTCACGCGATGTGTTGAGGAGTCACCTAACCTGAAAATTTGGAAACGAAAAACCGTAGTTTTGATAGAGTGAGTTATAGTTTTTACGTTTGCGTTTTGTATCGAATTCGTCGTTATCGCCGTTTATCGCTTGACCTCTTCGCTAATTCGTATCAATATCTTTATCCTTGATTGTAACATATATGATCGTCCTTGATCGCTTACATAGTTGGACCATTAGA
>Ga0194115_10005484_pt1 | contig 13187 bp, 10 predicted proteins | sample TA2MahsurfametaG_3_FD_148656 | JGI IMG/M metagenome (GOLD analysis project Ga0194115, IMG submission 148656) | Freshwater microbial communities from Lake Tanganyika, Tanzania - TA2015002 Mahale S4 surface | ecosystem: Environmental > Aquatic > Freshwater > Lake | place: Tanzania: Lake...
CGTCAGTGAGAGGAATAAACACCCTAAACGTAATGTCTGTCAAGTAGTTGAGTAAATTATTTCCTCAACTCTAACTTCATACTTTACGTTTACTGAGCAACTTCAGTGAGAGTACTTTTTCGGAGGCTGGCGCAGGCTGAAGCAAATTTTTATTTTCTATTTGGCAGAACCCGCCGCTGAGCACAAGTGGGTCGTGTAAGGGTCGAACCCCCGACCCGGTGATTAAGAGTCACCTGCTCTACCAACTTGTCCTTGGAAGATAATATTACATATTTAGACAGATTAATCTAGAGTTTAATTATGTATGCAGTAACCTCCCTAAATCACCGATCCGCTGGCGATTACTCACCCCAAATTTGCCTTCAATGGCAGTAATGAGTGCCTCACTGCGAAGATTTTATTGTAAGCCCTTGTGCAATACGGAAAGGCAAGGGAGAATTCTTTGATGACAGTGAAAAGGACGAGTAAATGCTAGTCGTGCATAAGGAGAAATCAACGAGTGGGCCTCTTTATTCTCGCCGCCTAGATATGCCCCTTGGTATGGATGCAATAATTAACACAATGAAGGTGTCAAGAGAACAGCAGATCCTAATTTTTCTCAAAGAGATTCTGATGCTGGCACAAAAGGTACACCATATTGAAAATTTCATTCAAAATTTTTATTTACGATGCTTCGATTCTTGGGGACTAGATGGAATTTGTCTCAGGAAAATTACGCCCTCTAATAAACTTGCCTTGATAAGTCAGATTCCGAATTACGATACTCCTCTACCTGCAGAAATAACAATTACTGTTGATTCAAAAATTCCTGTACTGGAAGCAATTAGATTTAATGTTGGTATATTTTTTGAAACGCGCAACGCTGTAATGAATTACAATCACGAAAGTGTAGAAATCTGTAACTCAAATCCAGAGATTCAAGCACTTGTGGTTCTGCCAATCACTTCTAATGGCGAAATTTGGGGTACATTGGAATTGTTCTTTGAAAAAGAAATTGATTGTGATGACAGTATGCAAGATTTTTTCTCCTGCATTGCACAGATAGTAGGGATTGCCATAGACCGCTCTTTTTGTGCTGAACAAAAAAGCTCAGGGCAAGAAATTTTTGATTCTAACACCGAGAGAAAACCGGCAAAGTTGAAACTGACCCCAAAACTAACCAAGATTGCCGTGATGATTGCAGAAGGAAAGACAAATGCAGAGATTGCTCGAGCGCTTTCTTATTCGGAATCTGCCGCTAGATATGAAACAGTCAAGTTGTATGCAATGTTGCGAGTCAAGAATCGCGCTGAAGCCGGAGCTATAATTACTAAAATGAACTTGACTCAATAAAATTTGATTATTCTAAGAAGTAGTATGTTTGAGAGTCCTTGACTGAGCCTTCGCTTTTTTTGGTGTACTTCCGCCCTTTGAAATTTATAATTTCTACGTCAACAGCACCTTCGAATACATGCATTAACAATTTTTTGTCTTCTAGGGCCACTGTGCCCCAAGCTGCTCCTGTGTACCAGGGCAGAGAGGAGTTTTCTAACTCTTTTCTAAATGACAGAGATTTCTTTTTTGCATTGAACTTTTGTCCTGTCCAGGCCAAGAACAATCCCCAAGCTATCATAGCTCGAGAATAGTGACGACCACATTCAGCTTCATCAAATGGATTTCTCGTCTTTCCAGCAAATCTCTCTCTGACATTTGAAATAACACGAACACCCTTATCGAATTCCCCGCTATAAATGAGATTCCCTGCTGCTGTGTATTCAAACGAGCCCATTATTTCAGTGAAGTAAGGAAAAGGGCGCTTAGGTCGGTTCCCAAAAGGGTAAGTTGCCATTAGCAAACCTTTTTCATCTCCTAATGCATAACTACGCATATGACTGAAGTGATCAAATAAATCTGTTTTTTCATTAAATTTTAAAATACTTTGTGCAGCGGTTTTGATATTTTCTACATTAGCAAGTGAACCCAAATCAGTAATATTTGCTAAGAATTGCCCGATGAGTTGATCAACTAAGCATCCTGAACCTAGTTGCAAATCTGGATCAGAAGTGTCTTGCGCACCCACATTTGGAAGACGCAGACCATGAGCAATGGTCTGCCCTTCCTGCAATGGATATATCTTGTGTTCGTAATATGAGCCATTGAATAAGTTCTTATCTATCCAAGCACTGCCATTATCAAATAGTCTTCTACACTTAGTTGCAAATTCAACCTCGCATAATTCGATTGCCATTTCCTCAGCTGCTCGTAGCGCCGCCAAATACCAGAAGCCCATCTGTGGGTTCGGCCCGTAATATTCAACATCCATGGTGTTGTGTTGAACACCTTCCATAACGCCATCCTGATTGGCATCCCATCCACCTGGAATCCATGCAAATTGCAATGCTTTACGCGCGGCTGGCCATAATGTGCGCAACCATTCTGTATCTCCGCTTAGCATCCACTCACGATAAAGCTTAACGATGCACCCCATTTGCCCATCGGCTGCAGCAATCGGCCATGCTTGAAGACCATCTAATGGAAAAGTAACTCTAAAAGACATAAAGCCGTCTCTGTTTGTTGCATATAAGAATTCAGTTTCTCGAAAATCTTGCGCGATATTGCTGAACAAAAAAGCAGTTGTTTGTTCGTAGTTCCACACATGCGAGCAAGTTCCAAAACAAGCCCCAGCGTTATAGCCAATGCCTTCCCAACCGAAGTATTTTCCGTTACTAGACTGAAAAATTGTTTGGGTCTTTAGAGTAGATAGATTACTAAGCGCAGAATCCAGTAAAGGTTGCGGAAATTTTGTATCCAATATCTTTTCAACAAAGATCTTGGAGCGAGCCTCAAGATCATCTAGGTTAGGAATAAAGTTTTCAAGGACATCGATGGAGTCATTAAATTTCGTTGTGTAGTAATTCCCAATTATTAGGTCCGAATACTTACCCACGTTTGTACCTGGAGGGCTGCTGCCATCCTCACCTTCTATTGACCAACCTCTCCGGTTTGGGAAAAACCACGATATCAAGAAAGTAAACTTTTCAACACCACCTGGCTTTATGCTACGTTTATCGCATAGCGAGCCAATTGGTTCGACACTAATTGATTCTCTTAAATCAAAATTCCCATCTTCTACAAAATCGTCCCACATATCAAGTAATGAATTACGCCAGTAACCAAAACTTGCCCATGAAGTCCGGTATGTTGGATGATTAGGTTTCAAAAGCGCCACAGAAAAATTTCCATAATTCTCATCACTCGAATTTTGCATTTCTGATGAATACAGTATTGCAGAAAAATCACTGTTCTTGATGTATTGATTGTGGTTGACATAAGAAGAATTCTTATCATCAAATGGACGAATAAAATTTGAAATATTACTTGCTACTGAGATAGTTGCATTTTTATTTGAAGTATTTTCGACTACATAACGAATAACCATTATTGGAAAACTACTGGCATCTGAATCTGAGGGGATAAGTGGATTGAAGGATTGCATTATTACTTGGACCGGACAGTTTTTGTCTTCTAACTTAACTTGTCCAAATGGGTATGCCGCCATAAAGGTGGCTTTGCGAAAACGAGGTAATCCATGATTTCGGACTTCAGCTCCAAAGGGGCCTGCATATTGAGAAGTATCGAGAGGGCCCTCTAAGACTTTAGTAAAAAGTGGTTTATCTTTTTGATCGACCCTAATAAGAAATGCATTTACATCAGGACTCTTTTTGAAAGACGGTCGATTCATTATTTCCCAATTAACTAATCCTCCATTTCCTCCAAGTCCTATATTCCCAGTACCTATTCCACCAACAGGCATAGATATCTTTCTGAGATCATCACCTGTATAAGATTTCAATACCGGCCACGGAGAATTGCTCTTATTTTGCATATTCTGCAATTTCTGTAAACAACCTAAACTTTATTTTTGGGAATTCGTGTTGAAGTTGACTCTGTTCTATAGCTCCTGTGCGCAATATGAGAATTTCTCCGGCCTCATGACTTATGACCGTTGTAGGTCTTGCTTGGTGGATTTGACCAAATCCTATGATGCTATGAACCTTTCCAGAGAAATGTTCTTCGATGAGTTGATAAGTCTCCAAAGAAGGCCAACCCTTTGTAGAAGCAGAAGCAATTGTTAGTGGCCCATAAGAGTTCAATACTTCTAGAATAAATGGATCATTGGTGGAGCGAGCATAAAATGTTTTCTTGTTACATCCATCGCCGGTATCCCAATTTTTATTTAATTTTTCAATCTCCAAAGTCAGAAGCCCGCTCCAGTGTGCGTCCAATACATCCTTAAGAATCCCAGGAACAGGAATTGCGAATTTTAGCAGTTGATTGATGTCACTAAATAGAACGGGATATCCGATTGACCTCTGGTCATTTCTTGCAGCCTTGAGACGTTTGATTGCAAACGGATTATTTGCATCGCATGCAAAGATGTAGCCGAATTCTGTGGGGAGTGCGACAGGTTCACCTAGTCGCAGTCCAGCAAGCACTTCAGCCACGACATTGCGTCTCTGTTGGGAATCGTCAAGATCGAGTAAAATCAGCATATCTATACGTACCTTCCCGATATTGTGATGGTCCTATGGTTTGATATTACCAAGTCTCAGAATACTGACAAGAAGTATTTTTGCTAGCAAAAATAATAATGATTTGTCCCAAAATAATGTTACGCTCCTGAAAAGGGGCGGGGATGGTATGAAGAAAAAAGGAATCTTGAATCGAGAAATCTCAAGAGTGCTTGCAACCATGGGTCATTACGATCTTTTAGTTATAGCTGACGCAGGTCTGCCAATTCCAACCGATGCAGATTGCATAGATTTAGTTGTAGATAAGGATATCCCAACGGTGTTACAAATTTTGAAGTTACTTTCTTCTGAATTAGAAGTTGAAGAATTTTACTTAGCAGAAGAGGGTAATTCTATCAATGCAACACAATATTCCACAATTGAGTTAATATTCCCTGATGCGTCAAAGAATTTGATACCCCATAAAGCTTTGAAAGAAAAACTAAAAGGGGCAAAGGCGGTAATCAGAACAGGCGATTTCTCTCCATATTCAAATATAATTCTGAGTTCTGGAGTTTCGTTTTCAAGTTACTTATCTATCATCCCGGAGGCTTAAGTGACTAATAATCAGGAATGGCGCGCACTCAAGGATTATTCTGGAGAAAATCTTCGTAGAGTAGCAATGCCACTAGGTGGAATTGGAACCGGGACTTTTTCTCTAGGTGGAAAAGGGGACCTTAGGGATTGGGAGGTAATGAACCGCCCAGGAAAAGGTTTCATACCTCAGTATTCTTTTTTCTGTATTCGAGTTCAAGACAGTGACAAGAAATCTAAAGTGATTGCCAAAATCTTGGAAGGTCCAATTGACTTCAGTGAATATGAAGGTGCATATGGCACTCGTGCCAATCACCATGGTCTGCCACGATTCACATCTTGCAAATTCGAAGCCACATACCCTTTTGCAAAGATTTCTTTGAGTGATCCAAATCTACCAATAGAAGTAGAACTCAAAGCCTTTAATCCTCTTATACCTACTGATGTAGATAGCAGCAGTCTACCTATTGCTGTTCTCGAATACTCAGTTAAGAACTTATCAAAGAATTCACTAGATATTTCAATTGCTGGAAATCTCCAAAATTTTATTGGAGAAGATGGTTCATCACCAATCATTCCAAACGCATATCATCCATTCCGTGAGGGATTCCAAGAGTTCAAGAATTTCAACTCCTTTAAGACCTCAAAGAAACTCTCCGGGATACTCTTTGATAGCCATGGCGTGCCCAAAGATTCAGAGAGATACGGAACCATGGCGCTCTCTTTAATCGAGGGTGAGAATATTTCTCATAGGACTTCTTGGGCAAGTTACTCATGGGGAGATTCGCTTCTAGAGTTTTGGGATGACTTTTTAGAGGATGGGAAATTAGAAAATCGATTTGCAGATACTGACTCACTCTTTGATGAGAATACTTCTGCGCTACTGCCAAAGCCAGGCGAATTACCCTCACCGGTTGCCTCTATTGCGGATACTCGTAAAATTCCTGCCGGTGCATCAACATCTTTTAGATTTATCATTTCATGGAATTTCCCTAATCGTCATGCTTGGATGAGCACCGACTACGGAGATATTTCGCAAGCTCTTTATAGCGATGATGTAGTTGGAAATGCTTATTCTGGAAAAGCCAAAGATGCGTGGGATGCCGCAATGCAAGTAGTTGATAAGTTAGCAGATCTCGAAAATAGAAGTTTGAATTTTATTGCCTCTATTACAGAGTCTGAACTACCTGAACCAATAAAGGAATCAGCACTCTTTAATCTAAGTACCTTGAGAAGTCAGACCTTTTTCCAAACAGCTGATGGACACTATTATGGCTGGGAGGGAACAGGTGACAGAAAGGGAAGTTGTCATGGAAGTTGTACGCATGTTTGGAATTACGAACAAGCAACTTCTCACTTGTTCGGCAATATCGCTCGCGATATGCGTGAACTAGAATTCCTACATGCAACACGCCCTGATGGCTTGATGAGTTTCCGTATTGGACTGCCCTTAAAAAAATACGCCCGCGAGTGGCAACTTGCCGCTGCAGATGGGCAAATGGGTTGCATCGTTAAGCTTTATCGAGAATGGCGATTGTCTGGAGATTCAGAGTGGCTCAAGGGGCTTTGGCCATCTGCTAAACGGTCATTGGAATTTTGCTGGATTCCTGGAGGTTGGGATGCTGATCAAGATGGCGTTATGGAAGGCGCACAACACAACACAATGGATGTTGAATATTATGGGCCGAACCCACAGATGGGCTTCTGGTATTTGGCGGCGCTACGAGCAGCTGAAGAAATGGCAATCGAATTATCCGAGGTTGAATTTGCAACCAAGTGTGAGAAACTCTTTGAAAGCGGCAGCTCCTACATAGATAGCCAACTATTCAATGGAGATTACTACATTCATAAAATCATACCTCCAGGAAATATCAATCTAATTTATCCAGGGTTAAGGCATACCTCAATGGGAGCATCTGATATGGAAGACCCTGAACTTCAATTGGGAGAAGGTTGCTTGGTTGATCAATTAGTGGGTCAATATTTAGCTCATATATGTGGCTTGGGATATTTAGCAAAAAAAGAAAATATCAAGAAGACGCTCGAAACAATTTATAAGTGGAATTACCGGGATGAATTCTTCTCAGAATTTAACCATATGCGAAATTTTGTATTAGGTCGAGAAAAAGCTTTAGTCATGGCATCGTATCCACGAGGAAATAGACCTGAGAGACCATTCCCTTACTTCAATGAGGTAATGACTGGATTTGAATATAGTGCAGCTATTGGAATGATTTATGAAGGCATGGAATCAGAGGGTATTGACTGCATTTTAAATATTCGTGAAAGGTATAATGGAGCAAAGCGCAACCCATTCAATGAGGCAGAGTGCGGCAATCATTATGCGCGTGCGATGGCCAGCTGGGGCGGAATACTAGCGTGGACGGGTCAACAATACAATGGCAGAGATGGAATATTGACACTAACAAGGGAATCTAAAAAGGCATTGCCCTTCTCGACTGGTGATGCCTATGGCACCGTACAAAACGATGGAAAGAAGATCACTGTTACAGTCCTTGAAGGAAAACTTAGATTAAAATCCATTAAATTGCCAGGTTTTGAGATGCGGACTGTGTCAGAATTGCAAATCGTATCCAAAGGGGATGTTATCGATTTATAAAAATTATTAGCATTTTTGTTGTATTAAATGAGCATGAAAATCCATTGACAGTCGCTCTGCTAGCCTGAAAACTGATGTCACGACCGCGTGTTCGTGACACGTCAGAGGAGTGAGGGGAAGTAATGGTTGTCAAAAGCACAACTGAGAATCCTGGAGAAAACTCAGTTTTTTCACGGAGGACAGTTCTCAAGACAGTTGGAGTTGGCGCAGCAGGAATTACGTCCGCTGCAGCTCTTGCCGCATGTGGTAGTGGTAAAGAAGCAGCTGCAGAATTGGAGGCAGCGACTGTTTCATTCGTTTATCTTGGTTCAGCTGACCAGGCAAAATCATGGGATGCACTCTTTACAGGATTTAGAGAACTATTTCCACAAATTGATTTCAAGGCAAATGCAATCCCTTCTGATAATTGGGCAGCTTTCGCAGATGCAGTTGCAGTGCAACTTGCAGGTGGCGCAAAGTATGACGTGTTAAATCTTGCAACAGAGGGAGCCTTATTATTCGCTGACAAAGGTGTTGTGCTTCCACTCGATGATTTGATTGCTCGTGATAAAGCTGTAATGGATGCTGCATTGGCAGATACACATCCTCGCCTTGTTGAATTTGGAAAGAAATATGGCCCGCCGGATGGAAAGACTTATTACATTCCAAGCGGTGGAATGAACTGCATGGCGGCATGGGTCAATAAAGATGTTTATAAAAAAGCGGGGTTGGATCTCCCAACTGATGACTGGACATGGGATGACTTCCTTGCCGCAGGGCGAACAATCAAAAAGAAGACTGGCGCATTTCTGTTCCCAGTTACTGCAGAATATTTCGTTGGCATCATGCCTTGGCTAACAACAAATGGTGCTAGCACGATGAATGAAGATTGGACTAAAGCTACTTGTGATACACCTCAGGCTATTGAGGCGGCCGAATTTGCTCGACAACTTGTTGTTGAAAAATTGAGCCCTCCTCCTGGCGGAACTTTCGATCGATTTGAACTTGGAATCAAGGGAGAGCTTGCTTGTTTCGGCGGAGGTCGTTGGCCAGTACTTGCAGTTCGTGCAGCTAATGCGGTCGACAAATATGAGATCTACGACTTCCCACACAGGGGTGCAAATCGTGGATCACCAGTTGGTTGGGCATGTTTCCCAATTATGAAATCCTCATCAAATATTGATGCATCATGGGAATTTTTAAAATACCTTAGCACAGAGAAAGGCGCCTCAATTTTCGCCAAGTCAGGTGGAACCGCCTCTCCATGTCTGAAGTCTGTTGCGGAGAGCCAAGAGTATCTGGCAGATTCTCCAGTTGGTACAGAAAAACTTTACCGGGCTCTTGATTACGCAACTGCAATTCCCTCTCCTACAAAAGGAAATCTAACCCAACGAGCAATTGAAGATGTCTGGGGACAGATTATTGCAGGAAATATCAAGCCAGATGCAGGAATGAAGAAGATGCAGGAGCAAATAACAAAGCTGCTTGTATAGGAAAGTGTGCGGATAGTTCAGCATGACCCTGCAAAAAGTAAGACAAAAACAGGGACGGTTCACACCGTTCCTGTTTTTGTCACCTGCAATTTTATTTTTCTGCTGCTTTATATTTTTCCCCTTGCTAGGCGCTTTTGGTTATAGTCTCATCACTTGGGATTTTTTCACCAGACCGAAATTTGTCGGGCTAGATAATTACGGAAAACTTTTCAAGGATCCGATTGCTCTAGAGGCAATAAAAAATACCTTTATATTCACACTGGCTTCAATCATCACCCATGTGGGACTGGGGTTAATTCTTGCAGTTGCTGTAAACAGAAAGATTCCAAAATTCTTTTCATACATTTTCCGGACTGCTATTTTCTTCCCCTTTCTTCTCTCTTGGGCAGCAGCATCTCTAATATGGAACTTTGGACTCGACCCTACCTTTGGAGTTGTTGATTATTACGCTGGCAAATTAGGGTTTCCTCAGGCCACTTTATTATCTAGCACTTGGGCTTTGCCAACCTTGATCATGATTGACCTTTGGAAAACACTGGGATTTTGCTTCATTGTAATTTTGGCTGGCATTCAAACGATACCAAGTGATATCAACGAAGCAGCACGTGTTGATGGGGCAAGTGGATGGCGTTTATTCTGGAATATCACTCTCCCTTTGTGCACACCAGCTCTTTTCTTTGTTGCTGTGACTGCATTTATAGGTGCTTTTCAAATATTTGAACCGATGTACATCATGACTCGAGGCGGTCCAGATAACGCCACATTATCTGTTGTCCAATATTTACACTTGACTGCTTTTCGAAATTTTGAGATTGGATATGGAGCAGTAATTGCAGTTGCAATATTTTTCATCGTTCTCACAGCGACGCTAGTACAATTTAGATTTGCAAAAAGATGGGTGTATGAAGGATGAGTCAGTCAATAAAAATGAAGCCCAAGAAAGCAAAACGAAATTTTAGAGCAGAGATTAGTTCTCAGATCGCTAATCTGGTACTCATGATTTTTGCAATTTTTTGGATTCTCCCAATTGCATGGCTGGTTTTGTCATCTATTCAAAGTAGAGAAGAAAGATTTTCCATACCCCCAAAATGGATACCGTCAACCGTGGACTTCTCTTCCTACAAACGTGCCGTGGAACTTTTTCCGCTTGCTGAACAGTTTCTCAATAGTTTAAAAGTGACCTTAATATCAACTATAGGTGCTTTGATTATTTCTTCTCTCGCAGCATACGCATTTGCGAGATTAGAATTTTTTGGACGTGAAGCCCTATTTATAATTTTACTGGCGGGATTGATGGTTCCACCTCAATTGACGGTTATTCCAAGTTTTATTGCGTTTCGACAAGTTGGTTTGATTGATAACCATGCTGCTCTGTTTCTACCTGCGATGATAAGTCCACTTGGAATATTTCTTCTCCGACAGTTTTTCCAGTCAATACCGAAGGAACTCGATGAGTCGGCAAAAATTGATGGTGCTAATGCCTTTAGCATCTTTTTTAGAATAATTCTTCCGTTGAGCAAGGCTCCCCTGGCCGCCCTTTTTGTTGTTCTATTCATTGCTTCTTGGAATGATTTTTTCTGGCCAAACATTTTTATTTCAACAACGACCAAGATGACTTTACCGGTAGGTATCGCCTCCTTAGTTGGTGTGAGTGGTAATACGAACGTAGTTCTTGTTATGGCCAGTGTGAGTATGCAGATAGTTCCACTAGCGCTGATATTCCTTTTCACTCAAAGGTTTCTTATTCAATCGATTGCCACAACTGGTATCCGCGGTTAGTCATAGGTGAGTTTTTGGTATTGACTGGAGATCTAGAGTAAAAATATCTTACAAACTAATCAAGAGAATTTGCAGTAACTTTGTGTCATGATCAAAGCTTAAGGCTCTAGTGCAACCAATTGATAAATCTAATTAAGATCATCTTGCAATAGAGATCTTTTTGAGGAGCTCGCTAAATTTGGCTTCTCAACTTTTGCCATTGCATTATTATGCCTGTTTTATTGGGCCCCTATTAGGTAATAACACTTAAGGAACAACAGGGAATTGCTAGGTGTGTTAGGAAAGTGTTAGACAGATTTTAACTCGCAAGCTTAATGCTATTCTCGATCATCTTTCTCAGCAACTTCCTCAATGCAGTAAAATCAAATTAGCAATTAGTTTGTGATAGTGATTTTCTGATTAAGTGTTGTGGCTTGATTGCCTTCAAGATGCAAGATGCTCCTCCGATTCTGTCCACTGGTCTGAGTACTTGAAGGTTCAATTGCAAAGGTGCGAACACGGCCAAACCAGGGGAAACCTTGTGAGTTATTAAACTCGAGCCAGAACCAGGCAAAGTCCAAATACGCTGACTCCCACTCCATCTCGAAAGCAATATTGGTGTCAACGTTTTTTACCCGGTACCACTTCTTGTCGCCGAAATCTGAGAGCCATCCAAAAACTCCAAGAGGTGTGGGTGGAGATGGCAAACGACTTAAATCAAGAACCTTGCCATTCTCATCTTTAATGAGCGGCCAATCATGGGTCGATCCTGATGCTCCATGCGGACTTACAACCTCGTCATCTAAATGGAATTTTTTTGCGCTTGTTTCAATTGTTACTTCGCCCTTAAGAAGAGCGCCGCCAAATGCTGGATGGCTTGAGTAATCGAATTCCAACTCTGAGTCACTAAGGTTTGTGATTACATCCGTGATGTCAATTACATTCTTATCAACTGAGATTTCTCTCTCGATGCGAATCGGGATTGTGAAAAAATCTAGTTGCATACGAGCGCTGCTGGTCTCAAGGTTATTCACTTTCCATTTTGAAACAGATGCTTCCCCATGAAAACCAACTAATACATCATAAAGAACGCGCGGTGGTCCGGCGACTGGGCAGATAATTTGCCACCCACCTCGATAGCGTTCCAACCAATGTGCGACGGGATCAAGAAAGAGGCTTCTCTGTTCTTTGGTAATTACTGCCTCTGCACGATCTGCCCACGGTGTTGAGAGAAGAACCTCTTGATTACCCCTTATGATCTTTATCGAGAGAATATCTGCACCGTAGTTGGCGTCAATTACCAAATCTAATTCGGAACTTTTCAGATAAAGATGACTCACTTTAACTCCTCAACGCCAAAAAAGTTCAAGCCTACCGCGTGGGTTGTGTAAGGGTCGAAACTGCGACCCGGTGATTAAGAGGTGGTAATTATTTCCTGGTCTTCGACCGTCTAAATAATCACCTACCGGACTGACTCGCTTTCCCTCGATCAGTCCTGTCACCGTGCTCTACCAACTTGTCTGTCGAAGATAACTATTACACATTTAGACAGATTAATCTAGAGTTTGACTATGTATGCAGTAATTTTTCGCTCCATTAGAACCGCTGATTTTGAGGAGTTGTATGAGGAGCACTCAGCAAGAATGGAAGTTCTTGTAAAAAGTATCAATGGGTATATAAGCCACCACAGTCACAGAGACCCAGAGACTAGAGAGGGTATAACTATCTCCTACTTTGAATCCTTAGAATCCATTAAAGAGTGGCGTGAGCATCCAGAGCATCGGGTGTCACAGGAGTTTGGCAGAACTCACTTTTACTCCTGGTATCAGTTTGAGGTGGTTAAAGTTGAACGAAAATATGACTGGAAATTGAAATAATCTACCCCACCTTGTTTAATTTCGCCTCACTCCCGGTAGTATTCCCTAACTAGAAATATCTCCTAAATAGGGGTGATTAATTGATCAGTAGGTTCACCCAGGGATGTTGAATCGGCGCTGGATTCTTTTAGCACGATTCCTAGGTCTTTTGATCAAAGAATGTAAGTATTAAGTAATGAGAGATATCAAGGGCCGGCTTCTTCTCTATTGCCAAATAATCTTGATGTTTACCACTATTTTTATTCCACCATCAATCAATTCAAGCTTACCTTGGCTTATTTTTGGTTTTTTTATTTTGGTTTTATCAGTAGTAGTTTTTGTACTTGCAAAGCGGGCTTTGAAGGAGGCTTTTGATCCTTTCCCACAACCTAAAGAG
>Ga0194115_10005487_pt1 | contig 13182 bp, 9 predicted proteins | sample TA2MahsurfametaG_3_FD_148656 | JGI IMG/M metagenome (GOLD analysis project Ga0194115, IMG submission 148656) | Freshwater microbial communities from Lake Tanganyika, Tanzania - TA2015002 Mahale S4 surface | ecosystem: Environmental > Aquatic > Freshwater > Lake | place: Tanzania: Lake Tanganyika...
GCGGGACAGTTAGTCCGGCGGCTTCTTGCGCGCGTCGATATCTCGACAAAGCCACCAACCTGCTGATCTGGTCCTTCATCTCCCGCAAGCCAATGAGGCTGTCGAGCTCCTGCAAGCTCTCCTTGAGGAGTGACTCATCAATCGGTGCGACTTGTTGTCCCAGCGCCTTGTTTTTCTGCTCTGTCTCAGCTGACAAAGCTTCACGTGCGCGATCCAATTCTGGCTGACCCAGCTCAAGGGGAAGGTGATGGTACTGCTGTGTCATGCTGCGGAGTGCCAGATCGAGCTGCGCCTCATTGACACGCGTCGCAATCATGGTGGAGAGAATGTCAACTCGACAGAGTCGGTTATCAAACACGTCTCCGCCAGAGATACCGACAGTGACGAGTGGATAGCGACATCCATTCTCAAGAATGATCCGGAGGTTTTCCTTCGTCATGAGAACGACGGTCGGCACGGTCTCGAAGACCAACAGTTTCGTACCGCCGAAGCGCACCATGACGCCGTCGTAATGATCGCGTAGATACGCCATCACCTCCAGATCGGCATAGGTGAATTTCAGCCCATCTGGGCCAGTGAGCGAACCACGAACGATGCCGCCCGCCGCTCGCTTGACGATGAGTTCGGTGAGCTCGGCATCGAGATTGCGGTCACCGGGTGAGTTGAAAAGAGAATCCAAAGAAGTTCTTTCGAAGAATAAAGGGAATGCAGTCGCTGGACTGCGGATTTACAGATTTGAAGATGGGAGCCGCGCCGCCGTGTGCCGGAAGTCCGGAATACAAACATGCTTGCCTGGTTGAATCACAGACTCACTCGAGGGGCGCACGGCGACGCGGGGGTAGCGGCTACGTCTAGCTCTACCAGGGAGACCGTATCCGGCCTCAGATCAAAGATTTAAAAGACGAGTACGCGGCCCGAAGATGACGAACCAGAGCAAATCGCGACGGGCGTCATACGTCTTGTTACTTTATAGCCTATTATGTCTAGTTTCAAACCCATTAGAGCCGTACTCTAGTGGTAATTGTGCCCAATCCCAACGCTTCTACATTCCCACAGCCAATTGTGTCGGTCTGCAATACCACTAGAGGGTCACGCTACTCGTAATAATGCCCAATTCCAACGCGAGCCGTACTTCAGTGTCGGTTCACGGGCATCGGGATCTAAACGGTCGCATCCATCTCAACCATTCGCCCTGCGTTGGGGTGCCGTTTGTTCATTCGCCTGAATCTGTGGTGCTCCAGAGGATAAAAACAACCCCGGCGCCAAGGATGACGAGCACCAAGAACCCCCAGAACCCTCCAATGACCCAGGACAGTACCCGCATGATAGGCACCCCGAAGAACATGACTGCGGCAACACCGAGCCAAAGGCGCCACGTCCCCCGCATTGCCGAGACGCTAGCCCCCAAAGGGCGGTGACATCACAACCACGTGACACCCGTGCGTAGTGTCTTTCGCACCATGACCTCTTCGAACACGCCCAATCTCTCGCATCGTTGCTCCCCAGGGGGCGGTAACGCCTCGATACGTCCGTACCAGTGCGCGCCCCATTGGCATGCCGCGGGCGTTCCGACTGGCACATATGAGCGCGGACCGCACTACATGGGTTACTCTGCGCTCGATGAGCGAGTTGTCAAGGCCGTGGCTGATTCCATCGCCCAGATTGATCGGCTGCTGGCATCCGGCCGCTTCACATCGCTGGCTTATAGTTACAACCCAGATACCAAACTCGGTGGCCGCATCTTCAACACCGCACAGGTGGTGCGGGATCACATCGTCACTGAACTCGACGCAGTCGCCAAGAAATACAACATTGCAGTGATTCAGAGCAAGTTCAGCGGCCCGGGTCGCGATGGAGATTTCAACTACATGATCGAACAACAACCAGGGACGCTTTTTATATTCAACGACAACGAAGACGAGTACTACGCGCACTACAACGACCCAGGGAATCCCTTCGGTTCTCAGGGCCAATCCTGACCGCGAAGCTGCCCGCTGTGATGAACGTCTACTGGAACGAACGGTATTGCGCACCAGCGACTCACTTTGAAACATTCAAGAAGTCACGAGTCATTGTTGATCGCATCGCGCTGAGGAGGAGTGTGAGCTCTCGAGTCGCCATTAAGGACCCATCGGATACGCCAGGTGCACTGCAACTTGCTCAGCAACTGATACAGGACAATCTGACTCCGGAGTACTTCCGAGCCGTCACGACAGGCGAACCGCGCGGGCTCGCAAAATCCAATGGGTTTACTTGGGACGAGGGCATCTGGCAGCATGTGCTTCATTCGACGGCGGGCATTCTCTGTGCCGTTGACGACGTTTCCGATAACGGCGAGATGCGGGCCTGTTCATTGTCGAGCGGTCTTCACCACGCTCGGCCCAACAAAGGCATGGGATGGTGCACCGTGAACTCGCTCGCCATCGGCGCCCTCTACGCCCGCAAAGCGGGACGCGTTGTCGTGCTCGACCTCGACGCCCACTGCGGTGGTGGAACCACCCGATATATCAAGGGAACCGGCGTGCTGCAGATTGATCTGTCAACCGTCGATTATGACTCCTATGAACAGAGTGAAACCGACGACGGCAGTGTGCTGCTCATGGCAGATGCCGACGATTACTTCGACAAGCTGGCATCGAGTCTAGATGCTCTCAGCGCTGCGAGGCCCGACATCGTGTTGTACAACGCTGGTGTCGACGTGTATCCGCTGCTAACAGAGAAGCAGGTGCATGACCGCGAAGTCATTGTTGCTGAGCATTTGCGCGGATTGGGATGCAAAACCGTGCTGGTGATGGCCGGCGGCTACGGTGACTTTCGGACGATCGCCGATATGCATGTCGAAACCATCGCAGCCTTCGCTGATTTCAACTGAACCTACCCGGATAAGCAAGCAGTACGGAGTCCCATTCGTGCCCGGGCATCCATTGCTCAATTGCAGGAAACGATCATCAAGATTGCATCGACCAATGTAAAGTTGGGCAATGAACGCGCCACTTACTTTGTCAAAGTCGAACTTCAAACTCGGATGCGACTGCCCTTTCAAATTGAAGTATTACAAAGCTGGCTATCCCAGTCGAAAGATCGAGGACGACTATCTCAAGTTTTTCGCCGAAGGTGGTTTCATGGTGGAAGCAATCGCGCACGCACTTTACCCTTCGGGTGTGACGGTTGAGGCTGCCGCTGGCGAGAGTGAACTTGACGCAACCCGGCGAGTTGGCGCGGGATCATGTGACGGAGTTTGGTTTGAGCCAACGTTCGGCTTTGGCCAGTTTCGAGCGCGAATTGACATGTTGGTGCGACAAGGCGACCGACTTCGACTTATCGAGATTAAGTCCAAAACGTGGGACTCTAGTAATCCTCCGAAACTCAGGAATCGAAATGGCATAAACGGTGAGTGGAAGAAGTATCTAATGGACGCAGCGTTCCAAACGATGGTCCTAGAGGGTGCAATGCCCGGTGTTCAGATACAGACTGAGCTCTGCCTGGTTGACCGTGCGAAGAGTTGCACTGAAGACTCAATTTTCCGCAATATTCAGGTGATTGAGCAGCCCGATCATTCACGGGGAGCTGCTCGAGCCAAGTACACCGGCGATGTGCATGCACTTCATTCTGACCATTTTCTTGCGTTCGTTCCTGTCTCGGAATTTGTCGCTGAACTGATGCCTGAAGTGCGTGAGAAGTCAGCAGAATTACTCCGCTTTTTAGAGAGCGCGGGGTCGCATGCGTCGGCTCCCCTGAATCCCGACTGTCGAAAGTGTGAGTATCGAGATGTGACAGGTCAACAACGAGGTTTCGCGGAGTGCTGGGGGAGGCTCGCAGATGTCAAACCGCACGTGCTCGACCTCTACTACCTCAGCAATCTCGGCTCGGGCGAGGGTCTCGGCAGGATGATCTCAGGAAACAGTGTCGATCTCAGGGATATCGACACATCGTGGATTGACTCCGGTAAAGCTACCGGCAGGCGCCAACTTCTTCAGATTGAGACAGCGCGCCGCGGCGAGGAAGTCACTGAGGATGGGCTAGCGGAGGAGCTGTCGTCAGTGAACTACCCACTTCACTTCGTAGATTTTGAGACTTCACGAATTCCAGTTCCGTACCACGCTGGGATGAAGCCCTACGAGGAAGTCGTTTTTCAATTCAGTTGTCACTCATTGGCCCGTGGAAGCGCGGACCTCTCGCATTCGGAGTGGATAAATGTGAGTGATGCCTATCCGAACTACGAATTCGCGGAGCGTCTTCGTGAAACTCTTGGTACTGACGGTTCTATTTTGGTTTGGAGTTACTTTGAACAGCGGGTGATGCGAGATATTGCCAATCAGATTCGGCTGTACAAGCCGGAATTGGCGGATCTGGCTAGTTGGCTGGAGACGACCGCAGAGCCAATTGACAAAGGCGGTCGTGTGCTTGATCTGGCGAAACTCTGTTTGGACTACTACTGCCATCCTGCGATGGGTGGTCGCTATGGAATCAAGTATGTGCTTCGAGCCATCTGGGCCGACTCGATAGCACTTCGCAGTGATCCCTGGTTTGCAAGTTATGTAGGTTACGACGAGGTCGGCAATCTCGTTGATCCCTATCGAGCTCTACCTGATGTGCCGTTCGGCGCGGCTGACGAAGATATTGCAGTTGAACTAGACGCAGTTGTTGAGGGCGTAGGTGCAATGCGGTCGTACCAAGAAATGCTGTACGGCGTGCACCGAGATGACGTGGCATTTCGAACTCGTCAGCGAGATTTACTTCTGCAGTACTGCAAACTGGACTCGCTCGCAATGGTGATGATCTGGAAACACTGGGTAGCCCGAGCAAGTGCTTGATTCAAGGTTGATCATTACCCAAACCATGCAGGTGCCCGTCGATCTGCACTGAACGTCGAGGGTCGACAATCCGGATGCTGCGATCTCGAAGAAGCGACACTCGCATAGACAAGTATGCCACTTGACTCTCGTCGCTATGTTTGGCAGACTTCGTGGACGTATTTGGGAGGAAATAATGACCGCAGTTGATCAAACCCGTAACAAGGTCCAGCGGATACTCACCAGTAAGTTGAATCGTGTTGAAATTGATAGCGACGGCGACTTTGTCGTTAGATATCAGTCGGCGGTTGCGTTCGTCCGTGTACGTGAGGGCTTCGGTGATGGCACGATGGTTGACGTTCGATGCCCAATGGTAACCGGTGTCAAAATCACCAACGAACTATGCCGCTGGATTGCGACTGAAGGACAAGACTTCAAGATCGGCGGCACATACCTGATGGAAGAGCGCGATGACGATGAGCAGTGCTGGATCTTCTTCCGCTACTCGCTCACGGGCGACGATCTCGACGAGTCGGAACTGATGAACGCCGTTGGGGCGATAGTCGCAACTGCCCAGAAGCTTGACAACGAGTTACAAGACAAATTTGGTGGAGAGCTCTTCGGTCGCGAGTAAACTGCCGAGTTGACGATTGATGGCATGAGCGAGTTAAGTCGACTCTCACAAACGCTGCTCGACTACGCAACGACGACTGCGAAGCGACAGTGGTCGAGAGCTGTCCTGCAAGTACATCTCTTCGCTGCTTTGCGAAAGTGGGATGAGTCGTGGTTCGACCAACAATTCCCAGACGCTCAGACTCAACTTGCGGAGTTGTTTGGTGCGAACCTCGGCGACTGCATGAAACCCGAGAGTGTTGATGCCCCTGTCCTTCAGAAGTTGGAGGCGATACAGAACGAGAATGACGTCAAAAGAGTTGCGATTGAGTTGTATGAGATATTGAAAGTCGATCTTGATAAAGGTGCCAAAGCGGACGAATCTGTGGAGACTGCGGACTCTACGAACTCCGAGAACGCACCCACCGTCCGACGCAAAAAGAGACCTGATGACGACCAACATGACGATGTCAATGACCCGGCTGCTAAACCTGCCCCGAAGAGTATCTTGCTCAAGCAAGCCTTGGTGTCAAGAATCGCTGAACTTCTTTCGTTAGAGCAGTCAGTTGTTCAACGTCAAATAGTTGTCGACGCCCAGACTATCGGTCGACGGATCCTTGGTGTTGATCACCCTGCAATGTCGGCAACCGTGCTCGAAAGTTTGGGACGCGTCGAAGAAACGAGCAGTTCGAATCTCACCTACGAGTTACTCGTTGGGTTGCTCGCTCTCAATACAGCAGATGCGAACCGTGTAGCAACACAGCTGGCACTTGGCTATGTTGATGCCGCAGAGTATGCAGCCTCGCTTGATGAGGTGGTTACAGAGGGCGAAATAGAAACAATCGACGCCATTCGTCTTGAGACCCGTCAGATTCTTGGTGCTCGCATCGACGCAAAGAGTGATGCGATGATTGAGTTTGAGGCGGGTTTTGCGGAACTAGTTGGCATGGAGAGTGTCAAGAACGACCTGCGTAAGCGGGTTGAATTCATGCTTGTCAATAAACGAAAAATCAGTCGAGGTGAGAGCGGGAGCGTGCACCGCATGCACATGGCATTCGTAGGTAATCCCGGCACTGGCAAGACAACGGTGGCTCGACTATTTGGACAGCTGTTGAACAAGCTTGATCTTCTGAAGTCCTCGGCATTCGTCGAGACAGACCGGTCAACCTTGGTCGATGATCACGTTGGCGGAACAGAGAAGCGCACACGCGCAGCACTACGTAAGGCAAGGGGCGGAGTACTATTCGTTGACGAAGCGTACGCACTGAATGATCGGTACAATAGTCAGAAGGGATTCGGCGAGGAAGCCGTTGATGTTCTTGTCAAAGCGATGGAAGATATGCGAGACAATCTCGCGGTGGTCTTCGCGGGCTACACCAACCGAATGCACGAGTTTCTCGATATAAATCCCGGTCTAAAGTCGCGAATTCCATCAATAATCGAGTTCCCCGACTACTCGACCGATGAATTGCTCGAGATTGCCCAACGACTCGTAAAGAACAGAAAACTACAACTCGACGGTGGTGCAGTGGTGGCCCTGCGCTTGATGTTTGACCAACTCAAAGAAGAAGTGGGTTTCGGAAACGCCCGCGAGGTGGAGAACGTAATTGACGCTGCGCAGCGCAGCCTGACTACTCGACACGCGTCTATCGGAAATCTTGCTACTAGTAAAGAGTCCTCACTATTGCTTGAAATCGACATCCCAAAGGGGCACGTGCCAAAGCAGAAGCAACCATTCGGGTTCAGCCGCTAGTGGCGGACCGGCGGGTCATCGAATCGCGAGTCGAACTCAGTCACATGCTTGACATGACTGTCAGCAGAGCCGCCATTCTCGGCGATCGCCCTTTGTCCGCGATTGCGAAAGAGTTATAGTTCGTGTGTCGGGATACCGAGTTTCGTTGCCAGTTCCAGAACCTTTGAGTGACAGGTGAAGTAAAGAACTTGGTGGCCGACGGCTTGCTCAATCAGCATCTGAAATGCCTGCTCGAGTCGATTGTCGTCGAGGTGGATGAAGGGGTCGTCGCAGAAGAGCGGGAGCGAGAATCCCTGTGATCTCTTGGCTTCCTCTTGCATGATTACGAGGCGCATCGCCGTGAACAGCAAGGTCAGCGCACCTGCTGAAAGGTGGTGATCGGGTACGGACGACGAGTCTTGGTATTCGACGAAGATCGTGTAGTTCTCCTCGGTGTGTTCAAGCCGCAGGGCCTTCCAGTCCGATGCAACTTTGCAGACCATCGATTCAACTTGCCTTACGAGCAGCGGCATTGAATCTTTGTGCCTTCGCGCAGAAGCATCTTCGAGAATCTTTGCCTGTGCCATAAGCAAAGCAGCCTCAAGCTGCTGCTCTCGAATCTCTGACTCGACCGTAGCAATCTGTTGACGAATCGCAGCACCGGTCGATGCGGATTCCAGAGACCTAATCTCGGACTCTGCTTCACTCAGTTTTGTCTGCTGTTTCTGACTGTGGTCGTCGAGTTCTGTCTTCCTATTGCTGAGGTCGGTACGTAGAGCTTCACGTTCGTTTGGCTTCAACTTGAGATACTCATCAACAAGCGTTCGTTCTTCACCTGACAGCTGTTTCAGTTGGTCATCTCGATTGTCGAGTGTGTTCCGCAGTCCTGCCTGTCTTTCGAACTCAGCAGTCAATGCCTGCAGTCTGTCGGCAAGTTGTTTGGGCGACGTGAGTATTGACAGAACAACAGGGCACTTAACTTTCTCCAATTGTCGGGTGATGTCGTCTGTACTACGTTCGAGGCGGGTCTGGAATTCATGCACGGCATCTTCCTTCTTCTTGGTTCGCTCACGAAGTGAGTCACATTCCAAGAGGGCACGTGCTGCTTCCTTGAGGCGTTCCGACAGGTCGGTGGCTGCGGCAAGCGTGAGTCCAGCAACCCGCGGTAATCCCCAAGTCGTAAGTCGGGCACTTAGGTCGGCGTCAATCTGTGAAGCCATCGATAGGGCGTCCTTGCGTTGTGACTCAACACTTGACAGGGAAGAACGATGGTCAACAAGCTTTTTCTGGGCAGTGAGCACATCATTTGCGATTCCAAAGAGACCTCGGGAATCGCTCGTAGGCGCCGATGTCTCACCGCGCGCCTTCCGCTTTCGTTGATTGAGGAGCTCGCGAACGCCGAGAGTAACAAGAGCAACGGCCACCAACCCAACGAGACCACCTTGCCAAGTCGCGCCGAGCGGAACCGCTGCAACTGCGCTCGCCAAGCCACCGCCGATAAGTGGGAAGATCATTCGTCGCTCGGGCCTCGTTGCTTCTGGCATGACGACTTTTCCAGAAGCGAGTAACGCAACGTACTGCTCCGGAGTAGAACCCATTCCTGTGCGATCCCAGCTCTCCTGCGCACCCTTGAGGGCTTGCTCAAGTCGTGCTGACTCACCGTTGAGTTCTACGAGTCGTGACTGCGGAACCTGCTGTGTGAGCTGGTCCCGATCGGCAATCTGCTGATTTATTGCCGTGATTCGTGACATACGTTCAGAGTCGACCAACCAGCCGGCATCTCTGAACACTTCTTCTGAAGTGACACCAAGCGCCTTCAGGGCCGCTGCACTCTTTGCTTGCTCCATCTCGAGATTTTCGACCAATTGAGAGAGGTCAGCACGTTCGCTTTCAAGTGGCAACTCTCGTAGTTCAGAGACTTTGCTCTGCAGGACATCGATAAGTGACGCGAATGCCAGGGGGAGTAGTAGGGACGTTGTCGACAGTTCGTCGAGTTCCTGACGGGCAGCACGTGCCGCCGCGTCGATGGCGGTAAACCCGTGAACGAATGACATTGCCTTCTCACGGCTCGCTAGGTCTGCAATCTCCTGTTTGGTCTTGTCGAGGTCGTCCCGAAGACCCGCGAGGTTTGATTTCTCGTGCTGGTAACGCGCCTGCGTTTTCTCGGCTGCGGCGAGAAGGTCGCTCAAATCTCTTTGTTTTTGCTTCAGAGGGGCGATGCCGTGCACACCATTCTTCTCAGACAGGATCTTGTCTGCCGAAGCTCTCAACTCTGAAGTAATTTTCACAAAGTCGAGAGCAGCACCGCCACCGCCACTGGCGTAACTAATGAATCGTTGTTTGGTGGGACCGACTCCTTTGTGGATTTCGCCTTTGGATGTCCCCCACTCGTCAGAAAACTTAGGCAGTAGTGCACTTGCGATAATCTCTACCGCGTCGACTCTGAAGAGGTTGCGAACCACACCGTCGTCAAAGGCCCCAAGAGTCTTTTCGGCAGCTGAATTCTTTGGACTGAACTCTCGCCAATTGTTAGTGGCGGGGTACGACCCCAGTACTTTGGCACTCTCAGAAAAGGCAATTCGATGAATCACTTCTTCATGTTCGAACTCGATGTATCCAGCAAGCCTTTCACCCACTGAGCCGTGACGTGCCAGGAGGTGACCATCGCGCGACTTGGACAACAACGTGATTGCAAGGTCAACGTAGGTTGTCTTCCCAGTCTCATTAGGGCCATAGACCACAAGCAGTGGAACTGGTTTTAGGCCGAGCGGTGAAACCTTCTTCCCGAATCGATGCGGTGCGATACTCGTAAGTCTCACGATTGAGTCACTCCCATGTCGCGAACAAGTCTGCGAATGAGCTCCCGCTTCATCTGAATGTGAAGAGAGTTGCTTTCCGAATCAGTCAATTGTTCGGATGACGCGATTCTGCTGTCGCGGAGAAACTCGTTGATCAATGTTTTCAGTTGACCCGACTCGACCGCACGGAGTAGGTCACCAATGACGTCGTCGCGTGTGGCGAGTGCGGCAAAGTCCAGGTCGGGAAGAACATTGACCAAGACCTCTTGAAGATGGCCATTGTTTAGCTTTGGTGCGAGCAGTCTTTGGAGCTGATCAATTAGGTTGGTTGGCTTCGTACCATCATCGGTAACTTTTTCGATCATTGCTAGCGCCTCACTTGACGTGCCCGTCAACGACACTGAGACGATTGGAAGGCGACTTCCAGCCTTGGCTTGTATCTGCTCTGAGATTGCGTCTTTGATTTTGTCGAGAGTCGTTAGAGACGAGCAGTCGATCTCGGTGTTGATGAACCGGAACTTGTCACATTCCACAAGTGATGGCTGTCCAACCCCGTTCTCGAGAATCGGAACAAGGAGTGCACCCTTCGGTCCTTCTTCGACCGCGAATCGACCCTGGAGATTGCCAGAATACGCCCAGAAACGATTTTCGCCCATCGACTCAATCCGTCGCTTGTGCACGTGCCCGAGGGCCCAGTAATGGACTGGCGAGTTGCTGAGGTCACCCACAGTGCAAGGGGCGTACGGGAGGTGCCCCGGGGAGCCGCCCACATTCGTGTGTAAAACGGCAATCAGCGCGCGAGCAGAACGAGTGTCTCTCTTCCCGAGCAAATCAGAAATCCTCTTTGCGAGATTCGCGTCTTCATGACGTTTGCTGAAAGACACTCCCGCCACAAGTACGTGACCGCCCCCCTTCAATTCGTGGCGAATCACCTCGGGCTCGGATGGTTGGAAGACGTGCACATTGCTGGGAAGTCCGACCACGGGCACATCAGTTGAATCGGAAGGATCATGGTTGCCGTGAACGATGTACACCTTGATGTCATGCTCTTCCAGCCGGCTGAGCTGCAGAGAGAAGTCGACTTGGGCGCCGGACTCTCGATCCGCGTCGTCATAGATATCGCCCGCGAGCACCAGAAACTCCGCCTGGTGTTGGATGGTCGCATCAACGAGACTGATCAGTGCCTTCTTTGCGAGCTCAGTGAGGCTTTCGGATTGGTCCTTGCCGAGGCCCCTTCCAAGGCGCGAGAGTGGCTGCCCCAAATGCAAGTCTGAAGCGTGGAGGAATACAGGAGACTTCATGGGTGGCATGGCATCTAGAGCGTAGTTGGCACGTGCTCGCAGAGGAAGTGCAAGTTACTGAGGTCGCTAGACGAGCCCATCAGTGTCCGAGGAGTGTGTGGCACTCATCAGATATTCTGCGTTCTGCGATGAGGTGTCGCCATCGGCTTTAGGGTGCGGTTACTGATCTTGAATCGGTGCGCGACAAGCCGAGTTCGTAGTCAGGTTGCCCCCAAACTGGATGTGGTGCGCCCAAACCAGTGACGAGCGGTCGTGGCACGAATCACGCAAGAGTTAGGGTTGGTTTTTGGATTTCATTCGCCAGGAGGGGCTGTGGGACAAGCGAAGGACGAGTTACATGAATTCACCAAACTGAGTCACAAGTACGAACTGATTTTGACTGGAATGTTTAACGACCTCCAGAACCAGCGCGACGTAATTCAAGTCCTCGAAAAGAGGGTGTTCGATCTCACCTCTAACGTCTCGCAGCTCCGCCAACGTGGTCAGTTTCTTGCGATCAGTCTCGTGGTCTCGGTAGCAGCGCTAGCTGTCTCTGTGGCGGCGTTACTAAGCGCCTTCTCGTGACGGTTCTCGATCAACTAGAAGAGTGGGCGAGCGGGCGACCGCAACATCGAAAGTCCGTCGACTTCAGCGAGGTGCATGGTCATTACGTGAAGCGGGCTGCTGGCTATGTCAACTTGAAACGCACGGCGATCGCATCGGCAGCACTGGGGACCGCCGGTTTCGTGCTCAATCAAATGTCCAACGAAACGATCTCGACAGACGCACTTGACGGGCGACTGCGCGAAGCGTTCCAGCTGCAATACCCCAACCTGGCGGCAGACAATGCACTCGATGGGCTGACAGTTGAGCAGGTGATCGAGCGCTACGGCAATGGGCTACGTGGCAAGTATTTTGAGGTTTATGTCCGTGATGAGTTGAACAGTGGCAACTCGATTGGTGGCCTCAGGCTGGAAAGTGGGCAATCGGCGACGCTCGCGGCGTCACCAACACAAGAAGGATGGGACCTCCTCATTGCGCCGGAGGGCAGTCTCTATCAGATCAAAGCCACCGACAGTGTCGCCTATCTGAAGTCGACGCTAAATGATCTTGAGGGTGAGGACATCGCCGTCATAACGACGAACCTCGATGCGGAGATTGACTCCTTGTCCGACGGTCTCTATATTGCGGCCGTCGACAGCGCAGTATTGGATGACGAGATTGCTAGCGAGCTGCTCAATGCGGCCGACGCTGATGGCATGCTGGACGAAGTTGGAGACTTTTTCTTCTTGCTGTCGCTCTTGTTGGGCTTACGCCTGGCGTGGGAGGCATACAAGCGCTATCGACAAGGGGCTCCTCTACAACAAATCGCACTCGAGTTAGGTCCGTCGATTGCAGGTCGGGTTATTGGCGGGCTATCCCCGATCCCAGGCTCGGGAACCGCCACAAAACTGGGATTGGATTTCGGGCTCGTGGCGCATCGCCGAAGGAAGGCACTCAAGCGGGCGAGTGCGCGGCTCGCTGCACTGATCGAAAGGATGACGCTCGCTAATGTACCGATGGGCTTGATGATGACCCAACAGAAGACGTAGAGCGCCGCAATGTGGTACGACGAGACCAAGACAGCCACTCAGCCGTGGATCGGCGTCAGTAAGCGATTGAAGCACTCACTGCATACGGCAAAGCTCTTGATTCGAACGAGAGAGCGTCTCCGATCTGGGTCAAGGACGTCTAACCTTCGGAGAGGGGGACAGGGGATGTTCGATGGGCGCATTTGACACGGTGTGGGATCCCGACGGCGGGGACGTGCAGGTCAAGTGTTTTGGCTGCTGTCAACAGGATTATGAGGTGGGTGATGAGGTTTCGCTCGAGCCAAGGATGCCGACTTGGGAGGGTTTCGACCCCGCGCAGTTGAAGCAGTATGCAGCATTGCGCAGTTACCAGGTGTATCTCCCGGACGGACGATT
>Ga0194115_10005492_pt1 | contig 13178 bp, 7 predicted proteins | sample TA2MahsurfametaG_3_FD_148656 | JGI IMG/M metagenome (GOLD analysis project Ga0194115, IMG submission 148656) | Freshwater microbial communities from Lake Tanganyika, Tanzania - TA2015002 Mahale S4 surface | ecosystem: Environmental > Aquatic > Freshwater > Lake | place: Tanzania: Lake Tanganyika...
AAGTCGAGTGAAATCCGCCGGAAGGTGCACTATAGGAAGTCCCAGGAGACGTGTAAGGTGCAGTGAAGAAGTAATCAGGATCTCCGAGCAGATACGAAGCAAACTCGCGGTAGACAGACGTCTTCTCTCTGTTCATCGTTAGGTTAGACGGGAACAGGACGAGGCCGTCAGACGAATCACCAGATTTTGCAGTCTGCAGATCAGAAGCGCTGAGGTAGATTCCTGTCGTCATGTCGAGGACAGCATTCGCTGTCTGCAGAGACGTGTCCTGGTCAAAGACAGTGACGAACAATGAAGACGTCAAGGAATTGACTGAAGCCGTCACGAAGTTCAGGTGGTTCTGCCTGTTCAGGCTTGAGCTAATTGTCTCCTGCGGGATATCAACAAGCTGGTTTAGAGACGATCTTGTGGTGCGCAGGTCACCGGGTGTTAGTTCTTTGTACATTAGGTCTCCGTTATGATGACTTCAACCTGCTTTCTGATGCCGGTATTGAGTCCAACGATATCAACGAAAGTGTGAATCTTTCCATCTGACGACTTGTACGTAGAGAAGTTCGTCGATGATAGTGACTTGGCTGCAACCTTAAAGGCGACTGAAGCGCCTGTCGTAGATTGTGTAGCCGCAACAATGTGGGTCGAAACATTTCCGCTGTTATAGCGAACAGGAAGAGGTTGACCGCTTGTAGTAGTAGCCTGCAGGAACAAGTTATTCACAGAGATCTCAAATGTGCTCTCCTGTAGCTCAACAGGAATTGAAGTTGAAGATCCCAGCCACTCAAGAGTCGCTGTGATCTGAGATGCAGCTCCGGCTTCATTGAGTGCTACGTAATCACCACTTGCAAGCCCTACCGTAAAGATCGGTAGATACACAAGGCTCGGATCTGCTGCCGTAATCAAGCGACTTGTGTACGCCAAGGAAGCTCGAGTCGGGGCCTCAAAGATAGGAGTCAATATGGAGATGTTATCGATTCCAACTGCCCTGCCATGAGTCTGGATGCGTGTGTAATCAATCTCAGCGTCACCAAGAGAGAACTTGGCTATCTGAAAGCTTCCGTTGTTCCTGGAGAGGAGCTGTCTACCCACATCTGTCAGAACAGCATCGACGATGATGTTGTTCGTTGTATTATCAAGAAAACCCATTTTGTCTCCTAGTCATAACTAAGCTGCAGGTCATGTTACTACGTGATCTCGATGAAATCTCTGAGCACCTGTGTCGTCTTTGTGGAAGCGTCAATGCTTGTAAATCTAGATGGAGTCGATGAGATGTTAAAGTCGAAGTTATTCTGTGCCAGAGTGTTCAAATCTACGAGGTTTAAACGGTAAAACTTTGTAGATGTTGAAGACTCTGTGTTCGTAAGAAGCATCTGCTCTTCAACACCGGGTTCTCTCTCTAGGAGCCTAAAGTCTGGATTCACAGCAAGAGATATTTGCTTAACAGATCTGACCTTGATAAGGTCTGTAAAGATCTCCTCATCCATCAGCAAGTTCGGATAAGCTATTGGTGCTCCTGACATGGAGAATCCACGAACAGACATTTGGTTCGTTGCTTTGACGTATCTAGCCTTCAACTGAACAGAGTATCCAGAGATGTTGTTGTGTGCGTCGATGCTGCAGATGGAGTAGATGTAGTCTTTGTCGGGCGACACATCCTCGTCAACAAAAGCTAGTGTAGGAAATGTTGACTTGATAATGTTTTTACACGGATACTTCTTAGAGAGCGTCTCTGTTCGGCCCTGCGTTGAATCAAAGTCGATCGTTGCAATCTGCCGGAAGGGTTGCGAAGCATCCTCTCGCCTAAAGACCAGAAAACCAACGATGTCAAACTGAGTTGTCGTAGGAATTCTCCAGTTGCAAACCATTCCAAACCGCGGGTAGATCTGCTGAGATATTGCAAGATCTCTCGGAGGCGGAGGCGGAAGAGAATCGTAGGGGTCAACTCGAACTATCTTGCCCTCAGACGCTACAAACACCGTCGATCTAGTGATTCTGTCGAACTCTAGTCCCTCTGCTGTTACGTCAGTTACTGTCACGTCAACAGGTACACCGTACACAGACCTAATCTTGTAAGTGTATGAGTACTTCATTGCAATCTTTCTGTCTATGAATTCAAAAGTAGACGGAGAGCTGACAAAAACTGAGGAGACAAAGTCTGTCTGATCTTCTGAATCTGGAGATGCAGATATTCTCTGCTTCTCAAAGATAAATCCGACGTGTGTCACCTTGTCAAAGCTGTATCCGTGATTGACATATTCGTCATCAATGATATAATCAAGCTCTGAGGACAGAACAGTACGCTGGCTAGTAGCAGCTGAAGCCGCAGCCTGGATAGTATCAGCTTTTCTCTCTAGTGCAGCAAGTTCATCCGCAAATATGTTGCTGTAATCTCTAGCTGCAGATCTAACAATATCACCAGCCAGGAGCCTGCTGATTGTTATGTCAACCGGTAGTCCAGATATCCTGTCTAGCGGATCAGTTGTTACATCAGATTGACGGATCAAGTTAAACACTCTAACTCCTGCTGCGAAGGAAGAGTTCGAAACAGACCTGTAGAGGCTAGGCGTGATCGGAGTTGGCACAGTAAGTGTCTGACCAGCTGAGACGTTTTGACGAAGAAGCTGATAGGCTTTTGTGCTAATTGCAGAATCGGAGATTGACAATCCTGTCGTGCTAACTGAAGCTACAGCACCTTCGTACAGTATTTTTGTTCTTGTCAAGTCTAGGACAGTTTCACTGGTAGCGACAGCTTCATCTGGAAGGACCTGACACTCTCCGGTGATCTTGACTTGCCTCGGGAACTTTCCTGCTCCGGTTAGGCGATTAAAAAGACTCTTCTCATAGATGTTAGAGCTATTGAGTGTCTCAGAATTCTCATTTAGATACTCATCAGATGTATAGTATCCGTACTGAAATTGAGCTCTCTCCCTTCTCACTTCAGAGAACTTTAGGAGAGGAATCATAAAAGACTCATAAGACGGCATTAGAAGCTTCCTTTTGTAATTGTCGTGCTAGGATCTACAGATATGAAGACTCTTCCTATTACCTGACTTGTGTCAATTCCTGCAGCCTCGGATGCTTTGACAGGAAATGCATAGACGCAATCAAAGTACTTAAATCCAAAAACGTCGTCTATGCTTCTGCTTTGACCAAAAAGGTTTGTCTTCTGGAAGGCACTTCCGAGCCTGGCTTTTGTGGCATTATCAAGCGATGAAATCTTCTGAGAGAACGTCCGCTCTTGATCGACTCTTATCTGAGAGTTTCTTGTAGGCTCAGAGTATGTTGCACTATCGAAAACTAGTGTTTCGCTAAAGTCAAGTCCGAGCAAAGTCCAGACAAAGTCTGCTGCAACTCCGCTAGCTAGCGCAGATTGAGCAGCTGGATTTCTACTAGTCTCTATGACAGAAAAAACTGAATTTCCGAGACGTGTGGTGGTCAAATCTTGAATTCCATCTACGTAAGATAGGCATCTTACGATGTTTGGACTCACTGCAGTGATAGGCTCTTGAGCGTCTCCAGGAAGAATCTCTTGTTTTCTCAGATTTGGAGAAAAAGTCTTAACAACCTCGCTTGAGGCGTCACCTACGACAAACCTAAAAGTTACATTGAAAGTATCAGTATCTAGAGAATTTGATGCTCTGCACCTCTCTAGAAATCCGTGAGGAAATCCAACAAAGTAGTAAGTTAGATCGTCTTCGTCAGCAGCTGCGAGAGTGTCATCAAGAACCTTAGCGCATGCAAGTTTAAATTCTTGCTCGCTTATCACTTCTTTAGAATTATAGTACTGATAACCAGAAGGAGTAAGTCTCCGAGCAAGCTCAGAACTCATGTGTATGAGTCCCTCTCTAGTGAGTGCTATGACAGGAGTTATGCCTCTAATGCTGTTGACTGACTGGATAGTGCTAGCTGCAGCGACCAGCGATGCTGGAAGATCGCTTGAGATTGTTGATATCGTAGATCTAGCAGATTCACCAATGTCACACACTTCCAAGCTGAGCATTGCCTGGTCAGTGAGTGTTCTAAAAGATGAAAAGATATTCTGCTGGACTTTTCTCAGCGAAGATCCGACTCTTTGACCTTGCGGTGATGTGAGATTTTCATCTCCTGGGATCAAGATCGATGTTGCTGCACCTGATACTGTGTAGTTAATAGCTCTTGCAATGGCTGCAAGATCTGTTCGATAGAACGTAACAACAGCGGAATTGATCTCTGTGTCCGAATTTGTCAATCTTATAAAGATGTTCTTTAAAGAGCCTCCGATTAATTGTATTGCAAAAGATCTAAATGCTCTCATTTGAGATTCGTTAAAGTTTTCTCCGAGATTAATTCGAATAGCTTCGTCTATTCTTGAAAAGACCGGGTGCACGTCAACACTCTCGTACAGGCCTGTTCTTGTCCAGCCAGGAAGTTCACCTAGAATAACAACTTTTCTAACAATTTCATCATCAGCAGCGGCATCTCCGTAGTCAAAGTTTAAGGAATCTCCTGACCCTGGAGAAATCTGAGGGAAAACGATCTCGATTCCAGAAGCATTTGTTGGTAGAATTTCTGAAAAGTTATCTCTCAGACTATTTGCTCTTTGGACGATGCAAGCAATGTCAAGAAGCGCTGCGCTCCATTCGAATTCATTTTCAGAAGATGAGAATCTATCAATTTCAAGCCACGTAAGAACATCTCCAACAATGTTCAGTACAGCGCTTGCGAACCTAAGAATCTGGCTTTCTGGATCGATAGGAGAGAATCTTGAAGTAGCTTCAGCAAAGTCCTTAACTCGAGATGATAAGTCTAGGTTTCTAGCTGCAACATTAGTAGAAGCTTGCCGAAATCCATCATAATCTCTTTGATCTTTTGAAAAGCTGGGAAGCAAAGCTGAATCTTCAAAAGAAGCATATCCATCCGGCATTGCATTTGAAAAACTGGACCTTGAAAAAGTCTCTACTGTTGTGCTCGATCCTGCTGGTCTAAAAAAGAAGCTACTAAGAATATCTTGAACGTTGGCAGGAAATCCGCCTAGCGAATATGCATCATAGACGTTCAATGGCGGTGAGGTCTTTTTAGTCTTGAAAGGAGGAATCTCAGCGATCATTCTTGCAAGACCAATCATGCACTGTTCAAGCGTGTCATCAGCCGGTCTTGTAACGTAATCAGGAAGTTCAACAGCTTCGGCCGGATATCGAGAACTCCTGACGTAGAGAGCGCTTGATGCAAAGTCGCCTACTGCGTCGCTCTCTTTGAAAGTAGAAACTACACTCTGGGGAAAGAAGCAGAGGTCGTTGGACATCAAAGCAAGGTTAAAAACTCTGGAAGCAAAAGTCTTTTCTTTAAAATCAGACATTGCTGTTGGAATCGAAGCAAAGTAGTCGTCGAGCTTTGACTTTCCAAAGAAAGGCTCTCTACAGATGTCGTCGATAAACAAGTTAGAAAACCCGATTCTTGCAGGAAGGTTGTTTCTGTAGTCTAAGCTTCTCCTGGGTTTTGAACTTATACCAAAACCCGCAAGAAATCGAGAAAGCAAACTCTTCGAAGAGTAGACACTTCTAAGAGCATCAAGGACTTTTTTGGATTGTAGAAACAGATCGACGTTAAAGCTAGAAACATACTGCTGGTCTTCTCGAGAAAGAGAAGCAGAGATAAGCTGTGTCGTCGTTGAGATTGAATCTGAGTCTAGAAGGTACTGGACTTCAGCAAGCTGAAATAGTGGATTATTAATATTCGCTATATTGAGAGCTGGGTTGTACGCAGCAATCAGATGCGGACGATTAGTCGAGAGACTCTTAGCAGCAGTAAAAGCATCGTACCCAGAGGTTGGCAGCGCTGCAAGCTGCGCGACCTGATTTACTGCCTCACTTTGGCCGCTTGAGTTAAGATAAGACGCGAACGGCGTTGTAGGTGTGTAATCAGCAGGCGGTCCTGTCGCAGTCCACCCGGGTGTCGAAGACCTGGGTCTTGTTGCAACTGTAACGTCAGATACTGTAAACCTAGCCAATTTGTACCTCTTCTAGATCTAAGACTATTGATTGAGCGGGGCCAGCTGTTCCGTCAAAATCGATCGGTGCAATACTATAGACTATCTTTCCTGGAACTCTTCCAAAGACGGGATCTATAAATTGATACCTTGATGACTTCGACTGAAGTGGAACCTTGCATATTTGCGAGACAGTACCATTTCCAATCTGAGCGCTTACAGAGAAGTAAGAAAAGCTCGTGCTAGTGGGATAAGCCCAAGAGATAACGTTTTTCTGGCCAAGAACTCTCTTTGCCTGCACGTTCGAAAATCCTGGAAACTGCTTTGCAATCTTACTTGAAGAATAGCAGAAAACGTGACCAGTTAGATTGAAAGTCTTTGCAGATTCTGACGTTGAGATTATTCCATCGATCAGAGATCTCTGTGTATAGATCTTTGACTTTACTCCGTCTTCGACCACGATTCCTGTATCGAGATTGGGAGCTAATGACCTTGCACTAACTCTTGAAACTCTGCTCTTCGAGACGAGCTGCGGCTGTGAGGAGAGCTTCTTTATTGCACTAATCTGCTGTCGAGGAGTCGCGGTCTTTGGAAGCACAAAGATCGACTGGCTGTTTTCAATGGTTATGCTAAATTGATCTTCTGAGAACTCTCCAACATATGTCTGCTCACCATCGATCTCAGAGACTGAGTAGACGTCGTACAGGATCTTCTCTGCAGTCTGTGATCTTATCTGCTTAATCTCATCAGCGTAGGCGTCAGTGAGTGACTTAGTGCTTAGATCTTTGGTTACTACATCGAGAGTTGACCCTTGATCCTTGCGCACCATTCTGACGCTGAGAGTGCTACCCTTCTGAGAGAACTCAGGTTCGAAAACATATGAGTCGTTGATCAGGTTAAAGTCCACTAGAAGCTCGTGGCTGGATCTCTGAAGAGATCCGTCTCTTTCAATGTAGACCTCGTAGGAGAATCTGTTTGAGAAATTCGGAAAGAATTGTTCTACGATGGTTGGATCTGTGAAAACAGCAGAACCCTGGTCTGCAGTAAAAAATCCTAGAAGATCTTCGATCTTGGTGTCAAGATTTCTCCTAACTACTTTGATCCTTGTTGTGCGATCTGGGAGCCCGACAGCCTCTGCTGTTATTCCAGAAAGATCTTGCTTTCTGAGAACGACTGCACTTAGATCTTCTCTCTTGTAAGCAGGCGTGACAAGCGTCCTAACCGGCTGTCCGCAGACTCTACCTGATTCATCTACAGCAGTTGCGTAGACTTCAACGTACTCTTTTTCAGTGCAGATCACAGTAATTGATGCAGAACGACTTGCAGAATCAACAGTGACTGTTGACTGTACCGGGCTAGCTCTGTGCTTCTCTGATTCACTCCACGTTCTGTAGGAGAAATCAACTGACGCAATCTTCTGTCTGTTCTCCAGATAAGCAGAAAACTTAATCCGTCCCCTGTCGATCCGAGTGAAGTTGAGTGTCTTAATCTTTTGAGACAGCTGATTTTGTCCAACAACAAAAGGCCTTGGAACGCTTGCGACTTGTGTACTAACAATTTTCTGACCTTTTAGTCCTACGATCTGGATTATGATCTGTTGGTTTTCTGCAACGAAGGTGTCTAGCTTTACAACAACAGGTATCGCTCTTTTGGTGAGCTGATCTCTTGCAATCCTTGCAACCAGATATCCTGGCTGAGTTATTGAGCTGTCATCTTGCGCGAATGACAAAAGAGATTCAGATAATATGAAGTGTCCGGGCGCTTCTTGTAGACCTAATATGGTCAATCCAAGCGTCGATCCTGGGATGTAGAACTTTAAGTTTTTTAGGTTGGGCTTTAAAACTGACAAAGACCCCAGGGTCTGACTTTCAACAGCGTCTTTCTTTTTGGACTCAACTTGAAGGCTGATGGGGGAGGTTGTGGACTTTTTTATGTTGGACTTTGAAGCAGATGCTGCTTTGTTGGGAACTTTCTTGATAAAGATTCTCAGTTCATCTAGGCTTGAAACTTGTGATTCTTTTCCAGGAATAGGAAACAAGTTAAAACTCACAGAATCACCGGTGTCAGCTCTAAAGATCAAGACCTGACTCTGGTCGATGCTAAAGATGTCATCTTTTTGCTGTATCTGTATCAAAATCTCACCAGAACTGTGAACAGGTTGACGAAAGAGAACGATTGATCTCGAACTATTCTCTTTCCTGCAAAGAAGACGTGAGCGTTAGATCCATCTCCGAGTGTGGAGGGACCGTAGTACACCATATCAAGCTTGTTCCATTCGCTGCTAGTCTCTGCAGATTCATCGTATTCAAAAATCTGAGCAGCGACTGACATTAGCGCGCTGTTGTCTTCAAGAAAGAAGTCAAAAGAAGGAACAGAAGAAACTGTCTGCGGGTCGAAAGCAGTGAATGAAAATAGCTGTGGAATTCCGAAGAAAGAAAAGACATCTGTGTCGCCGGTGGCACTCTCGACAACAGGAGGCATGTACTTAAAGCTGTTGAAGTTCTTAAACCTATTGTCAGTGAAGACGTAAGCGACATCGCTTAGCTGAACTGTATCGCTACCGTATGTGTAGTCACTATTGCTTACGCTAAGGCTTGATCTGTTCTGGACAACAGCAGAGTCAAAGTTTTCAAACGTCAAGTCGCTTCTGATCAGGGACATTGCGTCGAGGATCTCTCCCGTCCGCAAGACCGTCTTGTCAAATGTTTGAAATCGAGTGTCTGCTGAGCCGCTGGTTATGAGCGTAGTTGTGGCACCTTCAGTAACTGTTGGAGGTATTAGAACACCGTTGAAGTCTCTCTCGAGCGTTATAACATCGCCTGCAGAGGCGTGCGCTTCAAAAGTAAAGCTAGAAGGCATCGGCGTCCGAACACCCGTCGATCCCGAGACGTAGTAAGTCCCAGAGTCAGTGAATGTTGCAAAGGAGATGTTGAATTTGCCGGCAGCGAGGTCTTTCTTCCCTTCTCCTGTCAGTACAAAGTCAACAATCCTGCTACGTGAGTCAAGTATTCCCGCCATGCATCTCTACTTATCGCTAACCTACGGTCCAAAGACGCGAGTGAAAGGCGAGAAGGATAGATCAATGACGAACGGGCTCGAAGACTTAGCTGCTTTGCTTGCCGGAATATCATCAATGTAAGGCTTTGAGCTTGTAACGTAGTAGACAGTGTTTGAAGAGCTCACTTGCACCGGAACAGAGAACCCGGCTGCGAAGCTGCCTCTTTTGACATAGAACTTAGTGTCAGAACCTTGATCAAATCGATCTCGCAGATGTCCAAATCTGTCTCTTCTAAAATAGCTCTTGTAAGTTTTAGGTGACAAAGACGGATCAAAGACGACATAGTCACTTGACTGAAGCTGCAGTGATCTATTGAGCATCCGCTTTCCAGATGTAGACCCATAGTATCCTGTAACTGATCTATCTGTCGTTGCTGACATGATGCCGGAAACAATCGATGAATAGATGGTTCCACTCAGCGTGCTAACCGGCTCAATGTCAAACTCGTCATGATCTCTAGATGCATCCACTATTGCATTAAACGCCGGACCAGACGAGAAGCGCACTGTGTTAACAATCTTCTGGCGCCCATCTCTCAGCAAAGATCCAACCAGTATGATCTTGGCATTAGATGAAGCTGATAGCACCATGTGACTGCCTGTGATTCCTAGTCCTCTCTGAAAATCAACTCCATCAGCAAGCATAGAAGTTGAAACATACCGTCTATTGAATCCGACTCCAACATCAAATCCAAAAATTAGCTCATCTTCAGGAAACAAAAGATAGGGAGAAGGTGAGCCCTCTGGAGACCCGACAGAAGAGAAAGACTGGTTTGCTGATCCAAACGGTCCTGCAACAGTAGTGGGTACAACAAAGTCAGCTTTAGCGACTGAGTAGGGAGAAAGAGTTCCTCCTGGAAATCTGTTGAATATTGATCTCTCTGATGAGATTATTTCTGGTGGTGGAATGTCTGTCTTGGAGTCTATTGCAAAATTTCCATCAAAATAGAACTTGAACTTATTTGAACCGTTGATGTAGTTAGAAGAAGAAATTGCTAAATTTGCGTTATTTCTTCCTCCTGGCCAGTAATTTTGGAAAAACCCAGAGGAGGGTTCTCCTGCATTGGTGTAGGTCCCAATATTTGAAACTCCGCCAAACAGCCTCGGATATACTCGAGGAGGAACTGAGATATTTACAGTAGTTTTCTGAGTTCCAGTTCCTATAATTGCGTTGCCCTGATTGAAGTCAATAGAAAAATCAGGAGAATGTATTGGAAGACCACCCATCGTGCTAAGACTGGGACTATTGAAAAAGCTCATCTGAGCATGAGTAATAAGATTTCTAATACTACTACTGACATCTTGAACTGTGTCTCTTCTCTGGTTGTTATGGCGCTGGTGGTAGAGAAAGAAAACGTAGTTGTCTATGTCTCTGTAGAAGCCCCAGGCTTTTTGCCCTGGCGCGACAGCTCCTGAGTAGTTTTGCAATCTCTCGGCCGCGACATCCATCTGTATGATAACTTTGTCCAGAAGGAAAGGTTCTTGGATGTAATCTGACATCTTCAGACACTGAGATGAAGTTGCATGGTACCGCGGTGCTCCAGGAGCAGAGAAGAAAGCCGTGGGAGCTCCAATGTGTCGGTATCCTATAGCTTCTGCTGCTGCTAGAGACAGGCTTGCAGAAGCAGCAATGTTGGGCGAAACAGCAAACTGCATACAGATTCTGTCAAGGTCTGTGACTGTCGCTATTGGATCTGCAACTGTCTGATTTGCTACTGTCCTGTCTGGTACGACGGCTCCGGTTGCTGGATCGTGCATTCCAATATCTTCCCAGGCTTTCCTCTTGAAATTAAAGTAGCAAAATCCAGAAGATCCATCTTTATTTGCATCTGGATCAGTCTTAGACCTCGTAGAATCAAGCCTATAAAGCTCTTTGTCTGACTTTGGTGATATATCGATCTCAATCTGCGTCTTGGTCAGAGAGCTTGTAGAGAATCCGTAAAAATTCTCTTTCTTTGAATCGTAGTTGATCTCAATGGGTGCGGCTGCATCTTTGTACTTTTCATTATATTCTTTTCTTGCCACTTTTCGATAGATGCTGTCAGGATCTACGCTTACATTTGCAGTTATTGAAGTGCTTGAATTGGAAATAGAGAGATCTGGAAAAGCTCTAGTTTGAGATACACCCGGATCTACTTGCGTGTCATCAAAGACAAGAGTTCCGACAGGAGACCTTGGCATATAAGAATTTCCAATCTTCTCTATCGGAATTCCTTTGTATGCTTCAATGTCTCTAGCTAGAGCCCTTGCTGGCGGTGATTTAACTAGCTTGCTCATCTATGAAGGCCTCCGTACACCAACGTGCAAGTTCCGCTCTCTGCAAAATCATAGGCGCCTGCTCCTCCAATGACGGTCTTTTTTACGCGAGGCACAGATATCATAGAGAACTCATCGTGAATGTCTTTCGATGCATCGTCGTTAAAAGTTTCAAAGTTGACTTCTTCTTTGATGTAACCGTCATATTTGACTGTACCAAAAAAGTTTGCATCGTCAAGAATCTTTCTCGGATTGGACATCACCGCTGATTCTTGAGAAAGTCTTTCATTCTCAAATCTTCCACACGTAGCAAATGTAGAAGCTCTAAATCCTCGCTTCTTCTCTACTGTTAGTCTCAAAGAGACTGTATCAAGCGGTTCTATTGCAGCTGATGGTGCTCTTCTAGGTATCGTTGAGAAATAGACGTCATTCGTATTTAGCAGACCTGCAGAATTAACGGGCTTGTGTGTGTCTACATAAGCCTCAAATACAACAGAATCAAGAGCAGAGCCGACTGAATTGTTCTGCAGTGCGTGTGTGAAAGGCTCTTTGCTAATATCTCCAATGCTAAAGAACGGACTTATGGTGGATAGAGCAGTGTTCCTAGACTTTACATCGTGTCCCTGGAGTAGATCGGCACGATCTGTCCTGCTATTTCCAGTCTTCTTGTACTCGTAATTCGAGTTGTCTCCGTCGGTGTAGACTTTCAAGATCTTGTAAACCTCGCTGAAAATGATGTCAACTTGATTGTGCTAGCTCTAAATCTGTCGACTTCATTCAAGTAGAGCTCATCGAAGAAGAATCTGTGGCGGCTTCTCTCAAGAGAGTGCGGCTCTATAACTTGATTTATTCCGTAGAATCGAGTCTTGGCAGGAATTAGCTGAGAGATTAGGACCTCTAGTGATCCATCGAGCCATCTGTAGAGCCTTGAGAACCTATCGAGGTCTATGTCAGATGTTAGTCTATTGAAGTAGACCTTTGAGAAGTCATCAAGATCAGAATAAGAACTATCGAAGTAAGAACTTGGTCGGCCGAGAGCATCATCGAAGAAGTCAAGATTAGAAGTGGCCTTCAAAATATCTCTGTTCAGATTTGAAGCAAACGAATATTCAATTGAAAGCCTGTTGTCATCAAGAACTTCTTCGTCTTCGGGAAGCTGGTATTGAGGTGCAACGACTGCAAGAACTTCATCTGGCTGGGGATTTGACAGAGATCTCACTCTTGACTTTTGATCGTTCTCAAGAAGGTCAAAAAAGGGCGAAAGGGCAAGAACTGTTTCTGCAATAGGCTTCAAAATCTTCTTGTTTGATTCAAATCCCCGCAGTTCAAGGTGTTTTCCGCTCTGGGAGAAGTCAAATCCGACTATGGATCCTGCATTGGACGAAGTTAGCGTTGCCTGCGCGAGGGAGACGTCCTGTCTAAGACGCTCAAAGGATCCTGTGACTTTTGTCTCGTAAAAGAAGTTCTTCCTCGGATCCCTAACTCCAAGCGATTCAAAATCTTTAGTGTGATCAGTCCACTCATCGAGCGTGATGTACTTTGACCAGAACCTAATGTTTGAGAGCTGTCCTGTGAAATTAGTGTATGAAGACTGCTGGTTACCATTCAAAAAGAGATTGCTTGTCTCAAGGCTTTGAGATCCGATAACCAAGAAGGTGCCAGATGCATTGTACTGACTTGTTACGTTTTGCAAGACGTCAGAGCTACTAGGAACAAGAGTTATACTTGATGCGCTGGAGAAAGTCAGAGATCCAGCGTTCTGCCTTGAGACTCTAAGAAACAGCTCGTCGAGGCTTGTTCCAACAGAATATCCTGCAGATCTTCCAAAGTTTACAGACCAGATTCCTCCATCGAAAGGATCTGTATCAACTCTAAGTCTTTGAATCTGCGCTGAGGTATCTTCAAA
>Ga0194115_10005498_pt1 | contig 13170 bp, 13 predicted proteins | sample TA2MahsurfametaG_3_FD_148656 | JGI IMG/M metagenome (GOLD analysis project Ga0194115, IMG submission 148656) | Freshwater microbial communities from Lake Tanganyika, Tanzania - TA2015002 Mahale S4 surface | ecosystem: Environmental > Aquatic > Freshwater > Lake | place: Tanzania: Lake...
TGGCATATCGTGTGGTCATCTACTAGTACGGCTAGATAGCATTCCTTCATCTACGGGAACCAACCGTCAGGGCTATCTGCACCATTCACCAATGCTAGACATGTGCTTGAGATCCAATCTGGATAGTGGTTGGGAATCGTGTGCATTCTTCTTGGCCCTCTCTCTCTCTCTTTACATAGGGTTTCGTGTACCGCTGCCGATCATGATGATGAAGAAGAAGATGATTGATAGGGAAATCGGAAACGGTATCGTATTCAACCCGCTACCTAAACCTGATGTCTTCTCCTTGACAATCCAAAGAATAGGACAACCATTATTGGGGTGAAAAATTCGGCGGGTGATCCAAGAACCGATAGGTTCACCCCCCAAAAATTCTCAATAAGAAAAAGAGTGATAGCAGTCCTCCAACTACTCGTACTCACAACCACATGTGACGTAGTTCGATGAATTCATTCGTACGTGGCCATACAATTGTTTGTCATACGTAGATAGTCGGGCACCAACTAACAAAGTCCATCACAACATCTCCGGGGGCAAGTAACATGTCCATCACCACAACGGCTCGTCTCCTACTCCCTGGACGGGAAAATTGGATGTACAACGACCTCCCAACCACAGAACAGTAGCAGCTATACGAATTCGGACTGTTAGGAGTGTCCCGCCGCGTCAAAAAATACTATCCTGGAATGAATTTTCTCGTTTTCCCGAAGGAAGGTAAAAAAACATCATTGGCTTTTTTTCACTTTCTCACTGACGGTGACAGGATGTTGTTTTCACTGGTTGCAATTCGTTAGCCAAATAATGTTTCATTTATTGTCCGACCTTCAATCAGGGAGGCTTTTCGAAGAAACCACATAAATGGGGTTGAAAGAGGAATAAAGCGGCCGACCTGCTCGCAATATGGTACCTGTACTGTTTTCCGTATATACCTGGCAGGGATCATGCATACAGTACCGCAGATTTTTCTCCGGTCTATTCAAATAATGGTTGCAAAAACTGTAATTTATCTGGAAGTTCCATCCTATAATTCAGGCCTTGAAGAGGACGTACGGGAATCGAAGCTGCAATTCCGCGGACGGACAACCAGATGTTCCTAACTCTATAAGTTAGGAATGTTTACTTATGGAGGATTGGTATGACATCCCAAAGAAAACACGTTATGCACTTACGATTAGACTACTGAGGTACGAGATGCGATAAGATGCTAAAATAGTGTCTATCGAGTTAAGCCAACACACTAGCCAAACCAAGCAACCGAGATGACAAGGCCCTCAGGAGAAGAGGCCAATACTAACAGCCTAGATCACGTCCCAACTCATATCAATCTGTAGGCCTGACGTCTTACTGGCCTCATGTGATACTAACAGTCCGAGGACGCGATGCTCCCTGAAGACTTCGTCCCTGGCCCGTATACTGTGATTATTGATCGTCGAAAACAAACCACAAAAGCACCAGGGAATCAACGTCTACGGATGATTGCCATGTCGTTTCTCGATGAATACGCCAACGCAATTGAAAACAAATCAAGCAAGTCGCGGATCGTCGCCATCATCAGGCGAATGTTTGAAGATATGTGCGCCGACAGAGGCGCCTTCGTGCGGCTTGGTGCGGATGATCGATGGTACAAAGTCCAAGACGCCGTCGCAACTGAAAAGGTTGGGTACACGATGAGAGAGCTGTTGGGTGAACAATATCGCTCCAGCTCCAAGGGGAAGAAAAGGGTCAGGGCTTCAGTCAGTCGTACGAGGAGATGATTCCTCGACATCAGAACAAGTAGAACAAGAAGGGTGAAAGGCGATTTTTCCAATGTCGTTCGAGATCTCGGGTCTCTGGTGCCGAGAAGCCACAGACGAGAGTGGAATACTTCCCGTCTCCACGCTCTAGACAGTCAAAACAGTTGCTGATGCGTCATAGTTGATAGAAGATTTCCAAACTAGTAGAACAAACAAGTCGGGTAAAGTATCTACACTTTTCATCTTCGGAATTGGGAAATGGGTGGGATAATAATTGCAACCCAGCTTGCTTGGAAAATGCCTTGACGGTGTATCGTGGCTTGATGGCGTAGTTTTTAGAAGATACCTGGCGTGTGGAAGAGGAGAACTTGACTTGCGAAGCTTCCAATTCGTATTACCACGAAGGGGCTATGTCGACATAGCAACATTCAGGCCAAAGATAGATCACCACTTTGCTACTATTCTTTCCTGACGTGTAATGCTAGAAGAGGGTGATCGACTTGATAGTACTCGTTCCTCAACAGTCCCGACCTTATCATGACCTACGAAGAAGAAAAGGAAGTGTTGATACCTCGATTCATCGCCTGGGAATGGTAGACCTTGTATGTTACAACTTCCCCACACTACTTGATCAACGTCAACGTAGATGCTCTTCTTGATGTTAATGGGAAGCGTACGGCAAGAAATAGGATATTGTACCCCCCAATGATACGATGTTTCTTGGTCCGACCACGCAGCAACTCTGGCCACTTGTAAGTTACGAACTCGACTTCACGTCCGACCTTATCAGCCATGGGTTTGGAGAGGTCTTGAATGTAGAAGACAAGAAGTCCTCCAAGAGCCAGAATTTCACCGTGGAGTATGTCCGTTTTGTGACGGAGATTATTGTGCGGTCGTATATATGACCAGTCGCGAACGAAAACCACATCCAGGATTCGCTCTCAACTGCCAATAACTGACATTCTTCATCACCAATCTGTCGGAACAATATTTTGTACACGTTGCCGAGACAATTTGATATGTGACTTGTATCGGTCGGTCAGGTCCAATTTCCATGGTTGTCGTCCCGCCGTCGTCAACTTTTTGCGTCTGCATCTACTACCCAGGAATGCCGGTGGGTATCATCGGGTGAGATCCATACCTCGTACCATTTCTCTAAGTGCAAGTTACGGACGTATAGAAATGCCAAATCCCCTGTACCTCGAAGGTTCTCGTTGGGAAGACGGGATGTCTGGATGCACAGATAGATCCGAACAGATTCGACCGTCTCCCAAGACGACAAAGGCTTTGGGTTGATGTTCCTGTTATCCATATTAATGTTCCTGCTGTCAACATTAATGCTGTAGCTTTACAAGATATTCCTCTGCCGAGGTCCGATGCAATTCACACGTCAGACTTCGTGCCCCTGGGGTACCAATTGTAAATGTGGAATTATTTCATCTTGATCTAAATGTTGAGAAACTTCTAGGACCACCTGTGTCGCCCCATGGTAGGTAGGAATCGATACAGGAGAAATGATCGTCAATTGATCCAAGAAAGTCCAGGATGATGGCGCTGATGATGGGTCACTACTCTTTTTCTTCGCCAACGAAGATTCTTGACAGAAGAAGGAAGACCAAAAGGCATGAGCTCCACATGAGACATTATGCGGTGAACTTGGCCGAGGTGCTTGGACGGAAATTTGAACTTCACGATTGATGATGGGCGACACAAAATTATCCTCCTCCTCTTTTCCCTTTATGACTCGGTCACGCCCGTCCAAGATTGCAACTCCCACCGCAACGAGGCTCGTCTTCTAGATACCATCACTATCTCCAGTACTGCTGCGACAATTTGGTGTAATCCGAGGAAAAGCCAGCACGAGGATCTATTTGAATGCGATGACATCCAGGTTTTTGACATGTATTTGGATTGTCTCAAGCAACCATGATGAATGAGAGGAAACGACCGGGTCACGAAAGACCCCCGCCGAAACTGTGTACAGTCACAAAGCGGGATTCCCTTGGAAGCCACCGCGCGGATTCCATTCTTGGCGTGCGTCCTTTGTCCGACCTCTTGAAATGTGAGCATATTTTGACTGTGACTACGGTAGTTTGATTCCATAAACTGATAAAGTGGGTACGGTATGTATGTACAGGAAAGGATGAATCTCACCAACCCATCGTGGAATGGGACAAACTAACAAAGTTGGTGTGGCTTCGTTTCGATCTTATTGTGCCCCATAGTTCCTCAAAGACTCTATCTTTACCCTCCCCATGTTGCTCACAAAGCACAACGAAGTTCATTCGAAGAAGTTAGAGGCCAAAATCATGGTCCCCTTGTTCCTTCGACCAGTGCACATTGGCTCGACACCGATTACTTGATAGCATTCCTTAATCTATAGGAACCAACTCTCATGGCTCCCTACGGCATTCACTATTGCTGAACATGTGCTTGAGATCCAATCTGGAAAGTGGTTGGGAATCGTGTGCATTCTTCCTGGTCCTCCCTCTTTTTTTCAGGGGTTTCGTGCACCGCCGCCGATCATGAAGAAGAAGATGATGATGATGATTGATAGGGAAATCGGAAACGGTATCGTATTCAACCCGCTACCCAAATCTGAAGTCTTCTCCTCGAAAAATCCAAAGAGTACGACAACTATTTCGGGGTGAAACATTCGGCGTGTAATCCAAGAAACGATGTCCACCCCAAAAAATTCTCAAGAAGAAAAACGGTGGTAGTAGCCCTCCAATTACTCGTACTCACGTCCACATGTGACGTGGTTCGAGGAATTCATCCTTACGTTGCCTTACAATTCGTCGTCATACGTAGATAGAAGGGCGCAACTAACAAAGTCCACCACAACATGTCCGGGAGCAACCAACGAGTCCATCATCACAACAGCTCCTCTCTTCTTCTCCCTGGTGTTGTGAGCGCTCCAGAAGTTGCGGGGCGGGAAAATTGGATACATAACGACTTCCCAACGACAGAACTTTAATAGCAATAGGAACTCGAACTGATAAGTGTTTCCTTTCGCATCATGATCTTTGGGGTGGATTATCAAACGCCACCATCACGCAAACTATGAACAGTTCGATCATAGAACCGACTATCAGTCTTTGTGCGGCGCTGCCATGCTTGCGTCTCCCCGCCATGTTCTACCGCCGTCGTCAGGACCATCCTCACAGAAAAGTACCGTCACAGAGGACGTCATGATGCTCCAAAAAACCATTCAAGAGAAGGTATCGGCTCCCACGAGACGACGAAACAAGAAACACTCCAACAAGGAGGACGTAACGCCCCCGGAAGACTTTGTTCCTGGTCCATATAGTGTGATCATTGATCGTCGAAACGAGCCACACAAGCACCAGGGAATCAACGTCTACGGATGATTGTCATGTCCTTTCTTGATGAATACGCCAAAGCACTGGACAACAGACCAATCAAGTCACGTATCGTGACTACAATCTGGCGAATGTTTGAAGATATGTGCCCCGACGGAGATGCCTTCGTGCGGCTTGGTGATGATGATCGATGGTATGAAGTTCAGGACGCCGTAGCAACTGAAAAGGTTGGGTATACGATGAGAGAACTGTTGGGTGAACAATATTGCTCCAGTTCCAAGGGGAAGAAAAGGGTCAAGTTTCAGTCAGTCGTACGAGAAGATCATTTCTCGACATCAGAACAAGTAGAATGCGAAGGGTGAAAGGCTGACTTTTCCAACGTCGTCCGAGATCTCGGGTCTCTGGTGCTAAGAAGCCACAGACGAGAGTAGAATGCTCCTCATCTCCATGCTCTAGACCGTCAAAACAGTTGCTGATGGATCATGATTCATAGTTGAGAGTTCCAAGCTAATACAAGAACCCAAGTCGGGTTCATTTTCGGAATTGATCATGGTGGGATGATCACTGCAACCCAGCTTGCTTGGAAAATGCCTTGACGGCGTATCGTGGTTTGATGGCGAAGCTTTTGAAAGATACCGGGGCTTGTGGCTGAGGAAACTTGGTTTGCGAAGCTTCCGATACGTACGTCCGAGAAGGGGCCTTGTCGATGCAACAACATTCAGGCCAAAGATAGATCACCATTGTGCTACTATTCTTTCCTCAAGTGTAATGCTAGAAGAGGCTGATCTACTTCATAGTACCCGTTCCGCATCAGTCCCGATCATATCATGATCTACAAGAAAGAAAAGAAAGCGTTGATACCGTGATGCAGCTCCTAGGAAATTGTGGCTCCTTACATCGCCTGTCTGTGCTGTACGCCACTGTCTTTTCTCGATGAATACGCCAAGGCGCTGGACGACAGACCAAGCAAGTCGCGGATCGTCGCCACCATCAGGCGAATGTTTGAAGATATGTGTCCTGACGGATGTGCCTTCGTGCGGCTTGGTGCAGATGATGATCGATGGTACAAAGTCCAAGACGCCGTCGCAACTGAAAAGGTTAGGTATACGATGAGAGAACTATTGGGTGAACGATATCGCTCCAGTTCCAAGGGGAAGAAAAGGGTCAGGCTTCAGTCATTCCTACAAGGAGGAGGTGATCCTTCTACACTATGACAAGGGAATCAAGAAGATTCAACCACGGTTGTTGCCATCGCCGTTCGAGTTCTCGGGTCTCTGGTGCCGTGAAGACACAGACCAGAGCTGAAATCTTTCTCGTCTCCTCTCTCTAGATTTCTCGTCTCCACGATCTAAACCGTCAAAACAAGTTGTTGATGCACCAAAAGACGTGATACTAGTAGATTTCGAAACCAGTAGAAGAAACTACCTCGTGAAATGTATCTGTGTTATTCATTTTCGGAATGATTCTGGATGATAATGGTAACCCAGCTGGCTTGTAGAATGGCTTAACAGCATGCCAGTGATTTGATGGCAAAGCCTTTGGAAGATACCTGGCGTGTGGACGAGGAGAGCTTGTTTTGCAAAACTCCGAGTCGTACTAGCATCAACGAGAGGCTCTATCATCAGACACCACGCAAAAGACAGATCACAATCATCATATTCTTGTTCCGCCCCCAACTTGTCATACAAGAAGAGCCTGATCTACTTGATCCTAATCCTCCATCAACAGTCCTGATCACATCCTGATTGACGAGAAAGAAAAGAAAGAGCTTATGCCGCAATCCATCATCAGTCATCTCTACGGAAATGGCGGTACCTCCGTCTGTGGAAAACGTGATTGCTAGAGGTTCGACGCAGCATGACATCCGCTTGATTCCGGTATGACCCCTCATGTGGCCCACGATACTGGACATTAGAAACGAACGTGGTTTGTTGTACAGTACCCCCTTTCCGAATACCCCTCATTTTCGTTTACCCCCTTTTCGCCGGATTCGCAAAACGACACGAATGTGAGCACCGGATAAAAATTGCGCGTACGATCTCGGGTCACTCACAGTCGCTGTCAGAACGGATACAAAAAAAAATCCTCCTCTCGTATGAATAGGACATCATTATTTGCAACATGCCTCCTCCTGTTGGTCCAGACACCTGCCCTTCTGGCACTTTCGAGCCACACCATTACTCTTCTGAAGACCTAGCGCATCAGGAGGTGGCTAGACTTGAGGACCAACTATACGACCTGCGGTTGCGGTTGCGGTTGGAAGACGTCGAAAATTACCGCAACTTTAATTCCGCGATGGTACATGATCTCAGGGAGGCTATCAGGAAATTGAAGCAAGATCGAGATGATGAACGCGAAAAGATGTCCATACAACGTTCTGAAATGTCCAAGGAGAGGGATGCCGATCAGGAACGAATCAAGAGCCTGCAAGACGAGAACAACCGTCTGCGGTTTGCTTCGGTACAAATGGAAGCCACGAGGAAGGAAAAAGTCAACTCCGTCCTATTGACCCCCCCTAATGATGAGCTAGAAGGCTTAAAGGTCGAATTGAAAAATATGGAAGCTGATTGGGAATCCATGTTGTCCAAGTGCACATCGCAACAAAGTACCATCTGGAAGCTACTTCAAGAGAATGAAGAAAAAGAGAACCGAATCAAAATTTTGGAAGACCTACTAGTCGGATGGTCGTTGAAACGTGATGATCGCGATGGTCAAAGGCTGTCATCAAGCAAGGAAAAAGAGGAGACTAAAGAATCTTGTCAAAGTCCAAGATCGTCGGATGAGCGCGGCTTTAGGATGAAGAAGACTCTTTCCGTCCGTCCTCGAAGCAAGAACAATCCTTTCGATATTCGACGAGGACGACACGACTATATTGATGATAGCATCCACCACGAAGACGGGTTAAAGAAGGCTACAGAGGAGCCCATTCAAGGTACTTTCTAAATATTCACCACTATTACCACCTGTGGAGGTGGGGGATAAATGGAGATTTACGGTACATCCAAAGGAGGAGTTGAAAAGGGCCAACTCGGACCGTTGTCGCCATATGGCAGAAACAAGAGACAGGAAACGTTAACGTCGCGATTCGGATGAGGGACATGGATTGTTGTCCTACCACATGAAAAACCTTGGAACAAAGGGCCTTTTCCAAATAAGTCGGTAGAATGGCATATATAAATCTATATAGGCATATATCCGGTTCCTGTTCTGCGTACTATCAACATCAGTTCGAAGAAAGATCCAAACGTTTCGTGGTGAATGTATTCCCGTTGTTTGATCAGTTGGACTAAAATTCAACAACGTACGTATCATACAGACAGTGGCAGTAAAAAGCTAAACTCCACAGTTGATGATGGATTTGGTGGTCGTCAAATGGAAGCCATCCATCTATCGAAGGTGCGGATGTCAATGCAGATCTCGACAAGTTTCCAATACCTCCCCACCCACTCCAATTACAGATCTTCTTTCTTTCTTTCTTCTAGGTTTTGTGTTGTGTAGGGACGAAAAGGATTGGTTTTGGGGGTGAAAAAGGAAAAAAAGAAAATGTCGATTCTTCGTTCTCAAATGTCAAAGCCGATCTTCCTTACTGGGATGATTTTCATCGTCGTCATCGTCGATGTCATCTCTGCGTGGACCGTTTCAACGTATCCCCCAATGAGGAGGATGGTTCCCAAGGTTCTATATCCTACGTTTTGTTCTACTACTACGACGACTACTGCCACTACGACCACTATCGGTTCCATGACAAAGACATGTCTTGGTGCATCATCATCCTCGGCATCGTCTTCGGCGGAACCAAGCAAGGCGAATTTAGTCAATCAGGCCCGATATTTGAATTCTATTGAACGATTACAACAAGAAATTGCTATCGCTCAAGGAAGAATTTATACACCTCTTTCATCATCATCATCATCGTCTTCTGCACCCGTCTATGTGTTGGGACGGTATGAAGTTCCCTTGAGGATTGATTCTGCACCTGGATTAGATTTGACTGAAACAGAAGTATGGGTAGAAGATGATGATGATGACAATGAGAATAAACAGGGAGGATTAGTCTTAGTGACATCTGTGACTGGGAATGCTGCGAATGCTGGTTTACAAGCCTTTGATACGATTGTCGGTGTCTCCTGTAAGACGAATCCTGATGGCACACCCCTCCTGTATGCGAATGTAAATTCCTGTGATTTACCCACAACCGCAACTGCCCTACAGGCAGCAATGAAATATGCTATGGAGAATAATCTCAAGGAAATCTATCTAGAAATGAATCGATTAATGACAGGATATTATGAAGGTGGTGATACGAACTAACGCAAAAAATAACGACACCTACAACAACTCTGACTATATTTTTAGCATTGTACAGACCCCCAATGGACGGTGTAGAAGTTTTCATTCAGGAAAGAAAAACTTGGGTACAAATCCAAAATAATTACCCGACAGTGGTATCTTGTTTTTGTACGAAATCCAAATTTTCATGTTTCCTTCTTCCTGTTGTTGTGTCGACTAATCCTCACCTCTCCTTCGTTTTGCCTCACGTTCATAATCTTCAATCGTACGTCGATCACGTTTTTGTGTATTCAGAGCAGCAAAATCATCATCACCATCATCATCATCTGCTTCCGTCTCTTGTTGTTGTTTCTGTTTCATTAACAAGGCTAACCGAGTCTGTTCCATCCGTATCTTTTGAGCCTTGAGTTGTTCAGCCTTTTGCATCTGTTCTTGAATGGCTCGTTGCTGACCACGGACCTCATCAGGTAATTCACCCTTATTCATATCTTCAATGACATCGGGGGGTGCCTCACCTTCCTTATAAATTGCAATGACGACTTCATCCATAAATTCACTTGGTTCCCGATATGCAATCCATTCCTCATTGACCTCTTCTGCCTGTTCATAGATGATATACTTTAATATTTCCATCGTTACCTTCCCCGTCTGTTGTTCCTCTTCTATCATCGAACGGAGTTTACCCACCAAATCAATCTTAATTTTCATACATGGGTCTGTCGATAAATCAAAATCTAACATCTTTTGTTCCATCTCTTCACGGAATTCTGCCAATACCTGACCTGCTGTCTTCGTCCCTGTAGTAGACATCGTCGTCGTAGTACTACCAATAGGATTGTCCGTCATCGTCGTCGTACCATCCTGGTCGGAGGAAGTCTCCTGGTCATCATGAGCAGTAGTTGGGGGGATGGATTTGTGTTTATTTTTGGGATTCACGGTAGCAGCAATTTCCATTTGTGTATTCGTACGATTTTGTGCTCCGACTAAATTTCCTAACAATCCAGAACGTTTTGGTTTGGTAGCATTAGCTCCCGTCGAAGTTCCATTTGACTTTGTCGTTGCTTTTGTTGTTGTGGTGGTAGCCGCCGTCAGGCCGGGCTTGGTTTGTGGTTTCGATGACGACGTTCCCTGTTGTGACGTCGGTGTTCCAGTATTACCACTACTAGTAGTCTCTGTTTTTGGTTTTAAGGGACATTGTGGAATATTCACCAAGGAGGCCATCCGACAATTGACAGTCGAAGAACTCATTTGTTTACAACTAATGACCCAAATATGATCATTTCCGACACGGCCATAACATGATTTTTGTCGTTCGCGTAAAAATTTAATAAATCCAGGTAATTTCTTTCTTCCATCAACACTTTCTACCTGCCATGTTATCCATTGGGTCGTAATCGTATCACTTGCCCATCCATCTCTGGTATATCCCTCTAATACAATCACTGCCGGTAATGTCTCCCATTTCGCTGGGATTTGTTGTTTCTGTACTAATTCAATCGTCGCAAGAAATTCTGGTTTTTGACCAGGTGCTGGAATAAGTTGTAATTCTATCCGTTTCATGGAGAAGAATATAGGAACTGCTAAGGATAATGGAAGCAAAAGTGTGATATGATGTCTTCACATGGGGCGATAGTACGGTATGCAAGAGTGGTGCCATCTCCCCCCCCCCGTTTTGACGCTGTGACGCCGCCCTGTGCCGATGATATTTGTATGTATCATACAGTTTTCAAGCGCTGTGCTGTTCAAAGCACCGTTATACAGACCGTTATTTTGCGTTAACTCAACGTTGTTGGGCCGATATCTTTTTGGTTCGACGTAGTCCAAGAAACCTTTTTTTGAATTTTTCCACATGCGAACCAACTCGTCGAAACCTGCGCAAGACGCGTTTTCTACATCGGTATTGCTTCACAGTCTCAACTGTCGTTTTATCGCCTCATCTCCCGTATTGTATTTATTTTGATTCCCATTTTGATGTCTACATCATTCATCACACTATTATGGGTTGGAATCCATTCCAAAAGGAGAATAATGCTCGTGGAGAAGAATCGAAGATACCTCCTATCATTCGAGATTATTATTACGATAAGAAAATTCCGAGTAAAGTGAAAGATTATCTAGATGAGAATATGAATCATATACTATGGGAACGAAAGGAATCACGTTGGTTCCTATTAGGGAGTGTTTCTATAACATCCTTTTTCATTGGTTTGAAAGTTGGTCGATTTCAAAATCCATGGAAACGATTTACATCGATCCAAGATATCCCATCACATTATTTTAGTCCCACTGCACCCTACCTACGTGGACGTGTCATCTCTGTGAGTGATGGTGATACAATCCGATTCCTCCATACACCATCTACAATCTTCTTTCCATTATCATCATCAACATTACAAAAGGATGAAAAACTTTCTGATGTCACACTCCCCATACGAATCTGTACGATTGATACACCTGAAACTGCTAAATTTGGGAAAGAAGGACAACCCTTTGGGAAGGAAGCGAAAGAATATCTTAGTACAATGATTGAAAATAAAATCGTATATTGTCAGTTACTCCAAAAAGATCAATATGGTCGTGGAGTCGCTCAAGTGAAATTTAGTACGATGCCATTTTTGGGATTGCTAAATCCGTATTACTACTACGTCGATGAAAGGATGTTGCAAGCGGGACTCGCAGAAGTCTATTTGGGAGGTGGTGCTGTCTATGGACGAAAGGGGAAGCAGGTCTATCTAGAAATGATGGAAGATGCCAAAGTACAAAAGAAAGGGATGTGGTCCTTAGGTGAGGAAGGTGAAAGTCCTGCCGCATACAAGGCACGACAAAAAGCATTATCCAAATGATAGTCCTCCATCTGTCTGGATGCATGAATGTGAAGAGTCTTTCTTTATTACTTGTTTCTTCGAAGAAATTCGATCGATGCTTGGAAATCTCATTTCGATACCGACATTCATTCCCCATGCCTTTACTATGGGATCCTTCTCGTCTGGTATCACTTCTATTGCCTATGGGCCATACCGACCTGATTCGATGCAAAGACAATGTGGAATATCCTCACGGGTATATTCAAAAAGCACTGCGTTGAAAAATGTGTAAGAATTTCTCTTCCCATCATAGATGGGGAGGGGGGTACAACTAGTACGTCCTGTCGAGCTGCCGATCGGGAAGAGAGATCAAATGAAGAAATCAGAGATAAGGTGGAAAGGTGCTCCAAGGTGTAACCCCCGAAATGAAAGGGATTGTTGTGTTTTCCAAGTATGGGCAATAACACCATCATAAGGAATGGGCAGGAAATATATATCCATTACACGAATCGAATCACACCCTCACCCACCACTTCGGAAAATGGCGTACGATGTATGGTCGGTTGATGCTTGACCGAAGAAGGAAAGAGTCTCGTCGATCAAGAGCTACGACTCCGACGAGAACAACCGTTCAATTTCGTGTGCTTGCCTTTTGGGGGTCTTGGATGGATGGTGTTCGGTTACCGAATCCAACTTCAATGCGGAAGTCGGTCGATCCGTATGCACAGAGACGGCAACAATAAAGGAAGTACGGTACCGCCCTTGCAATTGAAACTGACCCCATCTTGGTTTGGATATTGTCCAACCCCAGGCGGTTCTCCGGTTATGGCCCGCCTGAGGAATGAAACACTATGTGGATAGAACATCCTCTGGCCAAAGTTTGGGTTACCACAAAACGACGCATCCTGGTATCTCTCGGGTGAACGGTACATGATAATCTGTCATCACCTCAAAATGTTTCACGTGTCCGACGGAATTGGCCTTCTTCCTCTTTGGATACTCCCGAGAAAGCATGTAAGC
>Ga0194115_10005504_pt1 | contig 13160 bp, 13 predicted proteins | sample TA2MahsurfametaG_3_FD_148656 | JGI IMG/M metagenome (GOLD analysis project Ga0194115, IMG submission 148656) | Freshwater microbial communities from Lake Tanganyika, Tanzania - TA2015002 Mahale S4 surface | ecosystem: Environmental > Aquatic > Freshwater > Lake | place: Tanzania: Lake...
AGGGACAAGCAAGATTAGTCTCGAATCGACGATCGAGCTATATTGGTGTGTATGTACACATAGCTGAATGTGTTGCAATCTGACTATGTCTATGAGAAGGAATCTGACGAGAATATCATGCGTAACAACCTATATTGGTATAGCCTGCTTATTTGGTCTTTTTCACTGTGAATTCATGATTCTTGTCAACGACTACAGTACAATTTTTTGGAAAAAAAAGTCTAGTGAGGCATGACTGGAACACCACTCGATCGACAACTTCCTACTATTGCGCTTACGGCAACGTGTAGCGCAAAAAGGCTCCCTCGAGAAGTCATTCGATGCATTCCCCCTTAATTTTTGCCAAAATTGAAACATTCAGATTACGCGTCGGTAAAGGGGGATCGACATCTTCAAGGGATTCGTCGGACCGGGGTTCGCATTATGTGACACATCGGTGCGCGACACCCAGAGGAGTCTTCTATGCTCTATGACATCGGCAACTCATTCATTGTCACTCAAATAGAACGCCTTCACACCATTGAATGAAGACGATGGCATTCCTTTCCATACTCTCCAAACGACCATGTCAACACTTCTTGTTCTCCGGTTTAAAGTCCACCTGTACTTCGACGTCGATACAAGCGACTACTTCCCGAACACAGTCAAGAAACGCGTCTTCTTCGTCTTCTTCCGATCGATCACTGGTTCAACTTGATTTAGACGATGAGACGGGCATTGGAATATTAACAATGAATCGTCCTCCTGCGAATACATTATCATTGGAAATGCTTCAAGCAATGTCCGAAGCCATTAAAACGGCAGAATCGAATTCCAATATGCAAGCATTGATCGTTGCTAGTAGTTCATCGAAGATTTTTTGTGCCGGTCTTGATCTTGTCGAACTGTATCAACCAGATACTGATCGTTTGGAATCATTTTGGAATTCCTTTCAACAACTATATTTAGATTTATATGGGTCCCAATTATCGACATTTGCGGCAATGTCAGGACATGCCCCCGCTGCCGGTTGTATGGTGGCCCTATGTTGTGATTATCGGATTTTTTCTTCCAAAGGTGGAAAAATTGGTCTGAATGAATCCCTATTGGGGATTGCAGCTCCTCCATGGCTTGGTCAACAATATATAGATACGATTGGTCATCGACGAGCTGAATTGGCTTTGTCACTGGGTACATTATATACACCTCAAGACGCTCATGATATTGGTCTCGTCGATCGATTGATCACGGAAGAAGGTGGTAATGTCATCAATGAAGCCAAACAAGAAGCAGAGAAATGGATACGAATCCCGATCGATGCTCGTATTGGTGCGAAGAAACTAACACGAGGTCGACAAATTCAATACTTGATTGACAATCGTGAGGCGGATACAGAACACTTTACCTCCTTCGTTACGAAGACGACTGTACAACAATCACTAGGGATGTACATCGAACAAATGAAAAAGAAAAAGTAGAATGTACGAAAGCTATCCCGGTATCAAGGAATGTAACAGTAAAATCCATGATGGACGAACTCTAGACTGGCATCGAAAACGATGTAATTATGTACCTACATACACATAGATTCACCTATGTCGCCGCAAACCGTCTCAAGTTGACCCCCCTGCTACGTTGAGTTCTTCCTTTCAGCATAATAGGTCACATCCTTGCTACCAAGCGAAATAGGTCGTGATTCCTATCTATGGTGACCCCGAGGAAGGCACCGGCTGTGTGAATCTCGTATCTTCTTTGTAATTGGACTGATGATCCAAGCGGCTATCCTCATCTTGATCCTTTATTGGTGTCCTCGAATGTATCGTTCTCAATTGATGACCGTGGTTGTCGTCGTCAGTTGGATCAACCCTCACCGCCAGTAGTACTAGCACCGATTTGGGCCGTACTAGTGGCGCGGGAATACTATTTGCATGTATGGGGGCAGGGATTTTTTGTTTAGGAAAGCCATCATCTTCGCGCGTATGGTTGTGCCACAATGGCCTCGCATATAATTTTTGCATAAATGAGCCAGCGATCGTCACGCACGGTACTTTAGTTTTTTGGCAGAGTACCCTGTATACACAAATGCATATGATAAAGGATCAAATCTATTATCAATAAGGGGGCGGGATGAGAACTGTAATTGGCATAAATTCTTCACATGCCCTTCGCTTGGTCGTCATCCAACTTTAGCTTTCTCTTTGTTTTTCTTTTCAAAGTTGTCATCGGTTTTCGTATGGCTACTTTTTTCTGTTTCTCTGCCTTTTATCTCGTGACCAGTCCCTCCCGAAGTACGGAATCTCCTGCTGCTCGCTGAAGACCTGCGCCAGAAGGTTCTCTTTTTCAAAGCACGTGATTTTCGGCTTCGTCAGGTTTGTTTCGGCCACCTGATGTCGAGTCGCACTAGATCCGTTTATTGTTGGTTTACCACATTTTGGGGGGAGAAAAAAGTTTCTCGTGTGTTGTAATGATTTCATGTTTGTGAGTGAGCACGGGACCAGAACCACCGTCGAATATGAGATCACTTCGACAGGTTCATACACGCACACGGCAACATACCCAGACACATGAAAACAAAACGAACACGAAAGAACTTATTTCTTTTGAAACTTCTTGGATGCTCCCAAGGTTGGGATCGGCTTTCGCTTTGCACCTCGAAGTTCCATTTGTTCCTTGAATTGCTGAACGTTGCAAATTCCAGGGAAGAAGTGGGGTTGGCCCCCACCGTAGGAATCAAAGGCAGCGAACCAACGATTCCATTTCCATTCAGGAGTCTCAGTTTCCTTGAAGTAACAAATGACTGGGAATTCTTCCGAGGGGAAGAATCCGTAGTTGACAATAGTATCGTACTTCCAACGATTGACAGTACCAGCGACGTAATTGTCCGGCTTGCGTTCGAGCCACGCACCATTTTCTAGATCGAGACGTGGTCCCTTGATGTTGTAGAATTCAAAAGCATCCTTTTCAAAGACACAACGGACACGACGAGTCTGAACCCAAAGGAGGGCAGCAAAGAGGATATGAAATCCACCTCCCATGATACCAATCAAGGAAGGACCTCCATCGACAGCGTACGCTAAGAGTCAAAGGGGAAGAAACGAAACAACAAGAAGAAACAAATGAAGAGATAGTGAGGTGATACGATCCATAGGCGGCCGGCGATGCGGTATTCCAGAAATCTGAAAAAGAGGGGGGAGTTCCTTACATGGATGGTACCAGATGATAAGCGGACCTAATGCCGCTACGGCCAAGGTGAGGAAGTAATTAGGATCAATCATCACATCGTCCATTCGGGAACGTGCAAAGTTTGATACCTTCTTACTTGCGGCGACTGGTTTCGTCGACTTTCGTTCCATCCCCGTAGGATATCCTGTCCAGTCATCCTTACGAAAATTTCCACCCGTCGTGGATGCGGAAAGACCCTTGTCCGTCGTAGTGGTAGGCGAAGAGGCGACGAACGTGGATGGTACGAAGGCCGATACCGTAGAGGATAGCAAGGCAAGAGTCACAAGAAAGAACTTCATGATGAGAGGCACCCTTTGAAGAATGAAGTCGATGATTGTGAGATGGGAGAATCTTGCCGAGTACGGTAAAGACCAGTTTTTGTGGATGTAGACTTGGAAGGGTTCTCGACTATCTTCGATTTCGTTGAGAAAAGTTGCCTTTGTTTGTTGTCGTGACGACAAGTACGTTGGTCCCGATAGGTCGATGTTCTTTGCCGCGAAGACCGCCCGTTTTGTATCTGCCCCCGTACGTCAGAATGAATGTGCGAACTGTTCCATCTGTTGCAGCTGTTTGCTAAGTATTCATTGTATTAATCGAATCCACGTCAGAAGGAACAGAGGGCAGTGGTTCCACGTCACGGGGAGCCTGCCGGGGCGAAGAGAAGCATTCGACAGCTTGTCGGATGACGCATCCGGATGCCGAGCTTTGGTCACGCCTCGACCCCATCGACCTCAAAATGATGAAGTGGATATCACTGTAATCATCATCCCCATCAGCATCATCATCCTCAGTGTCAACGTGTGAATGTGGTCTCGGAATCGCTTTGGTCAGGAAGCCAAGGCCCTCGTCGATGTTTTGTCGAAGGGAAATCATAGAATAGGGGTAGTAGTAGTAGGAGGAGAGGATGATGGACTTCCTACTGCTGCTACACCTACTACTGCAATCTCATCGAAGAATGAAAATCGGAACGACGACTTTGATTTGAAGGAATGGAGGGTAGTAGTAGATGGAGACGGTGATACGGGCGTCATATATTTGATTCATCCTTCCATCATCATGATTCCTACGAAACAAAAAGTGGAACAAGATGACAGTCATACGCCATCAGCAACACAATACGATGATGATCGAGTCGATGATGATAGTAGCTATGGTGACGATACGATACTCGTGGATACGGCAGAAATTCACATAAAGAATTCGGACCATCTACCACTGCCGACATTGAAGACAACAACAACTAGTACTACCATCTCCTGGTACTTTTCAATCGTATACAGTGATACCTATCAGGTTCCTGTTCTCTATTTTCATGTATCCGATACCGTGACTGGTCAACCGTGTTCTCGGACCCAAGTATTGAAATATCTCATTCCAGGTCATACCAACAACAACGACAACGACAATATCGAAACCAACGATGCAACATCATTATCATCGTGGGAATTCATATCACAGGAACCTCATCCACATACTGGGTTTCCTTCTTACTTTTTACATCCCTGTCGGACAGCCGAACGAATGAAGGGACTCACGTCGAGGTATCGTCGTCGAAAAGATGATGACAAAGATGACGATGACGACGACCAATACATGAATTATCTCTGGGCATGGATGTCCATGATTTTCCCAGCAGTTGGATATTCAATCCCCTCTCTCTTCTATTCAAAGATTCTTAACGAGCTTTGTTGTAGGAAAAGAGATTAGATGCTATGGCTTTTCTCCAACGCGCTTTTACGATCAGAATTCATTCCCATTTTTTTGGTTCTTTGGAAGGACTGCCACATCATCGGCAGTATGGCCTGGTATACGACCATATCCTTTCCCTCCTAGAGACCCATCATTTTCACGGATGGATGTCGCGAACCCATACAGCGTTACGCCACCCGCTACTGTAATCAATGATAGAAATTTACCTCGTGTAAAACACATTTCTTCACCCCCCGTACGACCACAACAAAGTATATGAGTAGCGATGAAGACTAAGACTGCCTGTAAACCCTTCATGACTCCTGCACTCGTCGCACCACCCTCCATATGTCGGAGGGTATAAAAAAATGTTAGTGCATGGAGGAGATTCATCCCCGCAAATAACAAAAGGATTCCCGTAGCTGTCGATATCGTAGTCCCCGCTTCTCTCATGGGATGACCAATCGTTTCATCCCATCGAGGGAGTGTATATACCAGTTGCCATACCAGAAAGCATGATGCTGCGACTACTCCATGAATAGCACAATTTTGAGGAACAGATAATCGTTCCTCACCGACTGTCATGATTGCCTCTAGGAATACATATGTCAATGCATGAAGGATAGACCCCATACCGACTAATAGGAGACCATGCCAAACATCTCCCCCCACCTGAGCAGAATCAGTAGCTGCCAAGGTTAGTCCACCAAAGACGATGACGACGGATGACCATTGCCATAGATTCATCGTCCGTCCTAACAAAAAACGTGATCCTAAGGCTGTCCATATAGTGACACTGGAATAGACCACAGCAAAGATTGTAGGCCCGGCTAAGGAGGCACCAGTATAATTCATCGTTTGAGAACATATATCAAAGACTGCAATCCCACATCCCCTGAGAATCGTTCGAGATGATGGCCATTCTTGTTGGTCTACGAAGAATGATGTACCGGTACCATCCTTGTCAATTTCATCACCATTGTTGTCCTCTTCCTCCTCTTCGTCTACCGTCGTTGATTCTATCCATGGTACTTTCGTCGTCGTTATCTTCCTTTGTCGTTTTCCATTCGATCCGACGGGTGTCACCATCAAAAGGGGGATGATGACAAGTGCTGGTCCTAAGTAATAAAAGAGCATATACAGTTGACTGGAGGAATTTGCCAATCCTGCCATCCGACAAAGAGTCATCAGAAGAGGTTGACAACACCCTGATAGGATATATCCCATAGCTAGACTATACTTCGTCCATGATGATGATGATGTCTTCATCGTTTGGAAGGCTGGGGATGATATCGTCGTTCTTCGTTCGTCATCGACAACGCCCCGTGATGTTGGTGCGGAATTTGTATTGTAGTAGAACGGAGTCTTTTTTTCTACATTCTCCATCTCAATGGTCGTCGTCGTCGTATGATATCGTCCGTTCAACTCCATCCTATGGTAACAGTAAATCCCTTGAGATTACAACTCGGTCGCTTTAACTGGTGAATATGCCAGGGTTGCTGGAGTAGTATTGGGCGTGTGAGAAAGGAAGAAAATGAAGGGTGTCAGCCGAATCTTGGACCCAATCGACTAATCGAAAAAAATTCCACAACGGAGGAGTGTCAACCATTCGAATCTAAAACGAATCAAAATAATTCAGAGTCAAAGTGGTTCAGATTCTAGTTGTTACTGTTAATTACTAGGAATCCTGTAACAGAAGTCCTATAGCCCCATCGCGCCGGGTCCAATATTTCATCTACTAGCTACGCAGAATAGATCTCGCTGGGTCAATTATTTCCAAGTTTGCTACTGTTAAATTCCATGCATTTTGGAGGCTACTCTAGGGTTCTTGGGAATTCAAAGTATCAGAAAGGCATCGTGATAAAGTTCCTGAAGTCTAGAAAATAGCAACAAGAAAATTGCTATCTTCACATCCTCGTCCAGAACCTGATCTTCCATCTGAAGTAAGATATCCAAGGCTGTCTCCCCATAATCGTCCTTTACACTGGGATCCGCACCTAATTCAATGAGTGTAGCGGTCACTCGAAGAATCGCTTCTCCGTCAATATCGTTATGGTCCAGCCTCAGTAGCAATACGTGTAGGGCGGTCCGTCCCAAGTCATCTCGAACGTCAGGGTCAGCATCGCAATCCCACCAAAGGGAAGCAAGCTCCTCTACAGTCTCATCGACATTGTAGGAATGAAGCCTATATATCGGTCCATGCCAGTCTTCCCAGTCCATATCCCCGTCCATATCCCCCTCATCGTCGTCGTCGATAATGGCGTAGGGTGGCATGCTGGATGCTTTCTTCCTTTCTGTCTTGTTTTCAAATTCTTTGAATCGAACGTTACAAAATTGGAGATTGGGTCCCCCTTTTCTAACTATCTGAGGAGGGATTGGAAAGGAAAAGGCTTCCTTGTATGAGATTTTCGTGTGATAGAGACAAGAGCGATGGAGAGAAAAAGAGACGGAGGGAGTCGTGATGAGCTCGGGACAGAATTCCTCGAAAACGAAACGTGGCACGTTTCACAAGCAAAGATGATTGGCAGACAGCGCCGTCGCAGTGAGTTCGGGGATAGATGATTTCTTCAGTAGAGGATGATGCATACGTATGACGCAATACATATCCTATCTGGATATGCTTGTTGTACGATGCCATTCGTTGAAAGTGAATCACTGTCTCACTGTCACCATTTCATCACATAGTTCAGGAGGCAGACTGCCTAAAATAGCTATGGTGTGATATCAACAGCCAACGCTGTCGATAGTCGTAGAGCAGAGGCGCGAGTGTAGAATTTACTCTACTTGCTCGGTTGGAAAAAGAGTATGAGCCTTTCTTCACTTGCGACCTTCCTTCTCTAAGTTGATTCATTACCGTAATGGCTCTGTCAGCATCTTGATGCTTCGCCCCAATAGGTGGCTGGTGGCTGACAACGAGATACTCTGTCCGATCCCTTGGACTACTTAATTATTCAGTACCCCTCTGTACCTGTCCCTGATTTTCCTGTGGATTTCTAGGGCGGTAAACTGCACGGTCGGTGGGTGCTGCCAGCTAAAGTGAATACGGGAGACCATGTCCACTTGCTTATCGCATATTCTTGTGATATAACCTAACGCGCTTTCCGAGGTACTATTGTTTCAAAAGATTCTTCTTCAACCTGAGATGAAAAAATGGTTGCTATTGACTCGTCTAGTGCCATTTCATGGTTTGACTACGATTTCAATCATGTATCTAAAACATTTCAATTCCATATTGACCGTGAATTTGGACAGTGAACATCCAACCCATCTTATTTTTCCGATTTATATGTTGAATTGCTTCAGTATTGTATGATCGACGAGGGACCATAGTAAGGACCGGTTGAAACATCTTCCGCACAGTTTAAGACGTCCGCCCCTCAACCTTATCATTAGAAAATGTCACACTACTTTACACCATATAGGCATCTTCTCATCACCCTAACACCGTCGCCTTCCTGACGGTCCAAGCCGACCATACATCAACCGTATTAATTGAAAATGGCACACTACTATATACTATGTAGACATGTTCTCATCACCCTAACGCCGTCGGAGACGGAGATAGTCGTTGTAGTCGAATTCTCCATATTCCAGATTCAGATGTGAGTCCTTGCACAATCATTTCCCTCTTCTCTTCCCTTTTCATCTCCGTTGCTGAAGGATCCTCGGACCTTGGCATTCTTCCAAAGACTCCAGATGATTCCTTCAATTTCCTGTGACGTGGCTAGACCACACCTCTAGAGCCTTCACGTCATGTGGGGGCTCAAGTACGTCGATCCGGAGTCCATGGCGTGAATGAACTTCCTTAGAAAAACCTAGGTGTAGTACTGTACTCCTTATGGAGTTTCAATGCAGCAGCGGCCGCGAAAGCCATCGTTTACTGCAGCACAAGGCACACAAGGACGAATCAACGTCGAGGGGGGGACGAGACGGGGGAAGGTGCACAAGAACTTCAGCCATAGGCCCCTGCAATGACCATATGCAGAATCCACTGGAAGACAGCAGAGGGATCTGATGAATGGGGTTCAATCAAATAAGGCTTCTCGCGAGGCAGTTCACCAAGGATCGGATGTGTAGCATTGTCCACCAAAATTGCTACCACGCCCCAAATGACGGTCTTCCCAGAGGCGTCGGGCAAGTTCGGATTAGCTCCTTTCCCCAAAAGAATCCAGACCATCGCCGTTGCTTCATCCTTATTCTCTATGTTCTGCCTCTCCATGAGTATGTGTAGGGCCGTCTTACCTCCGTGTGTTTTAAGGTTCGGGTTCGCGCCAATCTCTAGAAGCTTGGTGACCACATCAAGGGTTGCAGCCCCATTGATACGATCCAGCCGAGACAATACTACGTGCAAGGGTCCCCGTCCCGTCCCATCTCCCAGGTTCGGGTCAGCTCCGTGCTTCAAGAGCATCGAGAGCATTTCTAGAACTGCATCCTTATTCTCCGAATTCAGCCTCTCCATAAGGGTGTGTATAGCGGTCTTCCCTCCTCGTTCCTTCGTGTTTGGGTTTGCACTGGATTCCAGAAGCTTAGAAACCACCTCTTTGGTGGCCTGCCCATTCAACCGATCCAACCGAGACAATAACACGTGCAAGGCTGTCCGTCCAGCCGCATCTTTCACGTCTGGGTCAGCTCCTTTCTCTAAAAGCATCAAGATGACGTTCAGAGCCGTCTCGTCAGAATTGTCTGCGTTCTCCCTCTCCAAGAAAACAAGTAGGGGTGTTTTCCCCCCCCGTTCTTGTTCCGTCGGGTTTGCACCAAGTTCTAAAAGTCGAGTGACTACCGCTAAAATTGTTTTCCCATTATCCCGATCAAATCGAAACATTAGGATATGTAACGCAGTCCGTCCGTATTTATCTTTCACATTAGGATCCACCCCATCCGTCACGAGTGCAGAAACAATTTTTAGAATCGCTTGTTCCATACTCACTGGAATAGTATTCCATACAGGAATTCGGTACATTACTTCATGTAAGGATGTTTGACCATCCAAATCTCTAGCCTTCGAATCGATACCAATTTCTAGAAGGACGTACATGACCTTAATGATCATTTCCTCACTTCCAGTTCTTAGTCTATGAATGAGGACATGCAATACGGTCTTCCCAAACGTATCGATACCATTCAAGTCATTCTTCTCCTCTTCTACGAGTCTATTTAAATCCTTCCGAATTTTCTTCAAGTCAGTATTTGATGTAGAAAACATATGAATATAGTCGTGTAATCCCTGCGATGTATTTGGAATTTTTCGTTTATTCTTCGATGGTCTCATAAAGGCGCTCCCCGCCCCATTTTTTTTCTCCAAGTCCTCTACTACACTTTGGCTCCATGGGAACATGACTTCTAATGTTTTCTTCTTGGCTGGGAGGGAGGACGGAGGCGCGGGGGCGGGGTCTGGGTCTTGAAGGTTTTGTTTCTTTACTTGGTTGAAAAGCGACAAGAAGGCCAAAAACGATGACGGCTGCTCCACGGCAAATGCCCTGTACAGTTTAGTACCGGCACCTGACTGTCTCGGTCGAAATTCGGTCGTTCGGTCGTAACGCTATGATGTGGCTTCGAACAGAATATGGTGTTTTATGAGCTTTGCAATCTACAATAAGTTTTTGCTTTCGTGGTATTCACGGATTATACCCGCTAGCATCCTTCTATTTCTGAGCCTGTCGGTGGGTTTCTATGAATTTAGAATCAATGCACCCCGTTTCATTGCAGATAGAATTAATAGAGATAGAAAAATGCGGGTTTCAAAAGTGCTATGTATCATTCCACGTGTAATGAATTGAGGCACAAAGACCAGAAAGTATGATACAGTATTATTCGGTCTGTCCGTTGGACCGTCGGGCGTCTGTTCCATGTTCCAATTGGTCAAGTCCAACCATATGACTCAATCGACTTCGAGAACTTGTCAATGGACGAAAAATTTGGGTTCGATATCGCTGTGGCCGTCAGTACAGTAGAGTGGTTGTTACCGATGGTTCACGAACGAATAGGAATGCTCCGTATGATAGGTATTCTGAAAACTGGGAGAAAGTGAAAATTGTGATTCACTCTAGCCACAGTCTCCACTTTCGCCCTTTATATGGTACACGCACATTACGCCGACGACAAAACAACGACAACAACATCAACAAAATTGAATGATACGAGGAAAGCGGAGCGTCAATATTCAACTCGTGCAGAAGGTACTACATCTATTGGGAACTTGCCAACAACTCGGACATAGGGGCTAGCGTCGCACGGATAAAATGAGAGGGCTTTGCAGTCATGTCTACGACTCGTCATCCATTCGAAGGAAGAGAAGATTGGACGGGGTCTACTACCATCCTATCATCTTGAATTTGTCACGATCCCATCGTCACTGGTTCAGTTCCCGATCTACTATGACACAAAACGAAGAAGAGCAAGGTATCTATACTGAAAAGGATACGACAAAGACGACCACCAAATTCTCAAATCATCCTTCACCCAGTGGAGGAAGGTCCCCTGGAATGCATGACGTGAGGTTTAGTGGTAGTAGTTATGACAACAACGATCGTTATCATCATAATCATCATCGGCAATTTACATCTCTTTCCTCTATGGGTGGAAATGATGAACGATTTACCGTCACAGAAATTACATACCATGAGTCTCAGAAGGTGACCTACCCAATGACATCGATGGAAATTATGAAACGAACGAATCTTCTTCCCCGTGATTTCGTCTCTTTACATTTAACCTCTCAAAAAGAACAACAAGAACAACAACTACAACAGGAAAATCCTAGCACGACATACGACGCGTCATCATCATCATCGTCTCAACGACAACCACCACTACCGCATCACCACCACCAACAACAACAACAACAACAACAGCAGTCAAGGCGTCGAAGAAGGACTCGACCACCGACTGCAATTGTTCCACGCAAGGACTGTCTACTAGTGAGTTTTGGTACAATCCGTGCAGTGGCAGGACATGATTCAGTCTCGATATTAGATGCTCATACGAAAATGGCTGAATCCTTTGCTAATGATTTGGTTTCCATTTATCAAAAATATCATTATCCTGCTCCTCCTCGAGCTACTTCTGAGAATATCCAGGAGACGATGACGACGACTAGTACTACTACCACTGAAGCTGCTACTACTACGATCCCCGAAGGACAAGAACCGCCGGAACTTGTCTTTTTGGAGGCCGTGTTGAGAGATACGGTTGATACCTATCATCGACGCATTCGGATTTTAGAACCCATCGTCGAAGACTTTTTAGCACAAGCATCGAATGATGTGTTTGATGAGAATACCGATAATAGAACCCGTGGCAACAACAACAACAACAGTAGTCTCTTTGGTTACCAACGACAACCGATAGGGATTGGTGGTGTCCATCAATTGGTCCCACTCAAGGATGCCTTGCAAAAATTTGAATTACAAGTGACACAAAGTTTAGATTGTTTGACGACGATATTAAATGATGATCAACTCATGTTGAAGATCCTTGTGACGGAACAAATGGATGCTCGTCGGACTGGAATCCCCGTGGATATGACACGTCATGAATCTGTGGAATTAATGTTGAGTGTCTATTCACGACAAATTCAAGCCTTATTACAAGAGATTCAATATCTATCCAGTCGGATCCAATCGAAACAGGAATTTATTTCTCTTGCCTTAGCAGGATATCGGAATCGTTTAGTACGGATGAATGTCCATTTAAGTATCGTTGCGGTTGCGACAGGAATGACGACGGCTATTACAGGATTATTTGGGATGAATCTACTTCATGGTTTAGAAGAATCGAAATTTGCCTTTAGTCTCATTACAGGAGGGAGTCTTACCTTGGCAATCGTCGTCGCGGGGACCTATTCTTCCTTCCTTCGTCGTCGTGTCCTACAACAACGTGCTACCGAACGACAAGCTGAAATTCAAACCTTTATCAATGCCCTTTCGGATATGGATGCCCTTGATTATACTGTAAAGAAAATGATCCTTCCTGATGGCATTGCCGCCAATGATGACGATGATAATGATCGAACAAGAAGGACGATGGACAAGGCTACGTTTAAGGAACGTCTTAGGGGGGCAAGAATTTCTCGTCATGTGACCGATGAAGAGATTGATTTCCTATTTGGCGTCTTAGATACACATAGAGATAATCAATTGACACCGAAAGACTTTTCGGTCAGTTCCACAACAGGAACAACAACAACAACGATCCCCGAATCGTCAAGGTGATAATGATCAACATTTCTTTGGTCTCTTTCTTGGAAAAAAACTCAATCGCTCTCCCCTCCC
>Ga0194115_10005505_pt1 | contig 13160 bp, 12 predicted proteins | sample TA2MahsurfametaG_3_FD_148656 | JGI IMG/M metagenome (GOLD analysis project Ga0194115, IMG submission 148656) | Freshwater microbial communities from Lake Tanganyika, Tanzania - TA2015002 Mahale S4 surface | ecosystem: Environmental > Aquatic > Freshwater > Lake | place: Tanzania: Lake...
AAGGGAAGCGTTACCGGCGTATACACAAAGGCATTTGATGCACGAAGCGCATCTTGGCAAGAGTATTTTATTGAAGCGATGCTCTTTTTAGTCCGTGAATTAGGAATTGATGGATTCCGTTTCGACGCTCCAACTTACAATGATTATCCAAATTGGGCTCCATGGGCAAGTGGGCGAGCAAACGCATCTGCGCTTGCTTGTGTCGGGCTATTCCAAAAGCTCCGACCACTAATTAAAAAACTAAAGCCAGACGCATTGATGTACACAGAGCCCTCCGGACACTTACTTCGGAAGTCCATGGATTTGAACTATAACTATGATGAACAGTGGTTAGTAACTTCTCTTGCTTCGCCAAAAGCGCGCGCTCGCCATGGAATTAGAAACGGTAAAGAGTTAGCTATTTGGATGCGCGATAGAGATGTATTGCTCCCGCGAGGCGCAATGACCGCTCACCACATTGATTCACATGACACATTTTGGTGGCCATCGTGGGGAATTAAATGGCGACGCGAACAATTTGGACTGGAAATGACCCAACTACTTACTTGCATCTTCGGATCCCTACCTGGTCCATTTATGATGTTCATAGGTGGCGAGGTAGGAATAGAGCACTTATTGCCTAAGATTTCAGAGTATAAGCGAAGTGATGCCTATCGAAACGGCAAGGTGCGCTGGTGGGATTCGGATTCCACTCCTGAAGAAGTATTTGGAATTTCTTACCAAATCCCAAGTGGATCTAAGACTGTGTTGGTAAATACGAGTGATCATCAAGTACGAGTACCTCTAGAAGCAGATTTGATGGTAAGAGATGTACAAGAACTTGTAGGTAAGGCAAACTTTAAGTCAAGTGAGATTACTTTAGATTCGCACTCAGCAGCGATACTCTCCAGTTAGGGGGATTGATGAGTCGAGTAGCGGTTGTAACGGGCGCTTCTGGCGGTATGGGGCGCGCTACTGTCAAGGAGTTTAAATCCAAGGGGTATGTAGTCATAGGAATAGATTCCAAGAGTGGCAACGCTGAATGTGATCACTTTTTTGAAGGCGATATCTGCGATGAAAGCCTTTGGAGCGCAATCGCAACTGCTATCTCACAACAGTACGGCAACGTAGATGCTCTAGTAAATATTGCGGGTCGGAACTACTTGTCCTTGATTGACTCTGCTGATCTCGAACAATGGCGGAATATGTTTGAAGTTAATGTCATAGGAATGGTGACTTCAATAAAGCATCTCAAGAAATTACTAGATAAAGGCGAAGCACCAGCAATCGTTAATATGAGTTCGATTTCTGGCTACATAGGCTCGATTGGTTACGCGGCATACTGCAGCACGAAAGGGGCCGTCGACTCGTTAACAAAATCGCTGGCGTTAGAGCTTGCTCCGAAGATTCGCGTCAATGCCATTGCGCCCGGTTGGATTGAGACGCCCTTTACCGTTGAGGGGCTAGAAGAATCAGCCGATCCAGTTGCGTATCGTCGCGATGTGGAGTCGATGCATGCGCTAAATCGAGTTGGCACACCTGAAGAGATTGCCAAATCTATATTTTGGATGTGCTCATCTGAATCATCTTTTATGACCGGCTCTGTAGTCATTGTTGATGGTGGCTACATGATTAAGAATTGAACGCGCTATGGAGATACTAGGCAAGAACCGAGTCATTCCGGTCCTCGTGATTGAAGATGCTTCGTGGGCAAGTGAGCTTGGAAAGTGTCTTCTGGATTCGGGAGTTTCTATAGTTGAAGTAACGCTCCGTACCGATGCCAGTTGGCAAGCTATCGAAACAATGAAAAACATAAGTGGTCTAATCGTTGGCATGGGTTCGGTTTCGAAAGAAATTGACTTGGATCGAGGCAAAGACTTGGGAGTTGAGTTTGCTGTCTCAGCGGGATTAAGAAACGACCTTGTTTTAAAAGCGAGAGCGTTAGGCATTCCCTATCTCCCTGGAGTTGCTACACCCTCCGAAGTCCTCTCGGGCATTGGCCTATCACTTGAGATTCTCAAATGGTTTCCTGCTGAAACCCTGGGAGGAATTAGTGCCCTTAAGGCCATATCTGCCCCGTTCCCTAAAGCTCGATTCATTCCTACGGGCGGCATTACCCAGGAGAATGCCGGTCAATATCTGCAAGAGAAATCCGTCTTAGCCGTAGGAGGAAGCTGGATGTTTCCAAAATCGGCAATGTCAGAGAAGAATCTGCCCGAAATCGCGCGGCTTGCGGCTCAGGCTGCAAGATTGAATTAGGAGCAATTGATGAAGATAAAGAGTGATGCTCGATTCGATCTAGTCTCTTTGGGAGAGGTGATGCTTCGCCTTGACCCGGGTAATAGTCGTGTTCGTACAGCACGGAGCTTTTATCTTTGGGAAGGCGGGGGAGAGTACAACGTCGCGCGCGGTCTTCGTAAGTGTTTTGGTTTAAAGACGGGAATTCTTACTGCACTTGCAGATAACGAAGTTGGACGACTTGTAGAGGATCTGATTCTTCAGGGAGGCGTGAATACCGAGAAAATAATCTGGCGTAACTTTGATGGCGTTGGGCGCGAGGTCAGAAATGGGCTTAACTTTACGGAACGTGGATTTGGCGTAAGAGGTGCGGTCGGCGTATCTGACCGAGGCAATACAGCGGTCTCTCAGCTAAAACCTGGCGACTTTGATTTTGGTGAGGTTTTTCAAAAAGAAGGTTCGCGCTGGTTGCACACAGGTGGAATCTTTGCCGCTCTCTCATCTTCCACAGCCGAAGTTGCCTACGAGGCCGCATCAAGCGCTCGCGCAAACGGCACAATTGTTTCTTATGACCTTAATTACCGACCGAGCTTATGGAAGTCAATCGGAGGTAAAGCGAAAGCGCAGGAAGTAAATCAGCGACTTGCCAGTACCGTCGATGTTTTGATTGGCAACGAAGAAGACTTTGAAGTTGCTCTTGGAATTGAAATTGAAGGTTCGGATGGCTCATATAAGAAATTAGATCTTGACGCCTATAAGAAGATGATTGAAGCGACTAGTAGAAAGTACCCAAATCTCGAGGTAATCGCAGTTACGTTACGAACTGTCAAGAGTGCAAGTCTCAACGATTGGACTGGAGTTGCCTGGTCCAAGAGCGAAGGATTTATTGTGGGTAAGAGTTATGAAGACTTAGAGATCTTTGATCGAGTGGGCGGTGGCGATAGTTTTGCTTCAGGTCTTATTTTTGGGCTATTGAATGGAGTCAAGCTCAAAGAAGCCCTTGAGTACGGATTAGCTCACGGGGCTCTAGCAATGACAACCCCCGGTGACACCAGCATGGCAACGCTCGCTGAGGTGAAGAAGTTAGCTGAAGGGGGCAGCGCTCGAGTTCAGCGATGAGCGTTGACCTAGCTCTCCGCATCCATGCCGAGGTTGGCGAAGGCCCACTTTGGGATAGTGATGCACAAGAGTTGATTTTCATAGATGTTACTCAAGGCGAGATTCATAGATTTAATCCCGTAAACAAGAGGGTCTCCTCCTTAAATATCGGAATACATATTGGCGCCGTTGGCCTGATGGATGACAAGCGATACATCGCGGCTGTAAGAGATGGTTTTGCAACCATCGATAACTCAACTGGAGAGATCAGCTACGTTGAAAGAGTCCTTGATGATGAAGGTATTAGATTTAATGATGGTAAGTGCGATCCATTTGGTAATTTCATCGCGGGAACTATGCGGTATGAACCCGCGATGGGAACTGCTCAACTTTATTCACTCGATTCAAGCGGACATGTTAAGTCTTTGCTATCTGGTGTAGGACTAAGTAATGGACTCTGTTGGGATGCCACCGGCGAAAAACTCTTCTATATTGATACTTTGACAAGACAAGTTGTGATGTTTCATTATGATCAAGAGTTGGGAATTGTCGGTGAAAGAAAAGTCATATATGAATTTGCTCAAGGAAGTGGCTCGCCAGATGGCATGACGATTGATCTAGACGGAAACTTGTGGGTCGCGCTTTGGGGAGGATCTAGGGTTGCCAAGATAAGTCCTAAGGGGGAACTCATAAGTGAATTGCCCTTGCCAGTAAGTCAACCAACAAGTGTGATTTTCGGCGGAAGAAATTTCGATAGACTCTTTATAACATCTGCAAGCTACAAGCTCAGTGAAGTAACTTTGTATAACGAACCTCTGGCCGGCTCGTTGTTTGTAGCGGATGTTGGAGTTTCGGGTAGGGAGGAAGCGAAGTTCTCGTTAACGCGATAGAGCAGCGAGAGCGCGCTTGTGTACCTTTGTGTCTTTACCGGCGTACCAAGATACCCACTTAGCGGCAGCTATTAGGAAATTCCATTTATCTGGATGCGTTGATTCACGGAATTCTTCTAAACAGGAATGGAGGTGCTTAACATTGTGCATCAAAGTTCCATCATCAGAGCAGGCAATCTCAACTAGAAGGGCAATCAAAGGTTGCGCAGAAAGCCCCAAGTTTCGATAAGCCGCGACAGCCGCGGTGGTGCGCCTTGCATCATGGTCATAAATAGCAGCACGAAGCTCTTCTAATAGTTCGCGGTCGTTCTTTCCATTAATCGCTTCAACATCCTCTTGGTATGGATATGCGCGTGCCGGCTCAAAAGGTACAAACTCAAACTTCTCATTCAAGATGCTCGGGCCACGCTCTAGCAAGCAACCGCCCATAACGACTGCAATCGCGCGGGTTCTTGGAGACATATGGCGCAGAGATGCTCTTAGTACATTCAATGTGGTTCCGATGTGGACCGGTGCCACTTCGCGACTTACCGCGTCGTAATCTTGATGAGGTACTGGGTCAACTTGAAGATACATATCGCAAGCCGCTAGCGAGAGGGCAGAGATCACGGTATCGGCACTTGCTCCGCCTTCGGAGAGAGCGCGAGCAACCGCTTCTGGTCTATCGCTCGGTTTGGAGTTGAGGAATTCAAGGCGCAATCTTGAAACTTGTTCTGGATTCTTATCGCCAAGTGAGACTTTGTTTGCTAATCCAAATCTAGCCACAAGTTCACTCGATTTTTCATATGGAGCAAGATTCCTTGGGAAGGTACATGAGTAACGAAGCGTCCCACGTAACATCGTGAGGCCAGACTCCCAACCAGTTAGCTCCATCATGTCCAGCGAAAGAGCGGGAGTAATTAAAGTGTGATCATCAGTGACGATCCCCTCTAAACCGATATCTAAAAGTAAATCGATAACTTCTTCTCTCTTCATACGCTTAGTAAGCCCGACGAGGCGATGATCTGCACGCATCCACTCTCCAAGTCGAACATCCGCTCTGAGCTGCGCAGTGCTTTCCTCAACGGTGCCTTCAGAAATTCCCCAGACATCAAAGAGTTCATATGGAGCAAAGCACGGGTCATGCAGGTCGGTAACTACTTGAGCTAACGCTTGAATCAACATAATGCGCTGAATCTCTTCTGGTTGCCCAACTGCTGATTGACGAGCGTCTTCGCAACCAATCATCGCGTGTGATACAAAGCCAAGCAGGTTACGTGCCTGATTACTCACGTACTTTGCTGCCGTAAGCGCGCCAGCGGCCCAGAGGTCATCCATCGGTACGCCTCTGTCCAGAGCCGCGAGAGTATTTTCAACGATTGTTTCTGGTCTTTCGTGGCGCAACCAATTAATTAACTCTTCCCGGGAGCTGGTCAAAGTTGCTTGTGCGCCTGACATAGGAGAAAGATACCGAGATGTTCCGAGCAACGCTCGGTGAGACTTTCTAGAACTGAGCAACGTAAGTGGGCGCCCTGCGAGCACCATGTTCTATTTGAGGGATCATCCATAGACCTCCTGCTCCAGGGAACCGGCGGAGCTCCTCTTCGGTGAGCGTGGCCGTACCTGTGGTGATTAACAGATTATCTTCACGATCAAAGGCGCAGGAAGTTACATTTGGTGCTTCAAAGCGAATGACTTCGACTAATTCACCATCACCATCAAAATGTGCAACTCCAGATCCGGCCCAGAGCGCAGCCCAGACCCCACCATTTGCATCGGCGCAAATTCCGTCAATCAGTCCCATGTTCTCCGGTAACTTTGCAAATGTCCGTCGGCCGCCTACAGCTCCGGTGATTGGATCAAAATCAAATACCTCTAGTTCTTTCCTTGGACTATCGGTCCAAACTACGCGCTTTCCATCCACGAGTAGAACAATTCCATTTGAGATGCTAGCCAAGGAGACTATTTCTACAATGCTTCGATCCAGCTTAACTTGTATCAGCTTGCTCTTGTTAGGTGTCAGATCACGGTCAAGAATTCCAACTAGCATTTCACCATTTGGCAATACCATGCTGTCAGAACATCTTAAATTACTCGCTTCATCATGAAGGTTGATGCGCTCTACTTCATTATTCTCTTGGTTGAGAAAAATTATTGCAGTCTGACTTAGCAGGATAGTTCCGTTACACCAAGGAAGGACCTTTGAGAGTTCCTCCTTTTGGGAGTGCCAAAGTTGATTAGTATTCCCATCCCATCGATAAGCCAATCCATTAGGTAGATCTACCCATCGCATGTTGCCATCTGGGAAGAGATGCATTCCTTCACCTAACTCGGCTCTTGTTTCATAGAGCAATCTAGGTTTCATCGGACAGCTTCTAGATACTCATTCATAATCTTGTCTAGTGATGCATGTCGACTATCTCGTCCTTCGCTATCGGCTGCCATTTTCTTAGAAACTCGAGTTCGCGCGTCAATAAGCTCTTCATTTCGCAGATGAGCACCGTCTTTAAAAATCACCTCTCCCGCGATTGACACTTCTTGAGCAACACTTGATTCCCAGTCACTCCACTTCACAGTGTCTGGTGAAGTGTCTAAACCTGCGGCCTCAGCGCCCCCAATTGTTAGAGCATGAACTGCATCTCTTTCGGTGAAGGCTAACTTTGCAGTTCTAAGCGGCTCTTCTATCCCAGAGATGCTGTCGAGCCCTATGCCGAAGTTGATCTCATGCCCTCTCCAGGCGGCGCAATCTGCTTTTCCAGATTTCAAAACGACATTGGACTTTGGACAAGTTACGAGATGGGTACCAGTTTCATGAACTTTTTTGAATTCATCACCTGTTAGCCAAACTGCGTGCGCGAGGCTCGTTTGCGGACCTAGGAGATCAAAGGCGTCCAAGCGCTCAATAGGTGATTGAGTAATCCAATGTCGCTGCGATTCGCTCTCTAGACAATGGGTATGGATCCGTATGCCCCGTTGAGCAATCTCGCTTATGGCCCTCAACATCTCATCGCTACACCATTGCGGTGCGACTGGCCCGATGCCAAAAACAAAATCAGGGTCTCGAACTTGTGCGTATTCGAAGACCTCTCGGAATTCAACCGGACTCATTTTTCGGCCAGTAGCGACAAATGGGGGGAGATCCAAAGATTCTTTTACTCGTTGCGGGATGAATTCAAACTGATCAGTGATTGCGAGAATTACTTGTGCCCGGATGCCGGAACGACGTATTCCAGATAGGGATTTTTCCAAGGCATTTAAGTAGTCAATTGGAGCTCCAAATGTATGAAAGATAAATTGAACACCAGTGACTCCGGAGGCGACTAAGTTGCAACAGGCAACAAAGACATCATCTTCCACGTCAATCGATGTCATAGCATTCATTCGCAGAATTGCTTCTTCTAAGCAACTTCCTCCAACGCGATGTTCTGCTAATGAAGTTGAACGCAGGTGAGAGTGAGCATCCACGAAACCTGCGCTCTCTTTCATCTACTAAACCTTATGGATTGAGTTTAAGCAGGCGGGCCAGATTTCCACCCTCTACCAACTCCCGATCTTTAGCGGAAGGTATGGCGCGAGCGATCTTCGCCCGCTCTAAGTCGAAATCGCTACCTGGCCAATCAGTGCCCATAACAATCTGATCCGAGCCAATTGAGCGATAGGCAAGTTTCACATCAAGTAGTTGTGAGCCGGAAGTCTCTAGGTAGATATTGGGATTTCGCTTTGCCACAAGAATCGCCTCATTAAGGTTCCAAACCGTACCCATGTGGGCAATCAAGACTGGCGTATTGGGAAAACCGCGCGCAATCTCCTCGATAGAAAGAGGAGCACAGAATGGATCATCTAGCGCGTTTACCAGCACTACAAGTTTGTTTCGATCTGCTGCTTCAAAAATAGGATCTAGCAAACCATGATCGGCGAAATGATAACCATGCATAGTCGGATGAAGTTTTAGACCTTTAAGATTTAAAGATTTGGAGAGATGATCAATAGTGGCAACGGCATCTGGGAATCGTGGGTTTACCTGTCCGAAGCCAATAATGCGCGTTGGATGGCGCCTCATAGTTTCTGCGATGAAGTTGTTATCCATCATCTGTCCAAGAGAGCATCCCACTGCCATATCAACTCCAGCGATATCCATCGCGCGAATCATGTCTTCTGGGGTATATGACTCCGCGGTGAGATAGTCAGATGTTCCACCTGCCTGCCAGACGTTGTTGTATGCATCTATAATCATTTTTACCAGCTCCTTATCTTGGATTTCCCCAGCTTGTTGCCATATCCCAAATTACTTTTGAGACGAGTTCTAACTCTTGGATGCTCACAAACTCATCTGCTGTATGCGCTTGATCCGTAGATCCTGGACCAAAGACAGTGCATGAGTTACTTCCCGTCAGAGCAGCAACCATTGATGCATCTGTATAGGCCTCATGACCATCATTGCCACCAACTGGAACTTCGACTCCAGTTACTTTCTTGTAAGACGCTCGAAGAGATTTGATGATATGGGAATCTTCACTCGCTCGAACAGGAGGTCGCGGGGCGCCGAGGCCTTTGATTGAGAAATCTGCGCCGGGAAAATCTCGAATCACCTCTTTGGCAATCTTCTCAACTAATGGAATAACATCTTCAATTTTCATTGGTGGAACGATTCGAACATCAAACTTTGCATCAGCAAATGGTGGAACGACATTGGTTGCTACACCAGCGTTAAAAACTCCACAAGTAAATCTAGCCCGCCCCAGAATGGGATCTTCATGCTTTAATGATTCGATATGTCGTTTTAAGCGATCGACGATGCGCGACATTATGTGGGCCGAATCAATTCCTAGGTGAGCGCGACCGGCATGCGCCATCCGACCTGTGACACGAAGATCAATCCATCGAAGACCCATTTGGGCAATGCGAAGCCGTGCACCAGTTGGTTCGAGCGCAACGACCTGATCATCGGCGCGCAAATCCCCGCTCTGAACGAGCGAATGAGCGCCCGCCATATTAGGCGCCTCCTCATCAACGGTCGCAACAAAAAGTATGTCGCCAGCAGGTTTAATACCTAATTTCTTGATTGACTCGAGTAATCCAAGAGCAACCGCTACTCCACCTTTCATGTCACAAGCACCGCGACCATAAATCTTTCCATCTCGAATTGCGCCCTCATGTGGAGGAAGGGACCACCCTGCGCCAATCGGAACGGTATCTAGATGCCCGAGTAAGACCAGACGTGGAGCCGTTCCTTGGCCTGGAATTGAGACGCTTAAATTTTCTCGTCCCGGTTGAACGATGGTGCGCTTAGGCTCGAATCCGAGACCTTCTAGCCTTCTTGCTACCCATTCCACACATTCTTTCTCTTGTATTCCGGGGTTCTGGCTATCAATGCGGATTAGTGATTGTGTATCTGTAATTACTTTGTCTAAATCAATCATCTTAAATCCTATTCTGCTAATCCGTAAGCGCTACGTCGGGGATCTGCAGCAGCAAAGAGAGTTCGCTCGCCATCTGAATTTCGAGAAGATTTAATGGTTTGAACTGAACCAGCATCGAATTCATATTCTGGCCAAACTTGAACTGTGTGTCCGTGTCTTCTCAGCTTATCTATTGCATCTTCGCCAATTCTCTTTTCTGCATAAACCAGTCGATCGGCAGATGGATGAGGGTGAAAAGCACTTGGAGCATTAAATGCAGCTATCCGAGGTGATTCGACCGACTCTTGTAACTCCATGCTTTCACTAACAACTTTCCAGATAACTTGTGCCATCGCTTGAACAATTACATCCCCTCCCGGACATGCCAGCGCCCATGACTCGCCATCACACAGACCAATCATCGCCGCGGGCGTAACAACAGGTCGACCCCCCGGTGTTAATCGATTCGGATGATTTAAGTCCAATCGGCTCTGAACGCCCCGCGGGGAGCAGAGAATTCCCAATTCCGGGATTATGGGCCCACCGTCAATGGTGTCTGAGGGTGAAGTTGCAAAGGTGTTTCCTTCGCTATCCATTGTGACGACCGCAGTCGTACTTGAAAGTGGTTTTGTAGCTAAATCTTCACCTGGTCTACCTGCTAGAGAACTCTCACCTATTAGCGCTGCTGATTCTTCTAGATGCTGATCGCTAATCAAATCAAGCAGATCTTTCTTCATCTGTCCAGGTGCGGCAAGGAAGTCTTCCCGATCATTAAATGCAAGGGTTATCGACTCGACAAGTTCATGCCAACTTCCACTAGTTCTAGCAAGAATCCCAAGAATTTGTAGCGCAGTGGGACCTTGGCTCCAAGATGGTGTCGCAAAGAATCGCCATCCTTTAATTTCAACAGAAGGCGCAGGTTCTATCTCCGCCTCAAATTCAGCAAGATCACTAAGTGTCATATATCCGCCGCGTGATGTGACTGAGTCCGCCAGTATTTGAGCAACCGCTCCCTCATAAAATGCTTTATGGGCTGCGCTTAACTTTTCGGCACGATTGCCGTTGTGAGCTGTCTCGGCATCAACGAGGCGTTGTAAGAGTTCGGCCAACTTCTCTTGTTTCAACCTTTGGCCTGGCGCAATTGACTTTCCATCTGGCCTGTAAATTGCAGCGCTTGTTGGCCATTTTTGGAAATTTCTTCCGGTTATCTCAAGGCTTGTCGCAAGTGATTGATCTACAAGGAAACCTTCGCGAGCAAGTTTGATAGCAGGGGTTGCTACTTGTGAAAATGACATGGTTCCAAAGCGTTTTAGCGCAGCGATCCATCCAGCTGGAGCGCCTGGAACTATTGCCGGAGCACCATCAAGAGGTAGCGATCCGCCGTAACGCTTTAACATTTCTTCTAGGGATGCGCTCTTGCTCCATCTTCCAATACCAGCGACTGACCAAGCGCTTTGAGCGGCAGCCTCTCTAATCAAAATCGGAGCAATTCCGCCAAAATTTGCCATATCGACTTGAACCACATTGCTAGCGATTCCTGCTGCTACTCCCGCATCAATTGCATTCCCACCCGCTCTAAATATTTCGGCCGCCACGAGAGAAGTTCGTGGATGTCCAGCGACGACTGACCAGCTTTCTCCAACTAGCGTTGGTCTAAGTGCTTTTGGTGCTGGGTAAGTACCTGGAACTAAGCCACCACCCATTCCACCTTTTTCACTTTTGCCGTTCGCTTTGTTACTGCTGGACACCGTTGATTTATCTCCTGATTATCTGGGAACGTCGATAAGGCTACTCTTCAAAACTTTTCTATGCGACTACGATGTAGTCATGAGCCCTAAGAATTCAGGTCGATTGAATAGTTGGGCATGGCACCACACCGGAATTGCGGTAAGAGAAATTGACCGAGTAATCGATTATTACGCAACAAATTTAGGATTTGAAGTTGTTTTCGAAGCTAGGAATATGACCGACTTGATCAGTGGCATAACTGGGGTTAAGGGACTGGGCGCCCACCTTGTGCAGACGAAGTCACCTATAAGCGATCAGGTACTTGAATTCATTGAGTTTATAAATATCCCAAGTGATGCCAATCAACTATTGCCTATTTATCCTGGAAGGTCTCATACTGCATTTCTCGTTCCAGATATCGAGAAGGCTCTGGCGGAGCTGGTATCGAGCGGCGGAATCATGTTAGGAAAGGTCACGGAATTTTCAGAAGGTAAAGCGGCTTATTGTGCTGATCGCTTTGGAACGGTCATTGAATTAGAGGAGCAATTTGGTGGCGCAGGAAATAACTCTTAAGGATCGATATGGCTACATGCTCTGGATGCGCCATTTCGAGTTAGCATGCCTTGAAGGAGTTCCAACCCGCGAGATACATGGCGAGTTACATACTGGCGTAGGACAAGAAGCAATAAGCGCCGGAATGGTTGGTTTTCTAAGTAAAGAAGATGCAATGTGTAGTACTCATCGCAATCATATGCATGCGATTGCGAAAGGAGTCGATCTGCGAGCCATGCTTGCAGAAATCTTTGAGAAGTCGACTGGAATCTGTGGTGGATTCGGTGGGCACATGCATATATTCGATCCATCATTGAAATTCTCTGCTACCGGAATAGTTGGCGCCGGAGTACCAGTAGCGCTTGGCCATGCTTATGCCGCGCGCTTGAAAGGTAACCAGGCAGTCGCCGTTGCAGTTGTGGGCGATGGAGCTGTGAATACGGGTGCGTTTCATGAGGCCATGAATATGGCTGGTGCGCTCTCGTTACCCCTTGTTGTTGTAGTAGAAAATAATGAGTGGGCTATCTCTGTTCCCTTCTCCGCTTCAAGCGCTACTGAAACTATCGCCGAGCGAGCTCCTTCTTGGAGAGCTCATGGAATCCGTGTGAATGGTTTAGATGTTGAGGAGGTCGCTAACGCCTTTGAAGCAGCCCTTGCTCGAGCACGATCTGGAAAAGGCCCGAGCATTATCGAAGCGATGTGTTATCGCTTTCGCGGACACTTCGAAGGCGATGCTGATATGTATCGTTCGAAAGAAGAGAAGGAGCGGCGCCGATCCGAAGATCCTCTGGAGCGGACCAAAGAGACTCTAGTTGCAAGAGGCTTAGCGACACTTGAAGAATTGAATGAGATTGAAAAGTCGGTCGTCGCCTCAATCTCAGAAATGCTTGCATCAGTTAGAAAAGATCCATCGCCTTCTGGCGCGGATGCGACTAGATATGTCTTTGCGGAGTGATGACAGTGGCTAGAAATTTAAATCTCTCCCAATGCATATCTGAAGCGCTGCATTTGGAAATGGAGCGCGATCCACAAGTTCTTGTTATTGGCGAGGACGTTGGTGGCCAAGGCGGAGTATTCGGCGCCACAAGGGGACTACAGAAGAAGTATGGAAGCGGAAGAGTTTTAGATACTCCAATTTCTGAGAGTGCAATAACAGGTATGGGCGTGGGATTGGCGCTAGAGGGTTATCGCCCAGTTCTAGAGATTATGTTTGTCGACTTCATAGGAGTCTGCTTAGACCAGGTTTACAACGCGATTGCAAAGAATCATTACATGTCTGGCGGAAAAGTTCGAATGC
>Ga0194115_10005506_pt1 | contig 13158 bp, 23 predicted proteins | sample TA2MahsurfametaG_3_FD_148656 | JGI IMG/M metagenome (GOLD analysis project Ga0194115, IMG submission 148656) | Freshwater microbial communities from Lake Tanganyika, Tanzania - TA2015002 Mahale S4 surface | ecosystem: Environmental > Aquatic > Freshwater > Lake | place: Tanzania: Lake...
CCCCCTTTAAGGTACCCCGTTAGGATCCCCCAGTTCCAGACAGATTCTAAATTTTTTAAATAGAGGGTACCCCCGTACCCCCCTTTAAGGTACCCCGTTAGGATCCCCCAGTTCCAGACAGATTCTAAATTTTTTAAATAGAGGGTACCTCCATACCCCCCTTTGTGTTTTGGTACGGACACTTCAGAGGTGTAAAAGCATTGTGCTAAAACACATTAATCGTGGGCGTGCCACAGTGGAGCACTGGAAGTACCGCCTACACGTTTCACAGTTTTAAATCTTTGCTTTAAAAGAGCTTCCACGTCTGCAGGCTTTATATCAGATTTACGAGGCGAGACAGGGTAGTTGCCTACAAATCCCCCGCCTGGACGTACACTGGCACGAATCTGGTCCAGTGTACGTACCATCATTTGGTGAGACGATTGTGTGTTCAACACGTTGCTGGCGTACACAATGTGGTATTGTCGTGACAACGCTTCCGGATCGTGACGCTCGTTACGGTTCTGCCCAAACTCGTGAGCAGTCACATTTAATCCTTGGTCACGAAGAGACGCTGCGTGCACGGCTTCACTGCCTGCCCCGTAATCCAGAATGGTGTGATCAGGAGTTGCCATCGTGCTGACGTATCTGGGAGTTATGGCCCGACCTCCGATGGCTCCCCGTGCCCGGGACGTACGATTAGCGGTTTCCATCTCTTGGGGATCGTATGTTTCCAAAAAAAATTGTTTAAAGCTCCGCATACTCTGATATTTATAAATACTGTGAAAGGATACTGAACATGAAACCGTTCTCACAATACATTCAAGAAGCCATGAAATCTGTGCCTGATTCTGAAGACATTGAAACTTCAGAAGTAAACAAACTGGACGCTGCAAGCGAAGCAGACAAAGCAGAGTATCCTGGTGCCAAAGGAGAGCGTGCTCACCATACTCTACATAAAACTTTAGATTCGTTTATTTCTAAGATGCGTAAAATGGGCCACAAGTAATGCTTACATTTCTACAGTTTCTACACGAATCTTTAGCTCAGTCTCAGACCGACAGACAAGCAACATTTCCTGTTGACAGACCGTCTTGGTTTAACTCTAAAACTGGACAGATTCTGCCTGTAGAAACCACGTACCATGCAGGCCATGTTGCTTCTTATCCGGAACAGTTTGGTTTAAACACAGAACAACTTCATGATGCTATATTAAAGTTTGAGAATCCTGGCCATCCAAGCATGGAAACTCCTGAAGGGCGAAAACGTCTAGCAGAAAAGCGAGTAGACCAATTAAAGACCGGATACAACGACACTAACCGAGGAATAGATTCACTGGTTCTGGGAAGCGGTTGGGTTCGTGTTCAACCTAACACAAGAAGGCAATTATATGTTCAAGGAAAAGCTCCAGCACTTCATCGTCTAGCAAGAACAGTGCTCCAAGATCATCCTGATGTTAGATCTTTAAGTATGGATGTGCACGGGGCCAATGAAGCCTACGGGCATTTAGATCCGTCCATACAAGGTGTAGCACATTCTCTAGAAGGACGAGACATGATTCAAGATTTCGTGGAACGTGGTGGAGCACCACATAAAAGTTACAGTAGAATTATTAGAGTACAACCCAATCCCAGCTAAATATTGTAAGGAGTTTTTATTATGAGTCGAGTTAAATCAAAAAGATCGTTTGGAACCAAAGGTGGTTACAAAAAGCGTCGAAGTCGTCCAGCAGGATACAGCCGTACCGGACTACCTAAAATTTATCCTCCCGGGCATGACGCTACTTTACGGGCCGTAATAATAAAATAATTCCAAAATAACGTAAACGAAAAAAACGTTTCCGTTTGTCTATATAATCTACCTCTAAAGTTAGAGGCTTTTATAAAGGAGACACTATGAGTACTAATAAGTCATGTCCGGTAAGTGGTGGTTTCTGTTGGCGTAATCCTCTGCAAGTGGCCCTGTTCCTTGCAGTACTACCTTATGCAGTCAAGACTGTGACTTGGGCATGGGGTCTAGTCACCTCGCTCGGAACTGCTGCTGCTGCGGTTAAGTGAACACCTAGTGTGACCTGTAGAACCCCTCGAAGAAATTCGAGGGGTTTTCTTTTATAAATAATATTATGAATATCGATAAATCTTATTGGCTTGGTCGTTTAAAAGAATTAATAGAAGCTAAGAAAACAGATCCTAAACCAGATCCTCGTTTAGTTTCTACACGCCAACCTGAAGGCGAACCAAAATTTGGTGAAAAAAAATTAACTCAAAGTTATGAACGAATAGCAGCAGAAGAACCAAAGATAGTTCCAAAAATTGCTAAAGCACTAAGCACTCTGCATATCGCTGGTCCTGAAAGTGCACTTCCGTCTAAACCAGAAGAAGTAGTAGATCTTGTTGGTAGAAGAATGGAAGCCAACATAGAAGACACAATAAACCGTCATGGAAATATAGATTCATCTGTAATGACTAGCAGTGCAGGCTGGTATCCTACTGCAAAAAGATATGCGGGAAATTGGTCTCAAAAACATGGAGTGAAATCAGAAACTGTTACTGGAATGATTTCTGTGTCTTCACCACAAAATCCATGGCCCAGTAATGTTGCTCAAGCAGAAAGAACTCTTGTAACAATGTCACAGGATATTCCTAACGGAAGAACTGGTTGGACTCCGGGAATGAGTAAAGAATCAGAAAGAATTCGTGAACAAACAATCAAATTAAGTAAAGGCAACCAAGATCCAGAAGACTCTAAGTTATTGGGACATTTAGAAGCAATTCAAGGAAAATCTTGGGATGAAGTTACTGAAGGAAAACCATTTCACGAATTAACCGATGAACACTTTGAAAGACTTGGAACTTGGGTTCGTTTACACTCTACAGCTAATCATCCTCAAGGAATGCGTGAACCACTACCATCTGGTGGATTTGGTGATTTTATAAAAACCGCTAAAGGAGAACACGCTAAAATTAAATGGCAAAGTTCTAACAATCTTGGCAAGATGGTTAAACTACACATGGCAGATGCTTTGCCAGATCAAGAACGTTCTAAAGTTCATGATGTATTATTGGGTCGTGGTCCCAAAGTAAGAAGCTTCTATAATAATCAGATTCAGCCTGATGCAGGATCCACACCAAGCGGAGAACCACAAGATGTCACAGTAGATATTCATACTGGTGCGGATGCTTTGGGTAGAGGAGATCTGACAAGTTCTTTGGCCGGTGCATTGCGTAAGAGAAATTATCCGGATACGTCATTCACTAAAGATTTTGGTGGTATGATAATGAGTGGTGCTCCTAAATCCAAACAAACCGGTAATGTTGGTATATACGGTGTTGTCGGAGATGCTCTACGTAGAGTAGCAGGAAAATTAGGTTATGGTGGTTCTGCAATACAATCTATGGGCTGGGTTGCAAGAAAATTAGGCAGTGATGCTATACAAGCAGATCCTGATTCATCTGAACAAGTAAGACAAATGCACAGAGATATGAGAAGCGGAGACTTGAGTTTTGATCAATTTAGAAGTAAATATAATGATCTGATTATGAGTCATCACAAACAAAAGCCTTTAGTTCCTACTTGGAAAACACAACAACAACAAGCCGATAGTTCTTTCTTAGAAGAAAAAATATTGGTTGAATTTGTTTATAAATTATTAAAAGTTTTAAATGAAGAATCAGCTGCATGGCAACGTAAAGAAGGAAAAAATCCTAAAGGTGGATTAAACGAAAAGGGCCGCAAGTCGTATGAACGAGAAAATCCAGGATCAGATCTAAAGCGTCCACAACCAGAAGGCGGCAAACGACGTGATTCTTTCTGTAGACGTATGAAAGGCATGAAAAAGAAATTAACCTCCGCAAAAACTGCCAACGATCCTAATTCACGCATTAATAAATCATTACGTGCTTGGAATTGCTGATATGAAATTTAAAAGTCTGTTAGTAAAACTAGAAGAATCCACTCTTCAATACCACCAAACCCTGAATCCAGATTTATGGGAAAATAATGGTTTAAAAAAAGAAGTGGCAAACAAACTCATGATGATTGCTCATACTTGGGCTTCGTTTGCAAAGATACCACCACAAGCAATAAAGGATATTATACTCGTAGGAGGTAATGCGAATTACAACTACACCGGATTTTCTGATATAGATCTACATCTTGTTGTTGACACTGAAGAAATAGCAGACTGCCCTGAAGTTTTAGAAGATTACTTTAGAGGAAAAAAACAATTGTGGGCACTGGTGCACGATATTAAGATATACGGCCATCCTGTGGAACTGTACGCACAAGACGTAAAAACTCCATACACAAAAGGCCAAGGAGTGTACAGTATTCAAGACGACAAATGGATTGTTGAGCCTGAAAGAAAACAAGTTAATCTGGAAGATCCTGCAATAAAAAGAAAAGTAGATCAATACATCCAGATGATCGATACACTGATAGATTCTTCTGCAGAAGACGAAGCATTTGAAAAACTAAAAGAAAAAATTAGAAACATGAGAGCTTCTGCCCTAAAAATAGGCGGAGAACTTTCTGTTGAAAATTTGGTGTTTAAGGAACTAAGAAATCAAGGACACTTGGATCGTCTTACAAATTATTTAAGATCTAATCAAGATAGACGACTAAGTTTATAAAATGCCAGGATTAAATTTACAAACGCCAGGTATAAGTTTTAGACCAACAAACGCTTCGTTTCATCCTTGTTCTTTTGAACTAAAAATAAACGAAGCAAATGCAGGACTGTCTGCAGCATTCAAAGAATTGTGGACAACAGTTGAAGACGTTTCTAATAATTTATATCAAGAATCTCCGCCTCAAGCACAAGAAAACTGGTTTAACGAATTACTCAATACCAGAATAGATTCTGGAATAACAAGACAGTATAAAGCAATACAAGACAAATATCACCCAGAAAGAGTGTACGCTGTTCATCCGGCATTAGATCCGTATTGGTATCAACCAGATTCTTTTTACGGAGCTGTAAGGGGAGGAATACGAAAAGGATTAAGGGATCCGTATTACAGACCAGTAATTGAAATAAATCCAAACATTCCTCCTGTAGTAAATTTATTTAATCATTATAAACAAATAAGCGACGAATTGCTCGGAAAAAAATCTCTTGTTGCACCATCAGAAAACACATTAAATTCTATTCCTAGAGAAGAATCTCCCTTACAGAGTCTTAATATAATTCCAAGAGATATTCCAATAATTACTACATAAATAGACATGAAAAATTTGCACCAAACATTCTTGACAAATATGAAAGATCGGCTATTATTAGAGAGAAGATCTAAAAGAAGTGGTGCACCAACTATGATTAATCCTTTACAAGTAAATGTAGAAAACACACAAGGCCGAGGAAGTGCAGGATTTAGACATGCTGATCTTGTAGGGGCCAGCATGGCTACAGAAGTCTTAAATAGACAAAGAAAATCAGGTCAAGTATTTCCTAATATAGATGCAGGCATAACTGAAATTACTTCCGGTGCACCAACAGCTCCACATCAAAAACAACTAGATCTAGGAGTGCACGGAGCACGTAAAGCATATACACTGACAGCAGATACTGTTGCTCCAAGATCTGAAGCGGATACAGTTAGGTATAGTTTTTCTACAAAAAATGCTTCGACAAATAATAATACACATGGCATTAGAGACGATGGACACGTAATAACTCACGTATGGAATCCTGAAAGTAGTTCTTGGCATGATATGAAGCACGAACTAGAATACGGCCAAGGGTATAAATCTTGGATTCGTAGAAATAGAACAACTGAAGGAAAAGCCAGAGAAGAAACTGCTGAAATGCTATTAAAAGGCGAAGCATTAAATAAATTAGCAACTTTACCAAGAAGAACTACATGGGGACAAGTAAAAAAAATGTGGGGAGAAGAACTCACAGGAAAGCTTGCCAATCCAGATACTCATTTTGTTAATTATGACAGAGAAGCTAAAAATTTTTCTGTTGTTCGTATAGGCGATCTACACGACGATACACCATTAACTTTATCTTTTGCAAAAAGAAATCCAGAATCAGATCGTAAAGCTTCGAGCGACAATAGTATAAGATTTAATATGCGAAGATTAATGGAACACCAAAGGGTCAACCAAAGGGGTGGCCACGGATTGTCTTCTGCAGGTTTGCTAGATTATTTTACCCAAAGGCATAGAGATTCTTTACAGGCTTCCAAAAAGGAAGTTAAAGAATGGGTATGTTCTTTCCTAAGAAGTAAAAATTACTTGACGGGAGAAGACCAAAGCTGACCTTCTGCTTTTCTTCTTCTTGTTAAACCAGGTAAAACTTCTCCCTTAGATTTATTATAAAGAGATAAAGCACCAGGAACTTCTCCCCATTTTTCTGGAGAGCTTAATGCTCCTGTAATTGTTTTAAAGTTTTGTGAACCGTAGAATCCCGGTCCCACATTATAAGCAAAAGAAACTAATGCACCCTGTTGATTGGAATTCATACGATCCCAATTTGGAATCTTTTTCATTCTAGGCATCACTTTGGTATCAACATAATGTTGCATATATTCGTCTGCTTGATCTTGTGATATAGTATCTCCTCTGCGTACAGGTCTACCGTCCGGATGTGTTGTTGAACCCTTACCTAAAGTCCATACTCTTCCTTTGTCGTCCCAATAAGCTTCGGTTTTAAATCCTTCAAATTCAGAAATTAAAGGTTTCCATGGAGCTGTTTGTGTTGGTTTTTCTGTTGTTACTGTTTGCTTGGGTTCTGGTTCTGGTGTGGTTGCTGGTCTAGATGAACCTAATTGTATTTCTTGACCTACTGATATTTTATTTGGATCTTTGATATTTGGATTTGATTTTAAAATATCATCAACTGTTGTTTTATTTTGTTTTGCAATACCACTTAAAGTGTCTCCGGACACAACTTTATGAGAACCAGGAGAACCAGCAGCAAGACTGGATGCTAAAATAGAAGAAAGAATAGCAGAATTTTCTAAAATGTGGGTCAAATAACTTTTCATACTCATATTTATTGTTTAATAAATACTTCAGTAATGATAAATTTTAAGCAATACATCCAAACTTCTCTGTTTTTAAAAGAAAATTTAGATAATTTTGTAAATTTTGCTTGTGATCATCTAAATTTAAAAGAAAAACCTCAAATTATGCTGGTTCAAGACAGAGATGAAAGCATGACAACCGCAAATTATTGCCCAGAAACAAAAAAAATTAAAATTTATTCAAAAAATAGAGCATTTTTTGATATAGCACGTTCTATTGCACATGAATTAGTGCATCATATGCAAAATGAAACAGGAAAAGAGTTAAATGGAGATACTGGTTCTGAATGTGAAAACGAAGCAAATGCTACAGCAGGTAAAATTATCCGTCTTTATGGCAAAGAAAATCCGGATTTTTATAACTCTTAATAAAAATGCCAAAATTTAATAAAAATTTCAACAAATCAAATCCTAATTTACGTTACGTTGATGATAAAAGTATTGAAATTCGTGAAAAAGATCAAACCGGCGTAACAGAAATAAGAAATCCTACACCATTGCAATTAGTAAATGAATTAAAAAAGAGTATTTGCACTTTATTTTTTTATAAAGCAACAAATGGAGCATTTAGAAGGATGGTTTGTACGTTAAAAGGCTACGAACCAGTTCCGAGCAAATTTAATAAACCCGGAATTGTTGTTGTTTGGGATTTGGATCACAATAATTGGCGTAGTTTCTATCCAGATAGAGTTTTTAAGTTAGTAAGAAATGAAAATACAAAAGCACAATAAAAACAGGAGGCAAGAAATGTTGGAAGACAGAGGATTATCTCTTTTAGAAAAAGCTAGCAAAAAATTAGCAGAAAGTGCCTCTGAAACTGTAGAGTTGTATGAAAAATATTTGTTAGATCAAGTAACTTGGCGAGATCTGGCAAAAAATATGACAAAATTACGTGCTTCTATTTCTGCATATTACGCTGCTGGTGGTAAATAAATATTTTAGCGTTTGATTTTTGACTATTTTATTTTTTGAGGTATATTATTGTCATGAAGATTGAAGACGACATCAAGCTAGACTTTGCAGACGTTCTTATTCGACCAAAGCGTAGTAATCTAGAGAGCCGCAATAAGGTTCAACTCCATCGTGAGTTTAATTTTAAGCTGTCTGGTAACAAGGAATTTGGTTGGACTGGTGTTCCTATTATGGCATCCAATATGGATACTATTGGAACATTTGTAATGGCCGATTGTATGCACCGTCATGATGCTATGTGTGCGATTCACAAGTATTATAGTGTTGATGAATGGGACAAGGAATTTAGTGGATGGATGCGAAACAATTCCGGACAGTGTAATGTTGTGTATACTATGGGAATGGGAGACGGCTCAAAGAATTTCGAAGAGATTGATAAGGCTCGCCAAATTCTCAAGGCCCATCCACAGATCAATTTTATCTGTCTAGATGTTGCTAACGGATACACAGAGAAGTTTGTAAAATATGTGGAAGCTGTACGTGACCTGTTTCCTGACAAGGTGCTTATTGCAGGAAATGTGGTTACACGTGAGATGACTGAAGCTCTGATTCTGGCTGGTGCCAACATTGTTAAGATCGGTATCGGTCCAGGATCGGTCTGCACGACTCGCAAGGTTGCAGGTGTGGGATATCCGCAACTGTCGTGCATCATGGAGTGTGCTGATGCCGCACACGGGCTTGGTGGTTACGTTCTTTCGGACGGTGGTTGCACATGTCCCGGAGATGTAGCCAAGGCATTTGGAGCGGGTGCGGACTTTGTTATGATTGGTGGTATGCTTGCTGGCACGGATGAGGCAGCAGGTGAAACCATAACAGGTAATATTCATGGTGCAGAATATCCAGTATCTAAACAGTTCTATGGTATGTCATCTGACACTGCTATGGAAAAATATTCTGGTGGAGTTGCTTCTTATCGAGCATCTGAAGGTAAAACAGTAAATGTTCCATATACTGGTCCGGTTTCCGATACTATGCAACAAATTCTTGGTGGTGTTCGTTCTGCCTGCACATACGTTGGTGCTGCTCGTTTGAAGGATCTGCCCAAGTGTACTACATTTGTTCGTGTGAATCGGCAACTCAACAACATCTTTACATAATGTGTGATTACAATTGCCGAAAACTTCATAAAGAATATCAGCAGCTGTTGTTAAAACAGATGCGAGTATTAGCCAATGAAGTTAAAGCATGGCGTATGATTTCTTCTCAAAGCCAGAGATGGTCTTTAGAAGAATTTATACGTTCTACAGATCTGTCTGGTTATCAATATAGTTTAGAAAAAGGACCATTACCATTTCCAAATATTGTTAAAAGATTTTGGCAAAAAATACTTGACTTATTTAAATGGTAGTGTATAATAATAATTATGCCTAACGTACCTACTCGTAAAGTTTTTTGGAAGCACCGTAAGCGTAAGAAGAACGCTACTCGCCAGCGTCAAGAGCAGATTGCTCAAAACGCTAAGAAGAAGACCCGTGAGGCTTTGGCCAAGCTTGGTCGTCTTCCTAAGATTGCTATGGTTGGATACACTTTTAATTAATATATTTGCACTTTATTTTATATTATAAAAGCTTTCTGAAGGTGCTTCAACTTCAGCGTTGTCTGTGATTGGGATCTAGCAGAATCGTACAAATAATCCTCTAAAGCCTCACTGAAAAGTGAGGTTTTTTGTTTTAATTATTTGACACCGGGGGGTTTTTGGTGTATAGTATGGGAGTTACAAGTGAACGCCTCCTTAGCTCAGTTGGTAGAGCAGTAGACTTTTAATCTATAGGTCGTAGGTTCGATCCCTACAGGAGGCACTTTTGGGACGGTAGACCAACGGCAGAGTCAGAAGACTTAAAATTTTCGTAGTGTGGGTTCGACTCCCACCCGTCCTACTTTAGGAGAAAATATGTCAGGCAAAATGACTTGGAATTACAGAATTATTATGGATGATACCGGCGATGAACCGTGGTATGCCATCTATGAAGTGTATTATCTGGACGGCAAGCCCATCGATCACACCGTGAGCCAATCATCTGTTTATGGTGATGATATTCCAGATCTTACCCGAACTCTTGCACACATGCGTGATGCACTGAATCATCCGGTTCTCAAGAAGTCGGAGTTTCCGTCTATGGACAACTACCGCCGTGAAGAGTGGATGCGAGTAAAAGAATTTTCTGAGAACATTTCATTTGACAACGGCTAATCCCGTGGTATAATGAAACAGAGTAACTCGTTCATACAAGACAGTGAACGAGCACAATATGAGATGTCTTAAATTTCTATAGAAAGGTTTACATTATGCGTACAATTACAAAGCAAAACAAGGTAATCAACTACCTGAGCAAGCGTGGACGCACTCTCACCGCAGCCGAGGCTCGTGCTCGTTTCGGTGTGCAGAACCTCCGTGCAACAATCAGCGATATTCGTGAGGTTGTTGAGGAGTTCGGTAACTGGCGTGTTGAGACTCGTACCAGCCCATCTGGTCGTACTCAATACATGATGCGTGACACGCATCCCGGTCGCCGTGTATTCAAGTTCCGTGCAGACGGTACTCGCTACAAGAGCCGCTGAGAGGGATTGGGGTCTTTGGAAGAAATTCCAAAGACCCTTTTTCCTGTCTACATATATTGGAGGTTTTGATTATGGAAGAATCTAATTTATTCTATGCCAGAACTACAATAAATGGTAGAGAGGTAGATCTAGTATTAACAGAAGAGCAAATACTAGATGGAGTTAAAAGTGCTCTAAACAATTCTGAATTGGTATGCCAGATGAATCCTGGCAATTGTTGGTCAATTGAAAAACCAAAGGGATGTTCTCTTTGGCAAAAAATATTTAATGTTTGCGATTGCAAATCATAATTTTAGGAGTATAATAGTACTATGGAAACTCTAATTATTCGTGTAAAGTCGGGCGAAGATGTTCTGTGTAACGTAGTTGAAAAGACTGATGCTGGTTATAGGATCAAGGATCCAATGGCTCTGATCCCAACTCCAGATGGTCGTCTTGCTTTTATTGGTTGGATGCCATATGCAGACCAAACCAACGGTCTATTTATTCCAAATGAGTTTGTTTGGTTTACTACCAAGCCAGATAGCCAAATCGAAACTCAATATCTTGGTTTCAAGACAGGTCTAGTTACTCCGTCTAAGAACGTAGCAGCTCCTGCTCTAAATCTAGTCGGGGCTCAGTAAAAGAGCTGAACACCCGTAACTCAGCTGGATAGAGTAACAGTTTTCTAAACTGTGAGTCGCTGGTTCGAATCCAGCCGGGTGTGTTTTTACTAAGGAGAAATCATGACACCAGAATACGTACAAGGTCAAGGATATAGACATGGTTATGAAGCACGTGTAGAAGGCAAAGAAATGCCCGAATCTACAGAGATCGGTTTGTATTGGGATGAGTATCGTGCAGGTTGGTTTGATGCTCATCGTGTAATTATTGAAAATGCACGTCGTGACTACAATGACTTCAAAAAGAAGTTAGACGAAAACTCGGACTCTCGTTCATTTTTACAGGATTAATATATGATTCAAAACCCAAATGTGTTTATTGCTACAGCAGTTAATCGTACAGACGATTATCGTAAGCCTACCATTACAATTCATAAGAATCCACTCGAAGTAGGAAAGTATATTGCCACTTTTGAAGCAATAGATTGTGATGAAATTGTTAATGGTTATTCTTACGATGAACTGTTGTCTATTCGTAATGCTATAAATGAAGCACTGACCGCTATTGATGTGAAAGAAACTGTACATCAATTTAATAAAGATTTCAAAAAGCATACCTTTTATGATTGAATCGGTAGATATTGTTTACGGTCTGGCTTGGGGTGACGAAGGTAAAGGCAAGATTGTTAGTGCCAAAGCCAAACATTATGATATGGTTTGCCGTTGGAATGGTGGACCAAATGCTGGTCACACTGTTTATATAAACGGTAAGAAATATAAAACACATATTATTCCTTCAGGTATTTTTGCAGGAAAGAAGTGTGTTATTGGGCCAGGTTGCGTGATAAATATTGAAAAGATGCTAGAAGAGTTACGTATGCTCACTATGGCAGAATTTGATGTCAACCTGATAAAGATCCATCCTAATGCTCACATCATTACCGAAGATCATATTGCATATGATAAGAAACACCTTGGACACTTGGGAACAACTGCTCAAGGCATCGCTCCATGTTACTCTGATAAAATGTTACGACGAGGAACACGAGCGGTAGAAGTACTAGAACCTAACTGGATTTGGGATGGAGTTTTAGATGGACGTATCCTTTGCGAAGGAGCCCAAAGCGTTTGGCTTGATATTGATCATGGCGATTATCCATACGTTACTAGTAGTACTACGATGCCGTATGGTGCATGCTCTTTGGGATTCTCGCCACGAAAAATTCGACAACTGATCGGTATTGCCAAGATTTACGATACCAAGAGTGGCGTAGATCCTCTATTCCCAGAAACTCTTTGGAACGATCCGGTTCTAAATCAAATCATTGAACTGGGTGGTGAATACGGATCAACCACAGGACGGAAGCGACTAGTTAACTGGTTGAATCTGGACAAACTACTTAAAGCAATCAAACTGTCTGGTTGTTCTGAAGTTATCATTAACAAGTGTGATGTGTTACAAAAAGTTGGTGTATACAAACTAATACACGGCAATGAACTAATAGAATTTGCAGACATGGGTAAAATGAAAACTTATATCAGTAATGCACTTCTTTACGGAAGTGATATTGATGTTCATGATGTACAATTTTCAGGAGATCCTGAAAAGATTTAAAACATTTCCCGAATAGCTCAGTTGGTAGTAGCGGCGAGCTGTTAACTCGCAGGTCACTGGTTCGAGCCCAGTTTCGGGAGTTTGACTATGTTAAACATAAATATTCCACATTTTTATTGTTACATGAGAAAAGAGCACATGTATCAGCATGTGGCTCATGTGGGAGAATACGTTAAAGTAACTGTGTTTGGAGCACAATCTAATCCTGATACAGCTTTATTATTTCACGTTTTAACTGATGATGGATTAGTTCGTAGCAGAGTTCCAATTCACATGTTATGTCATCGAGAAGAACCATCACCAATACCTTTAGATTATCTACAATTGTGGGATTGTTTTTCTGTTAATTGTACCAATATTGTGTACGATTATCTAAAAAATTCCAGAGCAAAAGTAGTAT
>Ga0194115_10005507_pt1 | contig 13155 bp, 18 predicted proteins | sample TA2MahsurfametaG_3_FD_148656 | JGI IMG/M metagenome (GOLD analysis project Ga0194115, IMG submission 148656) | Freshwater microbial communities from Lake Tanganyika, Tanzania - TA2015002 Mahale S4 surface | ecosystem: Environmental > Aquatic > Freshwater > Lake | place: Tanzania: Lake...
TCTGCAGCCTTCATCCGCAATGAGTATGTGGAACTCGGTATCGGCTCTGAGGGCGCATTCGGCGAGGGGGGATACCCATCCGGTTGGCACTACCGCTCGAACACTGGGCAGCTCGGTTTCGTGGCGAATCCACAGGCGAACGGCTGGTCGAGCTACTACGGTGACTTCTTCTCACCGGGCTCCCCGCTCGAGGGATGGGGGCTCGAGGTCGGTGGTGTCTCATACGACAACACGAACGACTACGGGACTGAGATCGCGGGCTCCCTCAGCGACCCAGCCTGTGAGGTTGACATCTGCGGGAACCTCGGCGGCGCGGTGACCTGGACCGGAGCGCTCGGTGACCTCGGGGTCCAGACGCAGTACGGTGTGGTGAATGACGACGTCTTCATTGTGATGACCGTGACCCTCACCAACAACGGCTCCTCGACCCTGTCGGACGTCTACTGGTTCCGCAACGTCGACCCCGACAACTCGGTGATGACGGTCGGCGACTACGCGACGACGAATACGATCGTATCACAGCCCGACTCATCCACCGACCTTGCGTCTGTCCGAGCGACCGGTGGTGACGGGGCCGACCTCTACCTGATGGCCTCGGACCCAAGGGCCCGTGTCATCCACGGCGGCTTCTTCAATGATGACGCCTCTGACATCTGGAGCGGATCCGGCTTCTACTCTTCGGTGGGAAGCTCACAGTACGATGATGCCGCGATCTCGCTGGCTGTGAGGATCGGTGACATGGCTCCCGGTCAGTCCGAGACCTTCAGGGTGATCTACACCCTTGACGAGACCGCGGTGGTCGCAGCGACCGACTGCGCGGAGGCCCCGGTCATACCTGACGCCGATGGCGACGGCATCCCCGACGAGTCGGACACCTGCCCTGATGACCCACTCAACGACGCCGACGCCGACGAGGTCTGTGGTGACGTGGACACCTGTGAGGGCCACGACGACGCCTTCGATTCGGACGGCGACGGCATCCCGGACGGCTGCGACTCCTGCCCCCTAGACCCCTTCAACGACTCCGACAGTGATGGGGCCTGCGGCGATGTGGACACCTGCTCAGGCTACCCAGACGGCGTGGACTCGGATTCTGATGAGACCCCCGACGGCTGCGATGTCTGTCACCTTGACCCCCTTGATGATGATGACGGGGACGGATACTGCGGTGATGTGGACACCTGTGAGGGCCACGACGACGGACTCGACTCGGACGGTGACGGCACCGTCGATGGCTGCGACGCCTGTCCCGATGACCCGCTGAATGACGCCGACAGTGATGGAGTCTGCGGTGATGTGGACACCTGCCCAGGCCACAGCGACCTCGCCGATGCCGACACCGATGGAATCCCGAACGGCTGCGACGCCTGCCCATTTGATCCCCTCGATGACGCTGACGGTGATGGTGTCTGTGGGAACGATGACATCTGCCTCGGATCGGATGACCTCATCGACACCGATGCGGACCTCATCCCTGACGGTTGCGACGAATGCCCCCTCGACGCCCTCGGTGACTCTGATGCTGATGGTTCCTGCGATTCTGAAGACACCTGCCCCGGGGCCGACGACGGCCTCGACACTGACGCCGACGGAATCCCGAACGGCTGCGACACCTGCCCTGATGATTCCTCGGACGACTCGGACGGGGACGGATCCTGCGACTCTGCCGACATCTGCCCCGGTTCCGACGACGGAGCCGACCTCGATGGCGACGGACTCTCCGATGACTGCGACGCCTGTCCCCTCGACGAGCTCAATGACGTCGATGATGATGGAGTCTGCGGTGATGTGGACACCTGCCCATCCGACTCCCTCGATGACCGCGACGGTGATGGACTCTGTGAGTCTGCAGATCCATGCCCACTCGACTCGGACAATGACCTCGACGGGGACGGGGCCTGCGGAGATGTGGACGCCTGTCCCGAGGACTTCGAAAATGACGCGGACGGGGACGGTCTCTGCGCCGCCGACGATGTCTGCCCAGGCTTCGATGACCTCTCGGACTCCGACGGTGACGGCCTCGCGGACGGATGCGACGCCTGCCCGAGTGATGCTGACAACGACCTCGACGGGGACGGTCTCTGCGCTGACCTCGATCCGTGCCCCCTCGATCCCCTCAACGACTCGGATGACGATGGGGCCTGCGACGGCTCGGACTCCTGCCTCGAGGATCCGACGAATGACGCTGACGGGGACGGAATCTGTGGTCTCTCTGACAACTGCCCGGAATACCCGAACGACGCGCAGCTGGATCTCGACGCTGATGGGATCGGAGACTCCTGCGATCCGGACGCCGACGGTGACGGGGTAGACGACTCCGATGATAACTGCGCCGGACTCTCGAATGACCAGTCAGACCTCGACGGTGACGGTATCGGAGACGCCTGCGACCCGGTGGACGACAGGCCCGTGGACACCGGCGACACCGGTGCTCCGGTTGATACCGCTGACACCGGGATCGTCGTGGATACGGGTGACACCGCGGACTCCAGCCCCACCGTCGACAGCGACACTGAGGAGCCTTCTGAGACCCCTGTCGGCAGGTACGTCCCAGGTGGATGCTCGACGACAGGTGGCGGTGGACCTACTGGCAGCCTCATCCTCCTCGGTGCCGCCCTCCTCGCGTCGGTTCGTAGCCGCGGCAGGATCCTCGCCGCGCTCCTCGGCGCGCCGATCCTGATGGGAGCATCAGGCGGTGAGGTTCCTGAGATGAGCGTGGTTCCCCTCCCTCTTCGCGGTGCGTCGGTGTTCAAGGGCGAGGAGTCAGCGATCGTCGGAGGCGTGGTGACCGACCCGCTCTCCTACATCAGCCCAGACGGTTCCGAGTCTGTGGTCATCGGTGACACCTACTGGGGTTGGGTGACAAAAAGGTACACCTTCGACCACCTCTCATTCGACGTCGGCCTACCAGGCTCTCTGTCTCAGGACGGCGTGCCGAGGATCGGTGACGCATGGGCCGGCGCCCGTGGCTTCACGAAAGCCTTCGGTGAGGACGGCTGGGGAGCCTACGGTGACCTCGCCGTGGTCGTACCAACGGGTGTCGGGCGCGGAGTCGCCCATCCGTCGACGGTGGCACAGGTGGAGGCCGGCGCCGAGGGGCAGATCGGACAGCTCAGCGTCGTCGCTGGCGGCGGCTACCTCGTGTACCCCAACATCGACCTCGAAGGATATGAGCTTGGAGACGGTCCCTACCTGAACGCCCTGGCCTCCTACGGCCTGGGTGACTTCACGCTGGGTGTCGATGCGCAGGCCTTCTACAATGTCGGTGAGAGCCCGGTGTCCTCACTGTTTGTGGGAACGTCGATCGACTGGACGATCGGTAACTTCTCGGTGGGAGTCGCAGGCAGCAAGGGGATCATCAGGCAGCCGGGTGACCCAGACTGGCAGCTCTCGGCGCAGTTGACATTTGGACCGTCGGACGAACCGGAGACGCCGCCTGCCCCTCCCACCCTGCCTCCACCGCCTCCAGTCTGTGACTGCAAGTCGGTCACCGTGTACGAGCAGCCGATAGTGGTTGTGGTCCCCGCCGCTCCTGACACTGTTGCCGCTCCAAAGCAGGAGATCGGTATCGGCTTCAAGGCAGGAGACGCCACCCTGAGCCAGAAAGCCAAGGCGACCCTCGACGGTGTCTGGGTGATTCTCAATGCTCGACCCGGATTCGGTGTCAGGGTTGTGGGGTACGCCGACTCTTCCGAGGTTGAGTACAAGCATCCGGAGGAGCTCTCACAGGAGAGGGCGAAGGCCGCGGCCGACTACCTCACTGGCAAAGGCCTGTCGGTCGAGCGCATCTCAGTCGAGGGCAGAGGAGACACGGCACCGATCGACACGACCGGCACCCCGGAGGGAATGGCCCTAAACAGGCGGGTCGAGTTTGTCGTCACCGTCGTCGCCGAGCCGGTCAAGTAGCTCGTCGATCCTCTTGATCGAGGAGGCGGCACCACCGACCTCCTCTTTTGCCCTGGTCATATCCTGCTCGAGCTTGCCCATCTTCGACTCGAGTGCCTTGACGGCAACTATCGTACCGGCTGTGACCGCCGCGGCAGTGGCGGCTGCGGCCTTCGAGCCGAGCATGGAGACAAGCTTCACCTGAACCGCGGCGATACCACCGGAGGCTGAGGTTGCTGCCGCGGCACCGACTGCTGCGACTCCGAGGACCGCGGCGCCCGCAGCAACCTCGCTTGACGTGAGGCCCTCTTCCTGCACAGGAACTGGAACCTCCGCGGCCTCCGTGGTCACGGCCCGCTTCTGCACCACCGGCTTCGGCACCGGGGCCTCAACAACAGGCTCAGGTTCCGGCACCACCTCGGCAACAGGCTCCGGCACCGGCTCCTCGATCACCTTCGGCTTCTTCCTCGCGACCTTCGGCGCAGCTCCCATCTCCAAGGAGTGCGGTGGCCTGATCACGGCGCCGGGCTCGATCACACAGCTAGGATCGCTCAGCCTCGGGTCTTCGAGGCTCACGATCTCCCCACTCCCTATTTTGCACTCAGGCATTTTTCTTTGCCCTCGGCTTCTTCGCTGCCGCCGGTGCATCTGCCGCCTTCGGCTCCTCGGCCGCCGGCGGCTCATGTGAGACCTTGCCGCCCGCAAGGAGGATCTCGAGTTTCACCTCGATCTTTGCGAGCTTCGCCTTCAGCTCACCCACCTGCTCGAGGAGCTCCTCCTTCGACTTCATCGCTGCCTCGAGCTTCGACTCAAGAGCGACAACGCGCTCCTTGAGCTCGTCCTTGTACTCATTCCTCTCCTTGCGGTCGAGGAGCTTCTCCTCCTTGACATCCTTTCGGACGTTGTCACCCGCCTTGAAGTTGAGGTTGGACTTGTTCTTATAGAAATCCCAGGCGTACTTGCCGAGGGCACCTGAGACTGCGAGTCCGAGGATCGACCAGATGTTGCCGCCACCTGCCGCGCTGATGATATCCGCTGCGTTATCCATCACTCACCTCCGTCTGTTGAAGCTGGATCTTCTGCTGGCACGTTCGCTTTCGTGCCGAAGTAGTATGAGAACACCATGAGGGTGATGTCCTTGATGAATGTCAGGAGCTGGGAGCTCTCGCCGGCCTCGAGGAGCTCAGTGGACGGCCCCGCGATGAGCTTATCAGCGATCCAGACGCCGACGATGAGGGCGAACATTGATGTCACGAACTGGGTGAGGGCCTTGTGGTCGGCCTTCTCCCTCGTGAAGATCTTCCGAACGGTCCACTGGATACCGCCGATGATTCCAACGCCGATCGCAATTGCTGCGATTGTCGTTGGCAGGGTGTCATAGAGGCTCGGGTAGACCTTGTATTCTTCAGAGTTTGAGGTTGTCTGCGCAACCATCTCAGTTGTTTCAGCTGGCTCAGCCTGCTCGGCTGCTGTAAGCTCCTCGCCTACGGGCACCTCAGCAGCAGGTGCTCCTAATTCTAAGGGATCCATTTATTGCTCCTTTTTTTCCAATGATGCGATTCTTACGTACTTATCAAGCGCTGCCTGGCCGAGAATATACCCGACGTCGATGAAGGCAGCTGCTATCACGGTTGCAATGATCACGAGATCCGAGGTATCATTCGATACCATCCAAAGCAAAAGACCTTTTGACCCTACGTTTGAGAGTAGGTATGCAAGGAACTTCTTAGATTGAAGTGGTGTCTTCTCTATGTTTGAGATCACGCCCATTAACACATCCGCCTAACTTGTAAATATGGAGTCGATTTGTTTTATACACTTCTTGCAAAATTCTTCTCACCTTGGTATAATGTTGTAGGATAGAAAAAATGAAGTCTGTCGAACAAAAGTACAGAAAGCTTAGCGACATCGAGCATGTGCTGCTTCGGCCGGGAATGTACTGCGGCTCAATTAAGCCGCGGGAAGATTCTGTCTATCTTCTGAATGAGGAAGGACGTTTCGCGCTGCGAAATGTGACGTACAACCCAGCGTTCCTGAAGATCTTCGATGAGATCGTCTCGAACGCAGTTGATGAGCACCGCCGCAATCCGAAGCTGAACGAGGTGCGCATCACTGTCGATTCCGCATCCGGCTCTGTCAAAGTTTGGGACAACGGTGGCATTCCAGTTGTGATGCACACTGAGCACAACGAGTGGATCCCTGAGATGATCTTCTCGAACCTGAAGGCAGGCTCGAACTTCAACGATGACGAGGAGCGCCTCGTTGCCGGCACCAACGGTGTGGGATCGACCCTCACGAACATCTTCTCGAAGCGCTTCCGGATCCGGACCGCGGATCGGAAGAACGCCTTCCAGCAAACCTTCAGCGGTAACATGCGCGAGCGAACACCTGCCAAGGTGCTGCCCTGGAAGGAGGGCTTCACCGAGATCTACTTTGAGCCTGATCTCGAGCGCTTTGGCATGTCTGCGATTGACGCTGACCACGTTGACATGATGCGGAAGCGCTGCATCGATCTTGCGGCGTGCAATCCAAAGCTGAAGGTCTACTTCAATGACGTGGAGTACAAGTATCCCACGTTCCAGGATTACTGTGGACTCTACTACGACAACGTGATCTACGAGGAAGCTGATCGCTGGAAGATCGGCATTGGCCCATCGAGCGGTGCCTTCACGCAGGTCTCCTTCGTCAACAGCGTCGAGACCCGCGATGGCGGCACGCACGTCGATTACGTGATGTCGCAGATCGTGGAGTGGATTCGAGAAAGGATCAAGAAGAAGCACAAGGTCGAGTTGCGGCCCGCTGAGCTCAAGAACCACTTCTTCCTGTTCGTACAGTCTGACATTGTGAATCCTGCCTTCTCCTCTCAGACAAAGGAGAAGATGATCACTGAGCCGCGAGAGTTCGGCTCCAAGTTCGAGATTAGCGAGAAGACCCTCAAAGCAGTCCTCGCTTCGGAGGTCGTCCAGCGCATCCTCGACTGGGCGCAGCAGAAGGCGCTCGCTGATGAGCGCAAGCAGCTTCGTGAGCTGAACAAGAATCTTGCGAAGGGCAAGGTCCTGAAGCTGATCGATGCAAAGTCACGGAGCTTCCGGAACCACTGCACACTTGCGTTGTTCGAAGGTGACTCAGCGTCGAGTGCCTTCCGCAAGTATCGAAATCCAAACTATCAGGGCGCCTTCCCGCTTCGTGGTAAGTTCGTCAATGTCTCTGAGATGCCGGCGACAAAGGTGATCCAGAATCAGGAGGTGAAGGACCTGCTCGCAGCGATGGGCCTGAAGCTGGGTGAGCCACCCAAAGATCTCAGATACGGCAAGGTCCTCATCTATACTGATGCGGATTATGACGGGTCAAGTATCGCAGGCCTCTTGATTAATTTTTTTGGACGCTACTGGCCTGAGATGATTGACCAGGGACAGATCTGTCGAGTTGAAACTCCAATTGTCGTGGCTGAGAAAGATAAAACAAAGCATGCCTTTTATACACTTGAGGAATTCCAGGACTGGGAAAAGAAAGTCAAGGACATCAAGAAGTGGGATATTTCTTACAAAAAAGGCCTTGCTAGCCTCTCAGACGACGAATATCGAGAAATTATCCAGAATCCAAAACTTTTCTCTATTTCAAGCTGTAATGAGCTTACAGCTACACTTAACACCTGGTTTGCTGCTGATTCTATGCCGAGAAAGCACAAAATTTTAGGAACCAGCGAGAAAGACAATATTAGCGCATCTATTGATGAAATTCCATGATTGACTTTCTTTGCACTTGGTTTCTTCTTTATATGGGGGCACTTTCAAACCAGAAAGCAGAAGATTCTGGGCGCAACTGATGAATCGGATTCTGCTGAATAGTTATTTGCACGTAATATGTGATGACAAATGAGAAGAAGTCGCGAAGAGCAAATGATCAGGGAGGCTGTTAGAGAGATTCTAATCAAAGAGGGATTCTTTGATGACATCTTGAGCGGCATAAAGACCGGCGTTGGAAAGACGTATGACACAATTGCGAGCGCGGTCGGAACAGAGAAACCAAAGAGCGGATTCTTCAAGATGCTTGATGATCTGGTGCCAGACGATGATAATACATCACAAGATTTGATCCCTGGAGTGACTACTAGCAGTAATGTCATTTTGACACCAGAGACACGTGATTTTATCACTCAACTTCGAAATATTCTTGATCCTGACATTCCGCTTCACATCACAAGCGCGCTGAGAACTCCCGAGGAACAAGCGAGTGCAATGCTAGAAAAGTTTAAGGCTAGCCCTGAAGAGTTTTACAGAATATATCGTAGAATTGCACACAAATTTGAAGGCGTTCCGCTTGATGTCGGATCTTGGACCGGTGTTGTGACAAGTATGAGAGATTCCGGGGAATTTACTTCACAGCATCTTCTTGGAAAGGCGATTGACATTAGGACCAGAAATCTTAGCCCAGACCAGGTAGCACAGATTGTTGCGGCAGTTGAGGAGGCAGGTGGTGAACCCATTCTTGAGATGAACCCACCGCACTTGCATGTTGATAAATTTCAGACCAGATATGCAATGAGTGAAAATATTTCTAGAAGATCTCATCTTAGAAGGAGAGCTTCTTACCTGTAAAACAAGCACAGCGCCTTGTATGATTAAAACATGGAAGCGCAGCAAGAACCAAAGATTCCTGTCCGTCCTGTCTCTGACTTCTTCGACAACGAGTACAAGGACTATGCTGTTTACACAATCGAGAACCGTGCGATCCCATCTGTAATCGACGGGTTTAAGCCCACGGCCCGCAAGGTCGCCTTCGTGGCCGACCAGGTCTGGAAGCGGGGCGACGAGAAGCCGATGAAGGTCTTCCAGCTCGCAGGTCGCGTCGCCGCGACGGCGTTCTACCACCACGGCAACGCCTCGCTGGAATCGAACATCATCGGCATGGCACAGGACTTCAAGAACTCGATGCCCATCTTCCAGGGCATCGGCCAGTTCGGCTCCCTCCGCTCTCCCGAGGCTGGCGCACCCCGATACGTCGGCGTCCGGTTCAACGAGAACTTCCGGCTCCTGTACAAGGACTTTGAGCTCGTGGATCCGCAGTTCGAGGAGGGTGAGCAGATCGAGCCCCGATTCTTCCTGCCCATCATCCCAACCGTCCTGCTGAATGGGAGCGCCGGAATCGCGGTCGGCTTCGCCACGAACATCATGAACCGGCACCCACTCGACCTGATCGATGCCTGCGTCGATGTCCTTGACGGAAAGGATCCACGCGAGCTCCGGCCCTGGATCAAGGGCTTCACGGGCACCTTCGAGAGGAATCCTGAGAACCCGAATGGTTGGACGATCAAGGGCCGCTACGATGTCAAGAACACATCAACCGTCGAGATTTATGAGATTCCGCCCTCCTTCACGTACGAGAAGTACGAGGCGCATCTGGACGGGCTGGTGGAAAAGGGCGTCATTGCGTCGTATGATGACAACTCTTCTGACAAGATCCATTACGTTCTCAAGTTCCCGCGTCAGGGTCTCGCTGAGATTCAGAAGAGGGGGAAGCTAGATGACACGCTGCGGATGATCGAGCGTGACACCGAGAACCTGACCACGCTGGACGAGAACCGCAAGCTCAAGATCTTCACGCGCGCTGAGGACATTGTCAGGTACTTCGTGGACATCCGCCTCGGATACTACCAGCGGCGAAAGGATCACCTGATCAAGACGCTCGAGTCCGAGCTTGGCACGCTGACCGCCCGCGCGCAGTTCGTGAAGGCGATCGTCGAGGGCAAGCTGACCGTCGCGAACGTGAAGCGGGCTGATCTGATCAAGGCGATCGAGGCGCTCGGCATTGAGAAGGAGGAGGGCGGTGACTACGACTTCCTGCTGACGATGCCCATCCACACGCTCACTGCTGAGAAGTACGCTGACCTCCTGAAGCGGCGTGATCAGAAGCAGAAGGACCTGGACAAGACGCGGAAGACCGCGCCGGAGCAGATGTACCGGGCTGATCTTTCTGATCTGCGTGCTCGCCTTGCCAAGTGAAGCAGGACGCGGCGCAGCGAGGTCCAGCCAGATCGATGATGTGCACGTTGTCTTCGAGAACGACGCGCAACGTGGCGTATCTGGGGTGGCCAGGTGAGGTATTTCAAGGAGGGTGACATCGTCTTCCTGCGGGAATTCAACGATCACCAGGGCGATTGGGAGATCGGAGATGAGTTCCCGTTCCTGGTGATTGAGACAGGCAGGCTGGCGAAGGTGATGGGCGGCAGAGCGGGAAGGGTCCTGATTGTGCCTTCAATCATGCTGGTGGACGAGGAAGAAGCAAGGATGCTAAAGAAATGCCCAGGCTCCGAGGAAGGATAAGGTACATGAATCCGGGTGATCTTGTGGTCATCGGGTCACCGTACCGTTTTGTCACGCATGACGGACAAATTAAGGGGCAGATCAATCCTGTGCCTGACTCTGTCACCGGACACGTCAAGATGCAGGATGACTGGCAGCCCCTCGATATCCCATACGAGACACGCGCAATTTTGGTCGATGAGAAGATCCCGCTGATCATGCTGGACGGCAAGATCGTGATGCTGCCACGGAGCTGTCTCAAGAAGTGCAATGATGAGTGATCTAATTCGGACTGGCGACCTTGTTGTTGCCCGCAGGCATAGGGAAGAAGACATTAATCGCCTGCGGCGCTGGGGAAAGAAGGGCCTGCTTGACAAGGCACAGGCAAGTAACATCCCGCTCGGATGGCCAGCAGATGAGGAAAAGATCTGGCTCGTCATTGAAGATGTGTGCCCAGAGATTTACCATTTTACGCAGTCTGCGGCAGCATCTGAGCTTCTTGGCATTCGATTCTATAGGTGCAGAAGCCCAGCGGGCGAGATAAAAATCTTCCCCGACTTCACGGTCAGAAAGGTGTGAACCCGTGGAATGTCCACAAAAAGGTGAGCTCTATCAGCTTATTGATCAAAACGGTGAACGCCGCGGGCTGGCCATCTTCATCGAAATGATCGCCCCCTGGACGCTGACAAAGAGCGAGACGATGACACCTGGATTCTGGCACTACAGGGTGCTGCGTGAGGGAAGCGTCCAGTGCATCGACACGAACAGCTGGTCGCTAATTGCAGCACCTGCCGATCTGAGAGCGCTAAGTGCCTGAGCACAGAATTAACATCGGAGATGTCGCAAAGATCGTCAGGTTACCCAAGTACTGGGGCGCGGCTGACATCCGCGGTAAGATGTGCCTTGTGCTTGAAAAGCTGGTGGACAGCAATTATTATGTTGTATTGGTCGAAGGCAAGCGCTACACAGTCTCAGAGCCCAGTCTGGAGGTGCTAAATGGATCCGAGTCCGGGTGATCTGGTTGAGATCTTTGCTGATAATTGCTACGGGGGAGTTGGTCTTGTGATCGAGGTTAGGAACATGTACGTCCTTGTCAAGCCTGCCGACTCTCGTCCACTGTGGTACACACGCAATGAGATCGCACATCTGCACGCGACACACATTGGCGGAGATTGGTTGGCACCATGACAGACGGGATCAAGCTGCAGTGGGGGCCAAAAGAGAACGAGGACCTGAAGGAGCAGGTGACACACCTTCGGATGGACGTCGATGCGCTCCATGACAACCTTGATGCGATCTCGGGACTCATTGATCACATGAAATCCTGCATCGAGAATGCACCCTGCCTCGTCGCCCGGCCTGGTGAGCTCACGTACGAGTGCCGACATGACAATCCCTGCCGAGTCTGCGTGTGGCGTCAAGAGACGACCCGTGCGTTGCGCGAGGAATGGGGTATGATATTGGAGAGGAAGAGACAATGATTGACACGAGAGCTGTGCTTGCCGCTGTAACGATTGCATTCTGCCTCGGCGTCCTCCTGGGTGCTGTGGGCGAGCGCGGAAGCTACAAGAGAGACACATATGAGTGCACAATCTCCTGCCCCTCAAATGCTCAGTCACTGAAGTATGAGGGTGCTTGCTACTGCAAGAACGCAGCGCGCTAGCATGCAAGCGGGTGATCTCGTTCAAACTTATGGATTTGATGAAAATCTCGTGTACGGGATCATTGTTGATCTGTCTTCAGATTACCGATTCGCCACTGTCCTCTGGGAATTTGGTGTAAGCGGCATGGTCTTCAGCTCTTGCCTCGAGGTGATCAGTGAAGCCCGGTGAGCTGCGCCAGTTCCGAGACGACACTCCCGCGCGCACCTATTTTAGCGCTGTCCGAGGCAAGCACTTCATGATTGTCAGCAAGACAGGTGCCGACGGCTTTGTCGACATCATGATCGACGGGGAGCTCAGTTTTCACTGGCCGATCGACTTCATCATTGAGGAGTCGCATGCAATCGCAGGTTGAGTCGGGCCAGCTTCGCCTGTGGCACAGATCTGTTTTTCTCAAACCAGATCTCAGGGGGAAGCGCTTCATCGTCATCGACCTTGATGGGTCCAAGACGAAGGGCTCTCCACTCTGGGAGATCCTGTGCGGCGGGAGCCAGATGCTGCGAACTGAGAAGATGATCCTTGAGTTTAGCAGGGTGATCAATGATTGAGGAGGGACAGCTTCGGCGCTGGATCGATGCGGACCACCCGCGCGACAACGGCAAGATCTTCCTCGTCCTCCGACAGGACTGGGTTCGGTCTGAGACCGAGGAGTGCTGGGAGCTTCTAATCGACAGGCGGATTGACTGGCACTTTTCGGATGTCATCGAGAAGGACAGCGAGGTGATCGATGGCGTTTCTTGATGATCTCCAGTCCCACAGGGGCGGTCTCCTGGAGCTGAGGACCCAGCTCTACTGGCATGGTCGCGGCTGGGACAGCACCCCTGGGCGCCTCTGCCTGCTGCTCGACGCCGCCATCGCCGACGCCCCCGACTACCTCGACGCCGCCGCCCCCCAGCTGGCGCTCCGCTCCCGCTGCGAGCGCGCCGCCGCCCACCTCCTGATCGACGGGCACCCGCGGTGGGTCTGGGTGGCCGAGGAGGACGTGGAGCTGATCAGTGAAGCCGGGTGACCTCGTCAGGGTCACGGCACCCTGCACCAGTGAGCTCAGGACGTTTCACGGCGGAGAGATCGGGATGATCATCGGCTGGGGCGAAAATCGCATGGGCGTCCGACGCAACGACCTGTTTGAAGTCCTGTTCCCTGAGGGTCGAGCGGTCTTCGCCCATCACCTGCTGGAGGTCGTCAATGAATCCCGGTGACCTCGTCACGATCCGCAGGATGAACCTCTCCCACAAGGTTCCCATCACCTACATCGATGTCTACGAGCGTGTCGACGGTGAGTCCAGCCCCAGCACCATCTGGAAGTG
>Ga0194115_10005509_pt1 | contig 13155 bp, 14 predicted proteins | sample TA2MahsurfametaG_3_FD_148656 | JGI IMG/M metagenome (GOLD analysis project Ga0194115, IMG submission 148656) | Freshwater microbial communities from Lake Tanganyika, Tanzania - TA2015002 Mahale S4 surface | ecosystem: Environmental > Aquatic > Freshwater > Lake | place: Tanzania: Lake...
TGCCCACCCCATCCCCCCCCTCCCCCCCCCCCCTCCCCGTATCACATATATTCAGAAAAAAGCCCTTCCATCCTTTTTCTTCATATTATGGAACATAAACAGGAATTAGGTCACAAGGAGCCTCGTCTAGATGCACTAGACGAAACGACGATTGATGGTAGTTCCACTACTACCGAAGAAGGAGTGAGCTTTTTCCATGACTTTGTTGCTGGAGGTGTGGCTGGATCGGCAAGTGTCGTCGTCGGCCATCCATTCGATACATTAAAGGTAAATATTTCCCCCCAAGACTCTCAAATCAGACTATCGAACCCCCCCCACCTCCATTCAAAGACGTGGTGATATTTTGACTTACATTATGTTTGTTGCCACAACTTTGTCTGTCAAAAATATAAGGTACGGATGCAAACGGGTGGACATAGTGGAAGTATCCTATCCCAAGTCACGTCATATGGTGGATTATTATCATTATATCGTGGGATGGCTGCTCCCCTATCAACAGCATGTGTTGTGAATGCGATTATCTTTTCAAGTTATGGTTGGAGTTCCAGAGTATTCGATGAATATGTTGAAAGGCCTGCATCCACAACGACCACAACAACAACAACAACATTCACACATGATTCGACGATAAAGGCTTTTACATGTGGATCCTTTGCTGGATTTGTTCAGGGATTAGTCATCTGTCCGATGGAACATATGAAATGTCGATTACAGGTCCAACATGGGAAGGGTAGTCCAGATTGTGTCTATAAGGGTCCTGTCCACGTCGCACGAACTATCTATTCAGGATATGGAATTTCAGGTAAGGTGTATTATTTGTTTTGTTTTTGTATTTGTGTCTGTCTTTGTGGACCACGAAAAAAAAATGAAATCATTTTCAGGGGTGTTTTTCTCTCGGCTCGAATTCTAATGACAATATCGTTTTTGCGGGGTTTTGCTGCCTCTCTCTCTCTCTCTAACTCTCTCGCTCCCTATCTCTAAACACAACAACAACGTAACAAAACAAACAAACAAACAACCCAAATTTAGGATTATATCGTGGTTGGTGTGTAACGGCATGGAGAGAGGTACCAGCCTTTGGTGTATATTTTGGATTATATGATATATTAAAGGATACCTTAAGTTCCTATTTTGCCAAACGGACAGGAATGTCTGAACATGAAATGGCAATTAAAAATCATTCTGCGACATGGGCATCATCAGCACTTGCAGGTGGGACGACTGGTGCATTAACATGGATAATGATTTATCCATTTGATGTCATTAAGACACGGATCCAAACAGCACCTATGGAAACACCCTTAGAACAACGTCGACTCTATACCGTTGGTCGTGACATTATACGAAAGGAAGGAATTTCAACACTCTTTCATGGATTGAATGTTACTATCATGAGAGCATTCCCTGTAAATGCTATTGTCTTCCCCGTTTACGAATTTTGTTTAATGAAATTGGCGGCACTGGAATACTAAATGGTCTATGCTTTGGGCGTTTCATTGAAGAGGATAGTCTCTTCTTCGACCCGTCGTGAGGGAATCCTTGTCGCTACCATGTGCAAGTCCCGTTTTCATCGTAAAGGATAGACACAATACTAATTTTGCTACAGTAAAAGAGGGAGCAACATACCCTGCGAACGACGCAGCGTCGGGCATCCCATTAGAACAACATCACTTCTTGCCGTCTTCGTCGCTAGTTGCATAGACTTTACCCTTGCCAAATTGTTTTCTTTTTCAAAATCCACCATACAGGACGACGAGACTGCTGGAATCAATCATGTAGTTGTACCCTGTATCGGTCTTCTTCCGCATCAATGTAAAGCCAACAACCCCACCATTGATAAGCTTCTTCTTCTTACTAACATGTTCGAATGTCGAGGGGAGGTAGGTCTGGAAGAATGCTCGGAACCAGTAGGAGTGACCAGTCGCAACGATAGCATCCGCATCAATCTCATCAAAGACAAGGCCACAATAGCGTTCCATACGCAATAACCCATTACTTTTGAGTGGCTTATTCCCCAAGTTCTTACTCGCATCACATTGAGTCGAAATAATTTCCTTGACCCGATCAGAATCCATCCAAGACGATAATAGTGGACCGAAGGGTGGATGAATCGACAAGGCATCGGGGTTGATACTCGCCTCTTGAAGTTCCTGTAGGACCATAATCTTATCATCCTTTTGACGCTTATCTAGTCGATCACCGAGGGCGATGGCAGTCGTACTAATTGCACGTCGGAGATTCGATGAGGTTAACTGACACTTTTCGGTCCCTTCTCCCTTGAGGAGACGGATTAAATGTGCCTCCTTGGGAGTACAGAAATCAGGCTTACTATCACGGAGGAAGGTCCGAATCCCCTCTGCCTGTTGTTGTCCCTTGGCCGATAATGGTGAATCGAAGAACCAACTTTCATCTGCCTTCCCACTAACTAAGAAGTACCATTCCGTTGCAAATGACTTCAATATACCAGGAATGAAACCTAGAAGAAAATCACCCATCTTCCGATCACCCTTGTTGAAGGTATCATTCCACGTCGATTCGCCATGTCGGATAAAGATAATCGTCTTCCTCTCGACGCCGTTGTCATCTGTAAAGAAGGATGCAGGATCTTCTGTCGACTTTTTCCACTTCTTATCCTTCGATAGGAACAAAAATTGAAAAGTCGTTACGAAGAGTTTGATCTTCGTCTTGGCAGCATCAGGTTTCCTTAGCATACACACGACGGTTGCTAGGAAGAGAGGCCGGGCTAATGACGCCACGAGCCAAACGATGTGCCACAAGAGCATGTGCGGGAGACTAATCAGTGATCCAATGAGTCCCATTGCGGTTGATTCCTTTTGAGATTGCGTTGTTGTAAAGAAAGAAGAGGGTAGGTCTTCCCGTATTCCCCGACGCTTTCACTTTCACTATCACAGTCACTGTCAGTACCGTAATGAAAGACAGATGTCTGTCGTCGTTGTGAGGGAAGTCATTTTCTTCGAAGGTTTTCTTCTTTATATATGCTCTCGCGCAAGGGATCCTGCAAGTATCCGTTATGATTTTTGGTTCGAAAATTCATGTGATCCAATTGGTCGGAGATTGATCCAATTGGTCGGTTGTTGACTTTGGAGTAGATTCATGACAGTGATTTCAAGTCTGGAACAAAACATATACAGTACGACAGAACGCTGCAAAAAGAAGATGCGACAATTCGAATACCACGTGTATCAAATACATTGAAAATCGAAAAAGCCCTCGTATTCGAAAATGACGGTATACTTGAAAACCCGAAACCCCACGATCGCATACTTCATACCGTACATTCGCATGAGGATTCATAATGTGAATATCGAAGAGTCTTTCGCCTCGCACCCGCACGACATTATGGTGTTTCTTTTTAATCCATCGTCACTACCAGCAAGGAGGAAGATGATTAAAAGTTCGTTTTACGGGGAAATAGAGGTGAAATGGGACAAAGTCAGGGCCGTCGTCACCAGGGGCTGCCTGTACGATCTGGAAGATTTTTGATGGACTACTTGCTGGACTATTATCATGAATGGTCGTTGTGGGACGACTACCGCTCAAACTATTACGTCCCAGTCGAGACACGCCCCCTTCTTCACATGGCGGCCTTGGCCAAGGGCCGTCAGCAGGGAGGGACGATCAATGTTCTAGTGACGGCGGGGATAGATGTCAATATGTGCGATAACGAAGGGAAGACGGATCTTCAAGCTTTTCTTGGAGAACTTGACGATTCGAGCGACATCTAATGCTGCCGTTGATGATGTTGGAACCCTGGTTCGTCGTGGTTGTGACCCGAAGAGCATAGATCCTTGTGGGCGGACAGCCTTGCATATCCTGGCCGGTACGAACATAACGTATGGTTTTGATCGACTGGTTGGAGTTGCTTTGGAATCTTCGCGGGTATGTTCGAACGAGATTCCTACGTCAACATGACCGACGCGAACGGAAAATCAGCATTTTCTTATACGTTGGCCAGGCCTTGTTCGCCAGTCATTGTGAATACTTTCATCGACCAAGGGGCAGATCCACTTGTGGGTATTCCATCTGGTCCCTCGATCATTTCCAAACTATTGACTGTGACATCTCGTGGTCCCGGCTCTAGCAAGCAAGATATTGAGGATATCTACCGAGCGGTGGAGAGTCTTCTGAGCCATGGCGAGGATCCTAAGGCTCAAGACGAAAACGGTCGAACCCTCGTACATATTCTGATCATAAATCGTACAGAGGACGATTTCAATCTATTGCTGAATAGCATTATTTATTGTGCTGCTCCTTGCGACCGCACTTCCTTTGTGAATGCCACCGACACGGACGGAAAGTCGGCAATGTCTCATGCGTTGACGAAGCCTTGTTGTCCACGGATTGTAAATGAACTTCTTGAGCTGAATACGGATCCCTTCGTGGGTGTTCCTACTACGGATTCCTCGATTGTCCACATATTCTTGACCAATTTTGCTGATGGTAGAATCCACGATTGTCCTAGATTGGTCGTGTTTTGACGAAGTTCTGGGAACTTGGTTGTGACCCGAAGATCTAGGATGATCAAGGTCGGACTGTCTTGCATATTAATGCCGGTTTGAACATAGGCTACGGTTTCGATCGATTAGTCGAAGCGTTGCTTCCGTAGTACGTTGATGAGTACGATCGAGCCACCTTCGTCAATAGACCAGGTGCCGACGGCAAATCAGCCATTTTCCACCGTTTCTGTATTGTATACAGTATTTCTTCCCATCTACTACTAATGATATACATGGAAAAGGAAAAAGGGGGGGTTCTTTCTTGTTGGGATGAAGAAGAATAACCATAATCTGTCATACTTTTGGATATTACATAGCATTCAACTGTTACCTTTAGGGAGCGGTATATAGGTATGGTATGAATCACTTTAGGTATATCGTATCATAGGTAACTTGATGATGCCAAAGAATCTTCTTCCATCCACGACGGACCACGGATGCAGACCCTCTTTTCGACACCTTGTCCTTGGCTTTCGAAAAGAAGCAAGGATTGTCCTTCAACAAGAAGAAGAAGAAGCAGAAAGGAGAGGGGCGTCGTCGTCACCGTCCTCCTCCTCCTCCTCCTCCCCCACATCAAACGCAGCCAAAACCATTTCTCCTCCTAGACGCATAGTAGTAATATACGAACTGTTTCGATGAATCCAATCGTTTCCTACTACTCCAATGTCACCTCGACGACAGTGAACGACTACTACAACTATTACTTTCGAATCCTATTACTGTCCGCCTTGATGATTGCGATACAATTCTCAACAACAACAGCAACAATTACAACAACAGAACAACAACAACAACGTCAACAACATCAATCACCAAAGTATTGGCCACGATATGGAGGAAAACGTCATGTACAACTTTTGGATGGTCTTTGGAATATGTCACAACTTCCAATCACAACAACAACGACCACAACATCAACAGGATTAGAACAGTTTGATTCTATGGATCCACATTTCGATCCGAATTCGATTCCGACTTTGAATCTTACCTGCATACCTTCTACTGTCGACAATACATTACCAGGATATCTTGGTTATCGTGGTGTTTCTTTCTTTCGGACTATCTTCCGTCTTCCCACTGATCTTCCAGTAGTATCATCATCAACAACATCATCATCCTCACAACGACAGGATCAGTCGCTAGAGAAGACTACGACTACTACTACTATTACTACTACTGCCTCCCCCGGAAGGATTCAATTCCAAGCATGTAGTTTCTATTGTCGTGTATGGGTGAATGGGATAGAGATTGGTGACCATAAGGCAGGTGGCTATGTCCCCTTTTTCTTGGAGGTTCCAGTGGAAGTACTCCTACCAAGGAATGACGGCCAAATGAGTAGTCGTAGTAGTGAGAACAATGAAGATGATCATGATGATCCTCTACTGGTGGAATTATTCGTCTTGGTAGATAATCGTTTCAATGAAACGACTGCACCTTTACATACCGGAGGTGATTTTTGGCACTATGGTGGAATTTTACGTTCTGTTGAATGGCATACCCTACCACCACCATCATCATCCACATCATCCCCATCATCATCGTCATCATCCGGATCGACATCATCCACATCCACAACAACATCGACATCCTTAACAACATCCAAAACGTCCCATGACGAGTTATGGCCATGGCGTCTCTATATATTTCCACAACCAGATCTCATGTCTATTTCACTTGAATTACATTTAACCGACTCAGACTATGACGGTATCATTCTTTCAGAAATTGCCTGGTGGTTTGATGATGATGATGATGACAACAATCATGAACCCTCAACAACCACAACTACAAGAAAAACAAGACATGTAGATGAATCCTCTACTACTAATGGTATCACTACTCTCCCATTCGGGACGATATCTACGACATCACCTGGTATTGTCAATTTAGGGATCGTCCATGTCCCTTATCCAAGGATTTGGTCAACACATGATCCACAACTTCATACGATTACAATACTCATGAATGGTGCAACAGTCCAAGAACGTTTTGGTTTACGATATTGGGATATTCAAGATGGACGAATTCGACTCAATTATGAAATCTTGAAATTAGTTGGATGGAATCATCATACTCAATGGCCAGATACAGGAGCATCACCGACAGATGAACAAATTGAGGATGATATTCATTTACTTCAAGCGGGGAATATTAATTTCATCCGTGGTGCACATTATCCACAAGATCCACGTTGGTTAGATCGATTAGATGAAGTTGGTTTCATTATGTGGTCAGAGACACTTGGTCCACAGGTATCGGTACAGAATTTACAAGATGAATATTTCCTCCATTATCAGGAAGAACAAATCCATGAAATGGTCAACGGGGCGATGAATCATCCATCAATCGCCTTTTGGGGGTTCTTCAATGAGGGGCCATCGGGGTCGATTGAGGCATGTCCTGGATATCAAGCATCGTCTCAAATCCTTCAACAACGAGATCCGACACGATTCATTACGTATGCATCCAATGTCTACCCTCCTCATGATGTATGTTATGATGCAGCGACAGTCATCTCTCATAATGGGTATCCTGGTTGGTATCAACGAAATGTCGACCCGGCAAAATGGTGGAATCGGATTGCGAATGATTTAAAGGCTGGGAAACCCCAAAATGCATTAGGAAAACCCTTCCTAATTAGTGAAACAGGTGCAAGTGGGATCTATGAATGGATCAATTCGACGATGAATGATACAAAGACATTATGGACAATCCCCTATCAGACAGAAATCATCCGTCAAGATGTAGAGAATGCGATTTACAATACGAATATATCAGGGATCGCATTATGGCATTTCTTTGATTTTAAAGTCGATGATCAATGGGAAAATAATACCCATTGTGATTATCTTCCCAACGTCGTACCACCAACCTGTGGATATATCCATGTCAATACCAGTACACCATCTGGACGTCCAGGTGGGATGAATCATAAGGGTGTATTAGATTTTTTTCGTCGTCCTAAACCAGCCTATACAATGGTCGCAGAACGGTATGCCAACGTAACGAAGAAAGAGAAGAAGAAGAAGTCATCGTCACCTGTTGTCACCGATTCCATAAAGGAAGCTACCGAAGGATAAGAGTGATCATATGGATGACTGGACACTTTGTTTTTGTATAGCCTTTCCCTCGACGGTGAAATGGAACGTGTATCGGGAGCTCGTACTGTACCTCACGAGGGAGATAATGTTTTATTCGTATGTACGGAACAGATGAACTAAGGATATACTATTGGAATTCTTCTAGCTGATTAGAATTTGCGACGACATGTGGCCTTATATACATGGTCTTATGTGCTAATCTACTCTAGAAATAAACTTCATCATCTCTGACACGTAAGAACATCTTGGGTCGTTTCGTCAAGACATCCATCCCAAGGACGACTGCTGGAGGTGCATCGACGCCGATACCTTTCAGGGCTATTAAACCTGGGATATCACCGACATAGATCCTTGTCCGACCAAAGGATACCTTCTCCTTCTCAACACCTACTGCCATAATCTCAACATCCTCCCTTGATTTCAATAAATTTATAGGCCCTGTCGGACCTGCCATCATAAGGACATTCCCCTCCGTGGCTGCTTTTGCCATCAGTTGAGCTTCTTGAAATCGACTTGATATAGCAGAAAAGGGATTTTTGGATGGTTCCTTCTGCTTTGGTAGAGTAATTGCCGTGTCGATACCAGCCAGCTCGGCCGCTTGAGAATTGAGCACCGTGATGGGTGATCCCGTGTCGAGCAAGGCGGGGACTTTGATCCCATTTATCTCCAGTGTGATGGATGGTAATCTTGTAACGGGGACTGGCTCAATTTTGACCTTACATAGCCCATTGACGGCAGAATTTACCTTCTCTCCTCCCTTTTCTGCGTAGAAGGATATCGATGGCCGCTTGGATGTACTCGTCGTACCCCAAGAGAATTCGACCCCACCCTCAAAACAATAGAAAAAGGCAAGACTCATCAATCCAGCACTAGCAGGACTAGCCACTGGTAAGGCAGATGCTGTTAAGTTTTGCATGAACAAGAAGGGTTCGATCTTGTCGTCGTCGTCACTCTTCCCAGTACTAGTCGGAAGTATTCCCTCCAATTCTGTATCCCCCAGATTGTACGTACTTCCACCAGAGATGGTTCCTGACGAACCCACACCAGGTAGAGCTTCACCGACGACTTCGAGTTGCAACTCTTCCGCTACCTGACCATTGATGGTATTGACATTGGCTGCGGTATCTAAGACGAAATCGAGTCCGATACCGGCTATTCCTTTCGCCCGTTGTGCCGTGGTTGCTAACTTTGGAAATCTCAACCCAATGGCAGGATATGGGCCGATATACTTTAAGGGTGCACGAATCACTTCTTCCTCGTCTTCCTTCTGTTCTTGAAATGAGGTCGATGACGCCAGGTCATCATCGACTGTGCTCCATCGAGTGTGACTTCTTCTCCCGAGTGCTCCATTCGCTGGCCCTATGAATGCAGGAACCGAAGCGAGGCACGTAGAAAGTAGAAGAATTATTTGAAACCTTCGTTCGTTATACATTTTGTATGACCGAAATTAAAAGTTAAAGAACTCTGTGTGATGCTGAATATATGACAACATTGTGAGAAAATACCAAATGTTGTATTGATTGGGATTGTGGTCGTAGTAGGCTTGTAAATCCCGACTCAGTCATCCTCGGTTCGAGTCAGTTGTCAAATGGAGAACAACCAGCACGATCGCAGCATATAAAAGACGTGGATACGAAATGATGACAGTGTTATATGAAGTCAGCGACATCACTGTGTCATCACAGTCACTGTCACAGTTCACATAAGGTTTTTGAATCCAATACATATCTTCATAGCCATGTATCTACTGTATGCCGTAGTGAACAAACTCGGGATTCGGTCCATTGAGTCCAACTCCAAGCAAAAGTTCCACTATGATGACGGAAACAGAGGCTGAATTTTTTGGTCATCATATGTATTCTTCCGACGCCACGTCAAACTTCCGTGGTGGTCACCCTCCCCCGCATACTTTTCCCCGAGACTCACCCCACTTGTATGTTGTCTACGTCGATGAATCTGTATCCATGCCAAAGTGCAACTCACAACGCACACAGCGGTTGGTTTCCTCCTCCCCCGCCATTTCGAGAATCGCAACAATCGATTTTCGACTTCCTGTGTGAGAGGACATTCCTTCTCAACGCCTTCTCCCACTCATTGATTTGAAAATCGAGTCAACGTTTCGTCTCACAAGGTAGGTTCTGTGATGAATGACACAACAATGTGAAAGGATCCTTTTTTTTGGTTTTCATTTTTTTCTTCTTGGGGGGAAGTTCGTCGTTGGTGACTCAAGAGCGCTCGTGACTGAACTTTGGGCGAGAAGACTTTGTAGGATTGTATGCCAATTAATTTCGACATTTTCGAATGCTCTTTACGAGGACCTTCCGTTTGTATGCTTCGGAGGACACCTTTGCCATCCACAGGTCGGTGTTATATGCAAAATCACGATGAAAGAAAGCCATGGTATGGCAGGGGGCATTATGGCCACAAAAAACAATTGAAACATGTTGTAGAGAAAAAAGCAAGACTTGACATCCTTCATGTGAATCGTTCTTACTGAACACTCTCATTGTCCCCCCCCCCTCCATTTAGGAACGACCGAAGATGTCTGCATATGCGTTTCCAGGTTTGTTATTACCACCGACGACGATGGAAATGGGTGGTGTCGACTCGGCAATGAACAACAACAACAACAACATGAGCAATGCGTTTGTTGATTATGTGGGCAATAATGATGACGTTCCGACTAGTACTGGACCTCTTCACGAACGGAATGAAATATCCTTTAGTGGATTACTTAGGGCTTCTGTAGATCTACTATCTGTGCCATCCTTCACTGCCTCGGGAGATACAAGCAGAGGATTCGGGGATGTAGGAAGTTCGAGGACATCATGCTCAGATGATTCACGTTCAGAAGAGCCTGGCATTGCGGTGAAGGAAGCTAGGATTGATCCTGTTCGGTTCATTCAAAGAGTAACAGGGACCGGACCTCGGAGTCAGGTACGAAAGACATTACGAAGACGAGGTTCACGAGAGAGATTGGGAAGTCCAGAAGCAATGTCATCATCATCACAACAACCCTCTCCCCTAGTAACGAAACCATCCGTTGTGTTTCATGAAGAAGAGAAACTCCCCAGCATGAAGAGTGGGAACGCAAGTCCACATGATGATGCGATTTCATTTGAGTTATCAATTTCGTGTAATGGACGAAAATATACGGCCACAAGGACGTTACAATGTATCTTTCAATTACGGGACGACTTAATACAGGAGATGAATGCCCGTAGGAGATGGCTTCGTCTCCGACGTGCGACGTCGACGGATACGTTTGTGATGTCTCTTAGTGGATCCTTTGAGGAGACTGATGGGACGACACCGACGAGTACAGTGACATCAGGAGGAGGAGGAGGAATGAGTCACAGTATTGGTACAAATCCGGAGGATATGACGATTGAGATTCCAGAGATCCCACCTCTTGTCGATGAGGAGGAATCGATTGGGAATAGTGGATTTGTTGGGAGAGGATTTACTATGTTACATGCATTGGCAACCTCTTATGTCCCAGTCATGGAACGTTGGCTTCGGAATGTCATGACAATCGTCCCCCAAGATAGTGAATGCCTTATGAACTTTCTTTGGGAACCACTAACGACGAATGATGTAACTCTCATGTCTTGGGAAGTACCATCATCGAAATCATGTAATAATAACAATAGTCTGGCAGGTCTTGGTTCGATTAAGGAACTTGACTACAAGACAGATGAATCGGAAGATGAAGACGACGATGAATCAGATGATTGGCGATAGGGATCCGATGTAACAATAGCTAGCTTTGCAATACAACAACGTTTCATCCATCTTAGGACCATGGACTTACAGGAAAACCCTAGGTCAGGCTATAAGTGCTCATGTAGTAGTATCGTCAGAGGATTACCGTCTTCTATAATAAGCTCTCACAGGATTCCATTCTTCTTTGGTAGTCCCTTATTATGTAGAATCATTTTTATATTCCTATATGCCGGGTTCGCATGTATCGGATGATGTGGTCGGCTTGAGTAATTCCCGTAATGATGATAATCAATACCTGAATAATCGGCCAATAGGTAGCAGCCGAATGCATCGAAATTGATTGATCCATAAAGGCATGTTGTTGATTCTTATTATAATCCGCATTGTTCAATAACGATCGGACACGACTCGTCAATGTTGTGATATCCCGTTCTAGCCGGCTCATCTGGGTCTTTGCTACCTCATGATCTTCGGTTGCATTTTTCTTCTTCTTCTTCGCTTCCTCCTTTTCCTTCTTTTTCTTCTCCCTAGCGACTTCATCGTCTATTGCATCATCTTCTTCTTCCTCGTTCATTCGTTCCTCTTCATCATCATCTGCCTTCATGGTAATATTAAAGGCAATCCTAGAGGGACTATTCCTATTCGCGACGATACTTTGGACACAGATATCGACTGTTCCATCATCACCACCAGTTAAGAATTCAATCGTCCCATATTGTTTCGTCAATTCCTCACGAATCCGACCATGTCCAGTAATGGCACCTAATATTTCACCATCTCCAGCATATCGTTGTCGTTGTCGACTTGCTAATGCACCTGTCAATCCCGCCTTTTGAGAGACTGTAATCGTCATATCTCGCATCTTCTTTTCCTTCATCCGTTCTAACTTTTCTTTCATCCTTCGATCCCATTCTGCATCATGACCACCACCACCACCTCCTTCACCACCCTCTACGCCAACTCGATTCATCGGCGATGCACCGAAAAATTTCTCCTTACTACTATCGTCCTCAATGAGCTGAACGTCTGTAGACGAAAAAAAATTCATTTCCTTTAGAAGGACATGGAAAAGGAAACTACAACAAGACACGACCAAGTTTCATACTGTTTCTTCACAAAGAAAAAAACACGATAGCAATAACATTAACCACAACACATACCTGGAGCATGGTACGAAATGGAAATGGTTTGTCCATGAGATGCAACGATACTGACACATTTTGTACGTGTACTGGTGAGGATAAAGTATGGTAAACTTTCAGTCAAGGTACAAATATCCAGAAGTAACAGCAGAAGAATGAGGATCATCATCTGTTGAATCCATCTCGTCATGATGATCATCATGATTAAAAATGATGATGATGATGATGATGATGATGATATGATAAAGTAGAAGGCCAACTAAAAACAGTTGTTTTTACTGTTAGCCTGACCTGGTACCGTAGGTAACGTTACTCTATGCACAACGCATACAACAGCTTTTTCGAGGTTCGTGTGTGGAATGAAGACCGAACCGTCCTTTCGTTTGTCTCCCTCGACCCGACATTGGGGCGACTGGTGCGACTAAATAGTAGGCGATCGGGACTTGACTGTGAGATCGAAAAAAAAGATCCGCGATGCATTTTCTCTCTCTCCGAAAATGAGCCATTTCTATCTGTCTATGTCACAGTCCCCCCCGTTCGGGATCCATTTGTTTTACAGTTTGTTCATCGTTGGCCTTTTCGATATCGTGTTTATATAGTGTTTTGAGGAGGAAAAAAAAAAGGATTTCGAAAGGTGGGTCAAATTGATGGTGGGGGTGGTGGTGGGGG
>Ga0194115_10005512_pt1 | contig 13151 bp, 6 predicted proteins | sample TA2MahsurfametaG_3_FD_148656 | JGI IMG/M metagenome (GOLD analysis project Ga0194115, IMG submission 148656) | Freshwater microbial communities from Lake Tanganyika, Tanzania - TA2015002 Mahale S4 surface | ecosystem: Environmental > Aquatic > Freshwater > Lake | place: Tanzania: Lake Tanganyika...
TGCAGACGGGTGAACTAGCTCTTAATACAAATGATGCGTCCCTATTTGCGAAGAGAGACACTGGTGGTGTTGGAATAGGAACGACAATCGCACTTTTGACTCCTTGGAGTGAAAACTTTGGTGGGCAATCAATTTTTTATGAAAATTCAGTTGGCATAGGAACCACAAATGCAACAAGCACTCTTACAGTAATTGGAACTGGAGCATCAATATCTCAACTGTTCGTAACTGGTGTTTCAACTTTTGCCGGTATTACAACAGTTACTGGTCCAACATTATTCTCCAAGCAACTTAATGTTTCTGGTGTCTCCACATTCACTGGACTCGTAGATGCCAATGGCGGCGCAGAGATTGATAATATTCGTATTGGTGTTGCTAATGATAATGAGATTGACACATCAACGGGTAATTTAACACTTGACTCCGCTGGTGGCACTGTTGCAATAGATGATGATGTTACTATCTCTGGATCTTTAAATGTAACCGGATTATCAACCTTTGCTGGTATCACGACAGTTACTGGTCCGACATTATTCTCCAAGCAACTTAATGTTTCTGGTGTCTCTACGTTCTTTAACGATGTAACATTGTCTGGGTCTAATACTGATTTAGTTGTTGATGGAACTATTAGAACACCCAACCTTCATAGTAATGGTGCAGATCTAACCATTCGTGGTGGCGGCAACACAACTAATTTTCCAACTATTGTTTTACCGAATAGTTCTAGTAGTGACTTACAAATTCTTAATCATCCCTCAGGAACTGGCAATATTGTAATTGAAACTAAGAACAATGGTGCTGTTATATTAAAAGATGGTAGTGTTACAAGACTTGAAACTACTAACTTAGGTATTGATGTTACTGGTCATATAGAAACTGACACTTTAAATGTTTCCGGTGTCTCTACATTCGCTGGCATCACGACAGTTACTGGTCCAACATTATTCTCCAAGCAACTTAATGTTTCTGGTGTCTCTACATTCACTGGACTTGTAGATGCCAATGGCGGCGCAGAGATTGATAATATTCGTATTGGTATTGCTAATGATAATGAGATTGACACATCAACGGGTAATTTAACAATCGACTCCGCTGGTGGCACAACTACACTTGATGATAATGTTAGTGTTTCTGGAACTCTAGGAGTCACTGGACCAACAACTCTCTCATCTACATTAGCAGTCACTGGTGTCTCTACATTCACTGGTAATGTAAATCTGAGTGGAGAGCTTCGTGGACCAGCAGAATTTATCATTGACCCAGCGGCAGTTGGTGATAATACTGGTGCCGTCAGAATTAAAGGTGATCTGTTTGTAGATGGAACACAGACCATCATTAATTCTGCAACGATTGAACTTGCTGATTTCATTGTTGGTATTGCATCTACCGCAACGACTGATTTACTTGCCGATGGCGCTGGAATTAAAATTGGACCAGACAATACCTTATTATATGATCACACGAATACCGCACTGAAATCAAGCGAGAATCTCAATCTTGACTCTGGTAAAACTTATAAGATCAATGGCACCGATGTATTAAGTTCAACAACACTTGGAAGTGGAGTCGTAAACTCTTCACTGACTTCTGTCGGAACACTGACATCGCTGAATGTTTCTGGTCTTTCAACCTTTGCTGGCATTACAACAGTTACTGGCGATACATTATTCACCAAGCAGTTGAGTGTTTCTGGTGTTTCCACATTTGTAGGAATTGCAACTTTTGGTGACGATGTATTCATTAGTGATCAACTCTTCGTTAATGGAATTCAAATTACTGGTGGATCTGTCATCGGTACAGACATTACAACCAGAAATCTTTCAGTTTCTGGTATTTCTACCTTTGCTGGTATTACAACTAATACTTCAACTCTTTTTGCTACTCAATTAAGTGTTGCTGGAGTCTCTACCTTCGCTGGTATTACAACTAATACATCAACTCTCTTTGCGAATCAGTTAAGTGTTGCAGGTGTCTCAACTCATGTGGGTATTAGCACATTCCAATCAACACTCTTTGGAACTCAATTAAGTGTTTCTGGTGTATCAACGTTTGCTGGTATTGTCACTAACCAGTCAACAATCTTTGGAACTCAACTTTCAGTTTCTGGTATTTCTACCTTTGCTGGTATTACAACTAATACATCAACTCTCTTTACCAACCAACTAAGTGTTGCAGGTGTCTCAACTCATGTGGGTATTAGCACATTCCAATCAACTCTTTTTGCGAATCAGTTAAGTGTTGCTGGAGTCTCTACCTTCGCTGGTATTACAACTAATACATCAACTCTCTTTACCAACCAACTAAGCGTTTCTGGTGTATCAACGTTTGCTGGTATTACAACTAATACATCAACTCTCTTTACCAACCAACTAAGCGTTTCTGGTGTATCAACGTTTGCTGGTATTACAACTAATACATCAACACTCTTTACCAACCAACTAAGTGTTGCTGGTGTCTCAACTCATGTGGGTATTAGCACATTCCAATCAACACTCTTTACCAACCAACTAAGTGTTGCTGGTGTCTCAACTCATGTGGGTATTAGCACATTCCAATCAACACTCTTTACCAACCAACTAAGTGTTGCAGGTGTCTCAACTCATGTGGGTATTAGCACATTCCAATCAACACTCTTTACCAACCAACTAAGTGTTGCAGGTGTCTCAACTCATGTGGGTATTAGCACATTCCAATCAACACTCTTTACCAACCAACTAAGTGTTGCTGGAGTCTCTACCTTCGCTGGTATCACTACAGTAACAGGAACCACATTATTCTCTAAACAACTTAATGTTTCTGGTGTTTCAACCATATCAGTTAATAGTTCTTCTGATGCATTAAGAATTACACAACTTGGTTCTGGTAATGCTCTTGTAGTAGAAGATGAAACAAACCCTGATGCAACTCCTTTTGTTGTTAATGCCTCTGGTTCTGTCGGCATAGGAACCACAAATCCACTAGGAAGATTACAAGTCGGTGCAGCAGGAACTTCAGTTTTTGTTGTTACTTCTACTGGTGGTGTTGGCATCGGAACCACAAGTCCAAGAGTAGTGCTTGACACTATATTAAATCAAGATGCTTCAACTACAATTCAAGTTCAAAATGATACTGGTGGGACTTCTGCTAATGCTTCTGTTGTAGCACGAAATAATTTAGGTTTCTTTTCATTTCAATTAAATTCAAGTGCAAGAACTGCAATAAGACTTGGAAGTTCTATAGGAGGATTTGCTGAAATTTTTACTGGTTCTACATTTGCTGGATCTGGAATTAAAATTGGAACAACTAATGCACTTCCTGTTATTATTGGAACAAATAACGCAGAAGCATTAAGAATTGATAGTTCCCAAAGAGTCGGCATAGGAACCACAAATCCACTTTTCAACTTACACGTTGGTAATACTTTAACTGGATTATATACAGGAACTACATCAAAATCATTTGGCATTCCAGAAGGAACTCAATTCCTTATTCAAGATACTGGTAATGATAGTACTAATAATAAATTTGTTGGTATGGGTTTTGCAATTGAAGGACCTGGAGGAGCAATTAGAAGTGGATATTTTGGTGGAATTACTGACGCTAGTGGGCAAGGATTAGATTTAGTTATCGGCAGAAAAGTTTCAAACACAACTTATAGTGAAAGTATTAGAATTGATGGATCTGGTAATGTCGGCATAGGAACCATAAATCCAGGAGCACGATTACAGATAACTCCAACTTCAACAGGAATTGCTGGACTCTTCTCTGGAACTACATCAAGTGATATGGTTCGTATTACTCAACTTGGTTCTGGTAATGCTCTTGTAGTTGAGGATGAGACTAATCCAGATGCAACTCCTTTTGTTGTAACTGGAATTGGTTCTGTCGGTATAGGAACCACAAATCCACAATTCAAACTTCAAGTTGAAGGTGATTTTGAAGTTGGATCTGGATCAACTGAAGTAATTCGAGTTGTTTATAGTGGAACTAATATTGGAGATGCTAGCACATTCTTTAGTGGATTAAGACTAGGTGGAGATACTGAACATTTTATTGGATATGGAACAACAAGTGCAATTCCAGGAGTAGGTGGTAATCTCGATACAACTCTGATTCAAGGTAGAAATACTGAAATTTATGCTTTTGATAATGTAAGAATAAGATCAGGAACAAGTGATAATATTATTTTTCATGCTGGAACTAGTAGTCTAGAAAGAGTTCGTATAACTTCAACTGGTAATGTCGGTATCGCAACTACAGTAATCGGTGCGAGATTACATGTAGTTCCATCATCGACTGGTATTGCTGGACTTTTTTCAGGAACTACATCTGCGGATATGGTTCGTATTACTCAACTTGGTTCTGGTAATGCTCTTGTCGTTGAAGATAGTGCTAATCCTGATGCAACACCTTTTGTTGTTACTGCAACTGGAAATGTTGGCATAGGAACCACAAATCCAACATCAAGACTTCATGTTATTTCGACAGATCCAGAAGTAATTTTAGTTGATAGATCCAGTGCTAACAATAGTTTGATTCAATATAGAAACACATCTGGATCGATGTATGCTGGATTATCCAACAATGCTACTGGTTGGGGTGTGGATAGTGATAATAATTTAGCTACAAATCCACATCTGTTAGTTTTAAGAGATGGAGGGGAAGTTTTAGTTGGTTCAGCAACCTCAACAGGAACAGCATCACAAAAACTTCAAGTGACTGGTGGTGCTTATGTTTCTGGTAATGTCGGCATAGGAACCACAAATCCAGGAGCACGATTACAGATAACTCCAACTTCAACAGGAATTGCTGGACTCTTCTCTGGAACTACATCAAGTGATATGGTTCGTATTACACAACTTGGTTCTGGTAATGCTCTTGTAGTAGAAGATGAAACAAACCCTGATGCAACACCTTTTGTTGTTACTGCAACTGGAAATGTTGGCATAGGAACCACAAATCCAACATCAAAACTAGGGGTTTTAGCAAGTGAAAGTAATTCATTTAATACTTCTGCAGCACCAAATAGTGCAACTTCTTCTGTATTTATTCAAAATACTTTAGGGGATGCTGTTTTATTTTTAGGAAATGATAATCAAGTTAGTGCTGGTTTAGGAACTCTTGCAAATAATGGAGCAGTTATTAATTTTGGTGGTAAATTTAAGAGTTCACCTACAACAGAAAATCGCGGTTTTGGTGCCATAGGTGCTTATAAGGAAAATAATACATCTGGTAATCAACAAGGATACTTATCTCTTTATAGTCGCCCTTCATCTGGTAATCTGGCAGAAAGAGTTCGTATAAGTTCAAGTGGTAATGTCGGCATCGGCACCACAAATCCAACAAATGCCCTCACTGTTGTTGGTAGTGGAACATCAACATCTCAACTTTTTGTTACTGGTGTTTCTACTTTTGCTGGCATTACAACAGTCACTGGACCAACATTATTTGCTAAGCAGTTAAATGTTTCTGGAGTTACCACAACATCTCTTTTAAATGTTGGTGTTGGTGGAACAATTATTACCTCAAATAATACTCCAAGAGTCGGTATTAACTCCACATCTCCTGCGTATACACTTGATGTTAGGGGGGTTATAAATAGCTCAACAGATGTTAGAATTAATGGAACGAGTGTTCTTACTTCGGCAACAAATGATGCAGTCGCTCTCGCAATCGCACTAGGATAATATACGATGGCAAATACTTTTAAACTTAAAACAAAAGCAAATGTCGGTGTTACGACCGTTGGAATTTATACTGCAACTTCTCCAGTTACTGCGGCTGTAGTTATTGGTATTACTTTATCTAATGTATCTGGAGGGGGTATTAATGTTGGAGTTGGTATCACAAGAACATCTGCAGACAATATAAATGTCTTAAAAAATGTTCCAATTCCTCAAGGATCTAGTTTAGAGTTTATGCAAGGGAATAAAATAGTTTTAGAAGCGACAGATACTCTAACAGTTAAAAGTGATGTTGCTAGTAGTCTTGATGTAGCATTAACGATTATGGAAATCACACCATAAGGATAGACAGATATGGCTCTTACAAAGGTCAGTGGTGATGTTATTCAAAATCCTTTAAATGTAGGTATTATAACAGCAACAAGTATTGGTATTGGAACCACAAATCCAACTGTTAAATTAGATGTTAATGGTGATATTAAAGTTTCTGTAGGATCTAGTCTTACCGTTGGTTCATCATTCATTAAAAATAATGCTGTTGGTTTAGGAACTACAAATACGACAGGTAGAAACGCTGGTGTCTCAACGGCACAAGGGACTTTAATCTTCAATAGTGATACTGGGTCTGTTCAGGTTTATAATGGTAATGCCTGGCGTGATGTCGGTAAAGAAGCGATTAATGCGACTGGTGGTTTAGTTAATGAGTATGTAGAAGGTGGTAGGGTTTATAGGGCTCATATCTTTACTGCTTCTGGGTTCTTTACGGTTCCTTCTGCACCCCCTTCTGCGACCGTTGACTACCTTGTGGTTGCTGGTGGTGGATCTGCGACACCAAGACACGGAGGCGGTGGTGGAGCTGGAGGATTGGTATATAAAACATCTCAACTAATTTCTTCGTCACCAGGATCATATACAGTAACAGTTGGTGGTGGTGGAGCTGGCACACTTAATAGTTTTAATGCTGGAAATGATAGCACTTTAGCAAATCCACAAATAACAACAGTAACCGCAAAAGGTGGCGGCGGCGGAAATCTTGATGGTTCAGGAGGAGCTGGTGGTTCTGGCGGTGGAGCAGGATCTCCAGGGGGCTCTCCTACTGCTCAATCTGGAGGTCCAGCAACTCAACCAGCACAAAATCCAGGACCTGGTTTTACTAATTCTGGAAATCCTGGTGGCCCTGGCGGTGATGCGGGCGGCGGGGGTGGCGGAGCTGGGGCGTCTGGAAGTGCTTCTCCTGGACCAACGACTCCAGGAGCTGGTGGAGTTGGATCACCATATTCAATTTCTGGAATAACAACGCATTATGCAGGCGGCGGCGCCGGCGCCGGACGTGGACCACACTCTTTTCCAGGTCCTGTTGCTGGTGGTGGTGGATCATTACCAGGTGGTTTAAACGGTATTCCAGCAACAGGTGGTGGTGGTGGTGGGGCAAATGATAGCCCAACCATTGGTGGCTCCGGTGGTTCCGGAATCGTAGTCGTCCGTTATGAGATCGGTCAAGTTGGCGGCACAGCAAAGGCAACTGGTGGTGCTATCTCTTATACTCCTACTACGACCGTTCATACCTTCTATTCTTCTGGAACCTTTACGGTCACTAACCCCGCTTTGAGTTCCGTTGACTACCTTGTGGTCGCTGGTGGTGGTGGCGGTGGTAAAAATCCTGCTGGCAATAACAGAGGTTGTGGTGGTGGAGGTGCTGGTGGTTTTAGAACTGGAACTGGAACCCCTGTTTCTGGATCTATTCCGATTATTATTGGTGGTGGTGGTGTAGGTGCATCTCCGGTAGGATCTGCAACTACTGGGACTAATTCAACATTTTCAAACTCCGCATTTACAGTAACATCTACAGGTGGTGGACTTGGTGGTAGCAGTAATGGCGGAAATGGTGGAACTGGTGGTTCTGGTGGCGGCGGCGCAAATAATGGTGGAACAGGAGGTGCTGGAAATTCGCCACCAACATCACCTCCGCAGGGAAATCCTGGTGGAAATGCTAATGGTGATAGTGGTGTTGGCGGCAGCGGTGGCGGTGGCGGCGGTGCTGGTGGTGCAGGCGGAATAGGTCCAACGTCAGGAACTGGTGGTGGTGGAGGTGTAGGACAAGTATCTGTTATTTCTGGAACTGCAGTTTATTATGCAGGTGGTGGTGGAGGTGGTAGTGGTTTTCCAGGTTCTTCTTTACCTGGTGTAGGTGGAATTGGTGGTGGTGGTAATGGTTCTTCCGATCCTGTTGCTTCAACAAGTGGTAGAACAAATACCGGAGGAGGTGGTGGTGGTGGTGGAAGAACATCAGATGGTTCTGCCGGTGGTTCCGGTATCGTCATCATCGCTTATCCTTCATAAATACTCAAAAAGCTTATAATGTCATACCTAGGCAATCAACCAACAGCAGGCGAAAATAATTCTTTTAAAATTCTAGATGACCTAACATCATACACACAGACGTTTGATGGGTCATCGGCAACTGTTGCGTCGATTGCTGATGATACATTGACTTTTTCTAGTCATCGCTTTGTCACAGGTCAAAGAATTACATACACGCACGGTGGTGGAACGGCAATCGGTGGACTGACTTCTGGAACTGCCTACTTTGTAATTAAGAACGATCAAAATACAATCAAACTCGCATCATCACTGGCGAACGCAAACAGTAGCACTGCGATTAATCTCTCTGCACTTGGGACAGGAACTTCTCATACACTGAATGTTGCCTTCGACGGAACCAATACAAAGTTCGTTGTTACTTATGATAGCGGCACAAAAGCACAGATGACTCGTGCCGCTCAACTTCAGATCTCAATCAATGGAGTCATTCAGCAACCACACGATACGGCAACTCCTGCGACTGGTTTTGGTATTAGTCTAGACTCTGTTATCGTATTCTCAACGGCACCATTATCAACAGATATATTCTGGGGAAATCTTGTAGCAAATAACTTCCCCACCTTTGATATTGCCGATAACAGTGTTGATACATTCACTGGTAATAACAGCACGACATCATTCACACTTTCTAAAACACCAGCAAACAATCAGAATATTTTAGTCACACTAGATGGTGTCGTTCAATATCCGTCTGATGCATTCACTGTTAGAGCCTACAGCGTCTCTGAAAATGTTCTAACTTTCGTCGGTGCTCCTGGAAATAATGTTGCTATTCAAGTTCGTCACATTGGGTTTGCTGGTGCGACATCAAGTGCCGTCACTGGATTTTATGGTAGAACTGGAAACGTCGCTCTGACTAATCAAGATCATATTACGGTTGGTTCTATTTCTTCTGGTGGTATTCAAGTCGGTGTTACAACAAGTCTTACCGTTGGTTCATCCTTTATTAAAAATAACGCAGTTGGTTTAGGAACCACAACCACAACAGGAAGAAATGCTGGTGTCTCAACGGCACAAGGAACTCTAATCTTCAATAGTGATACTGGGTCCGTCCAAGTTTATAATGGTAATGTTTGGCGTGATGTTGGTAAGGAAGCAATTAATGCGACTGGTGGTTTAGTTAATGAGTATGTAGAAGGTGGTAAGGTTTATAGGTCTCATATCTTTACCGCTTCTGGGTTCTTTACGGTTCCTTCTGCACCTCCTTCTGCGACTGTTGACTATCTTGTGGTTGGTGGCGGTGGAGGAGGTGGAAATACTAGAGCTGGTGGAGGTGGAGCAGGAGGATTTGTAGCAGGGTCTGGAACACCAGTAAGCACTAATCCTGGTGTTTATACCGTCACAGTTGGTGGTGGAGGATTGAGAGGACTTTTTCCAAACGGAGATGCAACATCAGGAACTCCATCTTCAATTGCTAATCCACTTTTAACTACTATAACTTCTCAAGGGGGTGGAAAAGGTGGTGGAAGAACAGTTCCAAGTGCTGCTGGATATCCAGCGGCGCCAGGAGGATCTGGTGGGGGTGGGGGGTGTGATAGTGGAGCCTTTACTGGTGGAACTGGAAATAGAGTAACAGGAACTTCTACACCAGCACCATCACAAGGAAATCCTGGTGGAACAACTTCTGGACCAAATCCAGCATTTATTGGATCTGGGGGTGGTGGATCTGGTGGTGCCGGCGGCGCTGGTGGTCCTACTGGGGGAGCCCCGCAACCTGGGGCTGGAGGAAATGGATCTCCATCGGCAATAACTGGTATTACAACACATTATGCTGGAGGCGGTGGTGGTGGATGTGCAGGACCTATACCTGCTGCGGGTGTTGGTGGATTGGGTGGAGGTGGTGCTGGTGCTCGTGGAGTAGCAGGAGCTGCACCAGGAACACCAGGAACTGTTGCTACTGGTGGCGGTGGTGGTGGCGGCGCAGATGATGCTAATGGTGGTTCCGGTGGTTCCGGTATCGTAGTCGTCCGTTATGAGATCGGTCAAGTCGGCGGCACAGCAAAGGCAACTGGTGGTGCGATTTCTTATACTCCTACCACGACCGTTCATACCTTCTATTCTTCTGGTGTCTTTACGGTCACTAATCCATCTTTAAGTTCCGTTGACTACCTTGTGGTCGCTGGTGGTGGTGGAGGAGGTAGGGGAGAAGGAAATCCTGGTGGAGATGGTGCTGGTGGAGGTGGTGCTGGGGGTTTTAGAACTGGTTCCAATTTGCCAGTTTCCGGGTCCATATCTATTACTGTTGGTGCTGGTGGTGGAGGTTCTAATACTACTTCTTCAAGGGGATCAACTGGAAATAATTCTATATTTTCATCTATAACTTCTCATGGTGGTGGAGGTGGTGGAAGTGATTATGATTCTGATGTTAGTATTGGAAATGGAGTTTCTGCCGGATCTGGCGGTGGTGCTGCAAACACCTACAATAGTGGTCCAAGATCTGGTGGGACAGGAAATCAACCAGTAGTATTTTCACCACCACAGGGAAATCCTGGTGGTTCAACTGTCGCTCCATATCTTGATAATAGATCTGGTGCTGGTGGTGGAGGATCTACTTCTGCAGGATCTAATAATAGTGCTGGAGGAGGTGCTGGTGGAAATGGAACAGCATCTTCTATTTCTGGATTATCAGTAACTTACGCTGGTGGAGGTGGAGGTGGTAGTGCAGGTAATGTTGGAAGTGGTGGACTAGGAGGAACAGGTGGCGGTGGATCAGGTGGAACCACTAACACTAGTGATCCGGTGCCAGGAACTTCAAATACTGGTGGAGGAGGTGGAGGTGGAGGTGGATATGGAGTTTCTGGTGCCACAAGTCCAAGAAACACTGGCGGCAACGGTGGTTCCGGTATCGTCATCATCGCTTATCCTTCATAAAGCATAAATAACAACATACCATTCATTCATTATACTCAGAAAAACAATTATGGCTCATTTCTGCAAACTTGACGAAAACAATGTCGTCACACAAGTTATCGTCGTAGATAACAAAGATATTACAGACCCATTCACAGGTCAAGAAGATGAAATTCTTGGTGTTGCCTTCTGTAAAAAACTTCTGGGCGGCAACTGGGTTCAGACTTCTTACAACAATAACCTGAGAGTCCGTTATGCTGGTATTGGTTATAGCTACAACAAAACACTTGATGCATTTGTCGCACCCAAACCTTTTGAGTCCTGGGTTCTAAAAACAGAAACTGCTGATTGGGAGTCACCAGTGGGTCCTGCACCTGCACTCACCGAAGCACAGACTGAAGCACGTTCCCGCTATGAGTGGGACGAAGAGAACGGTGCCTGGGAACTTGTAACCCCAGAACCTGCTGCTGAATAATTAATTTTTTGGAGAACAATTGATATGAAACTTCGTTTGCCTGGTGTTGATACTGCTATCAAATATCTACGCCCAAATGCTAAATGGGACTTATACAATAGAACTTTTACTAGGTATGAGTGTTCCGATGGAACAGAACCACCCGAATGGTCTGAAATAGAAGCGCAGATTGCTCTTGACGTAGAAGCATATAACTATTATCTTTATGCTCGTAATCGTGAAACGGACTATGGAGATTGGAAAGATCAACTGAACCTTTTATATGATGATATCAAATCTGGAAACTTGGAGAATGGTCAATGGGTTCAGATGATTGAAGCAGTCAAAGCAAAGCATCCAAAACCAGAGGGACAACCACCGCAGTAAAATAAATGGCACTAGATCGTTTATCGCAAGTTACCAGTTCTGGTATTTCATCAACTGTTAATTTTAGAGCACAAGGAATAACGGTCAGTGGCATTGTAACGGCATCAAGTTTCAGTGGGGCTCTGACTGGTAACGTAACAGGTAATGTAAATGCAACTGGTCTTTCTACATTTTCTGGTGGACTTCAAGTTGGTGTTACAACAAGTATCACTGTTGGTTCATCCTTTATTAAAAATAATGCTGTTGGCATTGGAACCACAACCACAACAGGACGCAATGCTGGTGTTGGGACTGCTACTGGAACTCTCATTTATAATGTAGATTCTGGTCTCCAAATGTATGATACAATTGGTGGTTGGATTACTGTAAAGAGCAATTTTACTGCATCTGGTGGGACCGAAAGCACCACCGCAAGATCTGGATTTATAGTTCATACTTTTACTGCATCTGGATCTTTTGTTGTATCTAATGGAAGTAAAACAGCAGAATATCTTGTAGTTGGTGGGGGTGGAGCAGGGGCAGCAGGTGGTGGGATTCAACCAGCTAGTGGTGGGGGAGGTGGCGCAGGAGCACTTCGTTATTCTTCCTCATTTCCATTAACTCCTGGGACATATACCATTACTATTGGTGCTGGAGGTGCGGTAGGTGGAACAGTTTCCAGTAGAACTGGGGCAGCGACAACATTTTCAACTATAACTTCTCCTGCTGGTGGTGGTGGCGGCAGCGCATCTTCAAGCACTCCTGGTGAAAATGGAGGACCTGGTGGTAGTGGTGGAGGTGCTGGATCTGGACAAGCAGGTGGAGCAACTGGTGGTCCTGCTACTGGAGCTCCTGGCGGTTCTGCAAACACAGCGTCTCCGAATGCTGGATGGGGAAATGCTGGTGGTCCATCGGGAACTAATACTGTAGGTGGTGGTGGCGGCGGCGCCGGTGGTGTTGGTGGAAGTCCAGGAAACGCTCCTGGAACGGGACTTTCTTATTCTATCAATGGAACGGCAACAACATATGCTGCTGGCGGATCTGGTGGAACTCCAGGATCTGTTGGTCCAGCAGGGAGCACCAATACTGGTAATGGTGGTAATGGTGGCGGTGGAACTCCAAATGGTCCAAATGCTGGAGGAGCTGGTGGTTCTGGTATCGTCATCATCGCTTATCCTTCATAAATAACTACACCTGTTGAACCGCAATTCTCAGGAGGAGGGTGAAAGTCCCTCCTTTTTAATATAAATACATATGCGGTTCAATAGAGTAGAAATGTATTACATTTATTCCTATTTAAGGGAAGATCTAAGTCCCTATTATATTGGAAAAGGTAAAGACCAAAGAGCATACTCAAAAGGTCGTAATGAAGTGCGACCACCAAGAGATAAGAGTAGAGTCAAAATTATCAAAGCAAACCTAACGGAACAAGAAGC
>Ga0194115_10005517_pt1 | contig 13140 bp, 15 predicted proteins | sample TA2MahsurfametaG_3_FD_148656 | JGI IMG/M metagenome (GOLD analysis project Ga0194115, IMG submission 148656) | Freshwater microbial communities from Lake Tanganyika, Tanzania - TA2015002 Mahale S4 surface | ecosystem: Environmental > Aquatic > Freshwater > Lake | place: Tanzania: Lake...
GTCGAAGAAGCTCGTCTTCGTCGTGGTCTTCGTGGTGAGACGACGGCCAGTAGTGCTGCCATTACCACCACTACTACCACGACTACTACCACCACTACTCGTAATTATGGTGGTCCGGAATCTGAAATCATCAATGATTACAGTAATGCTCAATACTTTGGTAGTGTCAGTATCGGATCACCGCCACAATCCTTTCAAGTCATTTTCGATACGGGATCATCTAATCTTTGGGTCCCCAAGGTAGGGTGTACCCATTGTGGACTTCCCTTTATTGGGAAGAAACATAAATATGATCATGAAAAAAGTTCTAGTTATGAACAAGATGGGAAAGATTTTGAAATCATGTATGGGAGTGGTTCGGTTAGTGGATTCTTTTCCTTTGATGATATTATCTTGGCAGATGATTTAATTGTTGAGGGACAACGATTTGCTGAAATTCAAGATGCAGGTGGATTAGGTTTTGCGTATTCATTGGGAAAATTTGATGGTATTTTGGGGTTAGGATTTACATCGATTAGTATCGATGGGACGACGACACCCTTTGAAAATTTAATCAAACAGGGTAAGATTGATCAACCTATCTTTTCCTTTTACTTGGGTGATAATGGTCCTGGAGAATTAACCTTTGGTGGATATGATACTTCTAAATTTGAGGGAGAACTTTCCTATGTCAAGGTACGTTTGGTTCCCACTCATCAATACTTCGGACCGATTGGTGCAGGTCCGCCAGATGTTTTCGCTTTCGACGAACAACTTGACTCAACGCCATACTGTCGTTCCTCTCTGTTTTCAAATTCACATCCTCATTATTTCGTTGAGACAGTTGGATGCTGCAACATACTGGCAAATTACCTTGGATAGTATTGTGGCAGGTGATTACAAGAAGGAGGCTGGTGATTCCAAGATTACCGCTATCGTCGATAGTGGTACAAGTCTCATGGTGGGTCCCAAGGCGGAAGTTACTAAACTTGCTGCCGCCTTGGGTGCCAAGCCTAATTTCACAGGTCAGTACACTGTTGACTGTTCTACTGTCGATGAACTTCCAGATGTCGTCTTTACGATTGGCGGAAAGGAATATACCGTCCCCGGAAGTAAGGCAGTCATCCAAGCCCAATCGATCTGCCTCTTTGCATTTATGGGGATTGATTTCCCAGCCCCTGGACCACAATGGATCTTGGGGGATGTCTTTATGCGAGAATATTACACCGTCTTCAATTACGTGGATGAAACGATTGGATTCGCAAAGGCCGTTAAGTAGGGCAAGAAAACTCTAGTCAGGAAGAAGACAGGCATAGATGTGGTTGCCAACTGAATGAATGAATGTAGCGATTACGCACAGAAATACATATTCAAGAAAGGCGAGCTACCCAAGCTAATGATTAACCTATTCATTTCATCACCATTGAATGATCCAAACCCTACCCAGGCACGTTTCCCTTTACAGTTAGTTGTAGAACCGATATCGTTCTAAAGTGAGAAAGGGAACGGACACTGGATTGTCTTCATTCAGACCTTGTTCTTTACGAATCCGGGCTTCCATATCTCTACGACGACGACAATTTTCTGCAAATTTCATAAATGATCTCAAATTTGGATCCTTCTGAATATCGTCATCATTCGCGGGTTCTACGAGATGGGCCTTGTATGTTTCTGCAATCTCCAAAAAGGGTGTACATACCTCTTCGGCGACTACACTTCGACCAGAAATCAAGGGTGATTGTTCAAAATCCTTTCTCATAGAACCCTGATGTGCCTGAACGAGTAATAGGGATCCAGAAATACCCGTACTTACACTGACAAGTAAATCTGTGATGATTCTCATCGATGAGAGTGCCGCCTGGACGTCACGATCACGCTTCAATTCCAGGTACCCCATTGGTGGATGTGATTTAGATGGTGATTGTGACTTTGGAAGATTACTCCTCAAACGATCCGGTGGGAATGTTAGATGTGTATCCTTGTATCCTTGCCATTTCGTGATCATACGGTTACGCCATGCCTGAAAACCCGGTGTCCCCGCCACTCGAAAAGTTAGGAACAAAAAGAGGGCAGATCCAGCCCCATAGTTGAGTGGTGATACATACTTTTCCAACTGACGACGTTCCCATTGGTACTGCCCCTGTGATTCACCGTACCACGTCGCGTTCAAGTTTATCAAACAGTTGGCGATTCCCTTGGTGACTTCTTCCCAGCAATCCTGAGATAACTTCGACGACTCTGCTGGTTCAGGCATGAGAGCTGGTATTCGATTCCTGGAAGAAAGTGGCTAGCGGTAGGGGCTACAGTTGTCCATAAGCGAACGACGATTGGGAAAACAAAATGGAGTTCAGGTACTTCAAGTACTACTATGCGGACCGATTCACCGACAGTGAGGCCTTTGTTTTGTGGATTATGGGAAAAAGTGGTGACTGTGATTACTGATGACGGTAGCGACAGTCGGATAAGTCGCTCCTTGAGACTTCTGTGGGCGAAATTATGCGCATCACTCTGGTTCTTGTTGGGACAGGGATTGCCAAGTCCAACTCTTCTGATCTTCTGTGCGTCCATGATAGTTGCAACGTCCTCTTCATGGCCTTTCCGCCACACAAGGAAGCAGTAAAGATCGAAATCTAGGCACAAAGAAACAAACTTAGAATTACATCACGACGCAACAACAAGATCCATTCTGTGGTATGGGGAGCAACGGTTGACCGGTCTCTCGTTCGTAGATAAGAAATTCAATGACTTCTGCTGCATATGCGTTAGGGTTCGTCCAGTCCCAGTCGTTGTAAACACGCTCGTCCTTTTCGTCCATGACACATTCAAGATACTTTTTGTCTTCGGCGAAGGTGCCGATTTCGCTTTGAGATGCCGCATTCACATCTTTGGGAGGAACGTAAGGGGGGCGCTTCTTGTCAGCCACAATCGACTCCCAATTAGCGTTCTTGAACCATTTGTGAGCCATAATCTCTTCGCAGCCATTCGTCCCGAGCCTGATCTTCTCATCCTTCTCCAGTAGTTTTCTGCATAGATCGGCTACATCAGGTTCAAACAATGGTTCCGGAAACTCAGGGTGCATCTCAAGCGTCGCATGGTCGATGGCCTTTTCCTATAGAGCCAAAAAAGAGATAACGAGAGTGAGCGATGACATGCCTTCGCAAGCGATTATTCACTAAAGTTGCTATGGATGACATACCTTGGTGTCCTTCCCAGCGGCAAGGCCAAAGTTCAGTGCGGCCTCCGAACGAAACGGATTTGCACCAGAGATGAACTCAGCCAAACAGCATCCGAAGCTGAACCAGTCCACAGTATGCCCATATGTCATTCGCTTTCCCCGCTTATCGCGTCGCAACATTTCGGGTGCCCAATATCCTCTGGTTCCCGCAGCACCATGAAGAGTCGGCATGATCTTCGTTGCTAGCCCGAGGTCCGTAATCTTGACACGACCATCTTCCGCCAAAAGACAATTCTCTGGCTTGAGATCTCGGTAGACATAACCCTGGTCGTGGATGGCCTGCAGGCCTAGCATAATACGAGCAGCATAGTATTGACACTCTCGTTTCGGAAAACGTCCTTTTAGATGCAGGTGATAGCCGAGATCCCCCCCTGTCATCAAATCCAAGATCAAAAAGATGTCGTCCTTGGAATGGAATGAATACTTTAGATTGACAACAAAAGGCGATTCAACAGATGACAACGCCTTTCGTTCGTTCAGAATTAATTGTTCTGACTTCTTGAGCTTGATTCGTTTCTTATTCATTACCTTCATTGCGTAAAGCTTCCCTGAAGTACCCTTCTTGCATGCTGCATGGTACAACAAGAGGCTCGTTAGTGACCACCGACCGCGACGACATCGATGTCGCTACATCACTTACCGATCACAGACCCGAATCCACCACGCCCCAATACCCGCATAGTGAAGAAGTCATCTGGGACCACCCTTCGGTCCTGGAACCACAAAAAGTTGCGAAGTTTGATAAACTGAGCCGAATGAGTAAATTCTACCCAATATTGCTGTCGAAGAGATTCAACGACTAGTGCATCGGCCTTGTCGAATGTCGAGTCCGGCAATACCAAGTCTCCCTTGTTCCGATAGGAGCTAGTGAGTTCTCGGATACTCGAGTACTTCTCCAGTTGCTTTCGAACGGCTGGATCCGGCGGATTTGAGGCGTCGTATGCTGATGATAATGAATCTCCTGATACCCATCCTTGATCGGTCGATTTTTCGGAGGACCTACGCTTCTGACTAGCGACAATGGCTTTTTCGAGTGACTTGATCGTGTCAATGATTTCGTCTACGACCATCGCCTTTAGACCGAGGCAGTTCACCTTCTTGAAAGGATCCCAGCAGATCTGAGAAAGTTTCTGCATCTCTTCATCAAAAGGAGGAGGATCGGGACGATTGAGATCGTATTCAACAATCAAGGTTCGTTCTGGAGCAGCGCGCCTTCCAGTCGACTCGAGGATGGGCAATTCAAGCAAGTAGACTTCCACAATCTTCTTCGCTCTGTCTATTCTGTATTTGCCCCGGAGCTTACGCCAGCGGAGGATTTCTTCAAGGAAGTTGATTCTCAGATAATCGTCACAGACGGTCTTTAGATAATCAGAAAAAAGATAAAGCCCTATCGCTGACGAAAGATACCAGTCGCAACTAAAAGGATCCAGATTCCTTCCAGACTCTGATGGAGTCCGCCTGACTTTCTTCGCGCTTCGTCTCGTCGCTGCTTCCCATTCCGCCAACTGTTCCTCCGTAGGTATGTCCCAGCTTAGCACTGGTCTTGGACCCTCTTCCTGAGTTGCGATGGCGTTGACATATTGGGCGTCCTCAATGGCATCTTGAAGTTCTTCCATTTTCTAGGATTACCTTACCAAAAAGGTTTATCGAAGACTGCTCGTCCTCGAATAGACTCAGCAGCTTAATGTTGTATATGTTGATCCACAGATGATGTTACTCGATTGGCAACCAAAAGGATCTGCGTTGGATTTTATCGCCTCCCTGTAAAAGAGCCAAGGAGTCACCTAGCACCACCGTTCTTCCGTTGAGTTTTGCGCTCTCGGATGCCAGTAGGGTCTTTTCATGCTCCGAGGATAACCGATTTTTTCATTGGGGGACTCTTCTGCGTCACCCTCAAGACATTTGCGATTCTATGTACAAAGAAAATTACCAAACGCACACTGCGTTTTAAAGGGGCCCTTGGGACAAACATATCTATGGCTATGCCACGACCGGTTCTCTTCCGTGCGCGAAAGACTACGCGGCTTCCGAAACGCGCGCTTCAAATTCGATATTGGCTGGTCATTTTGACGTCATTGCTCGGAACGAGGACTGTAGGATAAACGAAGGACCGCGAATGGGTTATGGGTGACTTCCAATTGAGACAGTGGCACACGTGAGAAACGAGGCCATCACTGCGTCACACACAGGGGCTTGCTGGCTGGATTTCACCATCAAAATGCGTATATCTTCCGATATCATTTTTCAATCTCCTGTGACAGTGAACCGTACTGCGATCGGCCATAACGAAAGGATTTGCCATCCGAGCCAAAGTAAAGAGTTATGATTCTGATGAGGCTGTATACGGCTTTGTGCTTGATCTTTAATGCTACTGTCTTCGGCTTTACGATTCCCCAAAGATCGACGGCTACTCGATCTTCCAAGACTCACCTGTATGGAGTCGGAACCACTCTTCGACGCGTCCGAGACAGTCTTTTGGACCGAGAACGTTCTCGGGAGGATCTCAAAATAGGTATTGCTGGATTTTATGATCGTTCTTCCAAATTGTGGGAAGATGTCTGGGGTGAGGTACGTTTTGTTGGCAGCAGTTGTAGTACACTGGAGGTAGTTTAGGTGATGGCGCACGACCCTTTTTCGTTGGGTACATACTGATTCCCCCCCCCATCTCGGACCCCACAGCATATGCATCACGGATATTATGTCCCAGAAGACAGATCAGATCACCAACAGGCACAGATTGACTTGATTGATGAGGTATTAAAGTGGGCGAATGCGACGAGTGCGACGTCGATGGTCGATGTCGGGTGTGGTATCGGTGGAAGTAGTCGTCATATCGCACAGAAATTTGGTTGTACGGCACAAGGGATTACCTTGAGTCCCTATCAGGCAAATCGTGGGAATGAATTGGCAGCCCAACAGGGTCTTTCCGATCAAGCTTCCTTTCAGGTAGGTGTTTTTTTGGTTTTGTCACACCATATGGACTCGCGACCGACGAATGGACAATCATCGTTTCTAAATCATTTTGTATCCTCTTTCTTATAGGTAGCAGATGCCTTGAATATGCCATTCAAGGAAAATTCCTTTGATCTTGTATGGAGTTTGGAATCGGGGGAACATATGCCCGATAAGAAACAATTTGTGAATGAACTCTTTCGGGTAGCGACACCGGGGGGACGGATCATTATTGTTACTTGGTGTCATCGAGATTTGGAAGTAGGTGAATCTAGATTGACTTGGAAGGAAGAAAAATTATTGGCGAAGATTAATCGTGCCTATTATCTACCCCGATGGTGTAGTGTCCAAGACTACGTTGATTTACTCAAAGCACAAGGTGCGACAGATATCAAACGGGATGATTGGTCCTATATTATTGCACCCTTTTGGAAGGCTGTTATTAAGAGTAGTCTGAATCTGAAAAGCTTGGTCGGATTATTGAAGAGTGGATTTTCTACCATCCGAGGTGCCTATGCTATGCTTCTCATGTTGCGTGGATTCAAAAAGGGATTGATCAAATTTGGACTCGTCACTTGTACCAAACCTTTGTCAAAATAAAAAAGAATAAAGGAATAAAATCTATTGGGAAACCCATTCATTGGGGATCATCTTCGGCCTTTGAGCTATGAGTATAGGAGTAAAACGGAACATCATGGCGTCCAGAAGGCCAAAGAAGTCGTCGGTCCGCTCGACACAGACGACCATTCCTTGAAAAATCGACACGACTCGTTGGATTAGTCGGCGATTCTCATTCGTTCTATCGACGAAAAAAAAGTTCGCGTTTCTACTACATCCCGTCATTCGAAGTTCGATTCAACAAGCGACGATGACGCAAGGGTGTCAGACAGCACAAAAGTTTTCGATTGCTGTATCATACCCGAATCGCATCTCACAGCACCTGAGACGCAGTCGAAATAAGGGTTCTTACAGTCAGAGAGACCTTAATAAAAAGCCCCCGACCCCCTGATAGCCTGCCGCTTCATTTCATTTCGTTTCTGTGACGGCATCGGAAAACGATGGGATCAACAAGTGATTGTCATCGTAGCGGACGACATAGTACCAGTGGAGAACAAATCCCATTATTGAATCATCATCTATCAATTTCAGAACGAAATGGAGCATTCGAAGAGGAAGATCATCGTTTAGATTTATCGAGGGATGGTTCCGCATCGACGATTGAAACGATGATGAACATTGCCAAGACATGTATGGGGACAGGTTGTCTTGCCTTACCCGTCGCGACGAAACAGGGTGGAGTCCTCCTCCATGTGTTTGGTATCCTATGTATCGCATTATGGAATGTATTTAGTGCCCATCGATTATCGGAATGTTGGGATCTATTAACACGGAAGGAATATGGACGGAATGGTTGTTCACTGATGGAATTATCACAACTACCACCACCACCCAGGGGGACAGCGACACTTGGAAAGGTAGCATGGTATGCTCTGGGGGGACGCACCGGTATATTGATTGTGGATACATTGACTGTCATTCTCATGTTTGGAATTATCGTATCGTATATTGATGCGATTCGGACCTTCCTAGAGGGAACTCCCTTGACGACACATTCCCAAGTTTTGGATGCTATCGTCGTCGCGGTCATGGTCGCACCATTATCTATCGTTCCAGATCTAGGTTATTTGACCAAGACATCAGCTGCTGGTAAGTTTTTTAACTTTCGGAAATTTCCTTACTATGGTCTAGGAGAGAGCGAGAAGAAATGGTAGTATCTCACTCGGGAAGAATTTCTTTTGCAATTCAGGACTTTCGGTGCTTGGTGTCACTCTTGTAGTTGTTGGAATATATGGGTACCAGTCGTTGGGGGATGACGAAGAAGTAACAGGTCATATCAATCTACTTCCAAGGGATGGGATGGCTGGGATAAGTCAATGGTTTGGATGTATCGTATTCGGCTTTGGGATAGTACCACTGACCTTTAACTTCCGTGAAAGTATGGCAGAGCCTGCCAAGCTCTCCATGACGATCACAGTGGCACTCTTGTTTGTGGCCATGACGTATATCGTCATTGGTCTGACCTTGTTGACATTGTATCCTGAAATTACAAGTGATGTCCTATCGGAACTTCCCACTGAGGGACTTATCCCTGGTTTGACACGACTTTCAATGGTTGTGGTAGTCTTGGCGACAGCTCCCTTACTGATTGTCCCCTGTGGACAAATCATCGAGGGGAAGATGACTCAAATTCCACAACGAGAGGAAGTTGATTATCATAAGAATCTTCATCGTCATCGACGGATGCAAGTTGCGGTACGACTTGGGATTTGTTTCCTTACTGTGGCGATTAGTGTCGCTGTACCGGAATTTGTCGGCGTCCTGACATTTGTGGGATGTTTTTGTGTGGCATTTGTCAACTTTTGTATCCCCCCCTTCCTTCATTTACTGATACGAATTTCTCAAGGAGAAACTTCCTGGACGTATCTATGGATAGATACACTTTTCCTAGCTTGGGGCTTGGTAGCAACGGGTATCAGTACGATGTTTGTCTTTCGGCATTCCATAATGGGCAATAAAGACATCTAATGGTAGTCAACAAAAATTATGTAATCCTCGTCACAATATTGTAAAAATTTGGAAGGAGCCGACGTAAAGTTCGAAGCGTAGTGATCGATGACGCTGGCATCATTGTCATAAAGGGTCGAGAAGCCTAGACTCAAGTACTGGTCCATCACGTAGTTTCGCGATTCCATACCAGTGTTGCAATTTCCAAAGCCTATAGGAGGCGGCAGACGAAGAGGCATGACCAGCGGATCCCTTCCTACCTGTTGAGGAGGACTGACGTCGTCCGTTCGGTAGTCGACGATGTGAAATAGGGGAGCTGCATCCTCTTCAACGTCTTCATCCAAATTGTTCGGTTCAACTTCGTGCGAAACAACATCCAAATTATTCGGTTCAACTTCGTGGGAAACAACAGCGCTCGAAGAAGAAGACGACGGATCAGGTGCCGGCTGGGATGTTGTTGCTTCTTTTTGTTGATGAGGAGTACTACCACTACTACTGGTACTCCGTCCATTCGAACGGCCCGTTTTGGGTGACGGGATACCCCCTTTTGCAAATGAATCCCGACGCATATTCGTCGAGAGTTCCCGTGCTCCTCGGATGAAGAGAGGGTGCATACAACAACCCTTCTAGGGTCCACGTGGGATTCGAGAGAAAGAGTACAGATTCAACTGTCGTTGGAAGCTTCCGAATTTCGTCAGTTTAAAGAATTTCCTAATGATGACAGACTGAAATTCATCAATAGAATTGATTCGAAAGGCTTTCCCACCCATCTCCCAACATGCAAGATGTTGAAGATGTTTCTTCTCGCAGTATTCCAACATATCATGAAGCTTATTTGGGAATGCAGCGTATCGAGGGGTCCGTACGGTTTTTGCTGACGCTGTGAATGTGTCGGGGGTACATCCCCCCACGCTCGGTTCTCCGACATCGATAAGTTGATCAATAATTCGTTGTAAAGCGTTGTTGTCTTCCGGGAGATGTTTCCCAGTCTCATGTTGTCGGCGTTCCATGAGAGCATGCTGGAGAACAATATTCCATTGAAAGAATTCTTCTAAACGATCCACTGCCTGCTGGCTTAATGTAGGTCGACCAGAAGCCGACGTAATGATGGGTGTAGGCTCGAGTAGAGCACGAGACTCTTCGGGGACCCATGCAGGGAACGATAGGACATCTGATTCCTCCTCTTCCTTCTCGGTCCTCACAATGGGATTTCCTTTCTCCATCCTATTCTGCGAACATGGTGGAGGCTTGTTCCGCGTAAAGTCTTCATGTTGATAAAAAACATACCTTGTTTTCCTTTTCTGCCATGATCTGTCGAAAATTGTACACATCCAGTTCCTAAAGAAAAAAAAACGAACAGGAGATGCGTAAGCCCAGCTATGTTCACTTGGAAGGGTCAATCCCATTGATACAACCTCAACTTACACTTAAGAAACTTTCCAAGGTGGCATTGCCGAAAAAGATTGGCAAAATATTGTTTACGAACTGGTCTGGTTCATGAATCTGAAATACGGTTCCCTCCAGTTCCCAGCTTATAATATGTTCTAAATTTTGACTTGAACAGAATTCAACCATCCGATGAAGTCGTGTAGGAAATGATGCGGCATCGGACTGGTTTTCTGTCTGAGGATCAGTCGACCTTTCGTTGTGACCCATACTGTAATGCAAAAGTGGACGAATATCACCTACATTTGTCACTACCGCATTGTCGCCAACCAACGACAGGCTAACCAGATCGCCATCTGACAGTGAGGAACTATCCTGTGTTATTCCTATCATCATTTTGTCTTGGGGGCACCAAAGATGAAGGTTTCTAAGCGACCCACCGGCCCCTCTTGCCATGCTGTGGAGTCGGTGACTCCCTTGAAGAGCGAACCTTTTCTGGCAGAACTGCGTTATCGATGGATAAAATCGTCTTCCTCCGAAAGATCAGTTTACCAAGCAAGAAGTACGGCCACCTCGAAAAAATGACTCATGAAAGGACTTTTGCTCACTTAATGTAATTTGAGGGTAGGCGCTTCGTCGCCATTCACTTTACCGTAGGACCAGCGTATATATAAAGAAAAAAAGGCAAAGTCCGATGATTGACTTGTGAAAAACGGAAACGTCATCATCACGGAAAATTCTAGCTTTTTTTCACTTTGCTTATTTATTGGGATAGGCGCATTGTTGTCCGCCACCTAAATTTGCGAACATTGTATACGCAAGGAAATACAATTAATAATCGTGCTATTAGGTAAACTTCGATCCATCCCTCATTTATCTAAGGTATGGTCCGATGACTGTGATGCGACATTCGGAAGCCGAGGGAACATCTTGTCGTTTTGGTCCCGTTCCACTTAATTCAATGTTAAAATCAATGGTCCCGTTTGAATATACTTAGTCCCCGTTATTATGTATACAGGAATCCAATAAGATGGCTACCATATCATACGTACGGCATGTGATATCATATACGTCATCGACGATGAACTCACTTTCACGGTCACTGTCAATCCGCCTATATCTGTCCATCAGCATCTCACACTTGAAGATTTCTACACGCCCTGTCGAAATAAAGGGTGTCTTCTCATTGAACCCCTACGATCAGAAGTCTTTACTCGTTCAGTGGCGTAGTAGCACACTATATTGCAAAAATTGAACAGACCGGAATCATGCGAGCTAAGGTAGTCATCGGGACTCGACTTCATCTTGGAAATTCGTCTGTCCCACCAACGAATCTTCAAATCGAGGGATGGGTACAGAATTTACGAAAGATCGTCGAGGAATCCACACGGAGTGATCTGGAAATTGTAGCGGTCATCGCTGTCGATGCAACACCGAAAATTGTAGACTATGACTATGTACAAACATTACGCGATTATATTGCCAAGAAGAACGACAAGGATCTACAGAAAATCATTCATATCCTACCGGTGTCGCCATGGGGTAAATTTGTTCCTGCCTTGAATGCACTTGTTCATTATGCTCATGAAGATATCCATGCAGAATATATATTGATGATATCGGCAGAAGTATCAGCATCCGCACAATCGATACATTTCTTGTATGATCATTGTCGAGAGGTTGATGATGGACAATCTTACGTCCTAGTTGCTGGAGCAGCCCTGAATGGACATACGATATACGACGAATCACCAAAGAGCGACAACGAAACGACAACCTGCATCAGTAACAGCAGTAGTCCCCGAAAGACTCATCCACTGAATGGTCGGACATGTCCCTGGAATACCCTTGCTATGTGGAATGTATCGAAACTTATCTTGACAGGATTTTTGACTGTATCTGATATTGGATCATTTGCGGGGATAGAAGAATCTGTCGCGATTGCCATGCATCAATCTCTCTTTCCACACGCACGGGCGAAATTAATTCGTTTGACTGATATCCAATGGAAAGATACCTTTGACGACGAAGAAAGAAGACAATGGCATGAACGAAAGATGAATTCAAAATTAGAACGTGCCAATATCCAACTGGAAATGCTTGGTCTTATCGACAAAGGACGAGTGGAACATATTTGAGGGTTATGATGATATCAATACGAATTTTGGGCAGTCCTTTTTTCAAAGGTCGGCCGGAGTCGTAAAAACGAAGCTGCCAAATCGTTGGGGCAAGTCTACAAATCATACAAAACGGCAGATATCCACTTTTGATTGTATTTGAGATTTATAGGTACGAAAGTCGGATAATATTGGACGACGACGAAGAATTGACTATGAAGCAAGAGAGTGGATATTTCCATCCCACGTTCCATCACAAAATTGCCTTTCATGTTCTCGGACAATCAAGTACAACCATCCCAGTGGATGCAAGAAGAGCACAAAACACAAAACGGGGGATGTAGAAAGTATGCTACTAGAGGTCTTTTCTATCCGCGGAATGAAAGAATAAAACAATAAATATAATTTGTGGCTATATGGTTAGGTTCGGAAGGGGTACCGGCTTTCATCATCCCAAACGTAAGATCAGATGGACGCCACTACTGGTTTCGACCAATTCCTTTGTTAATTCCCCAATTTCTAAACCAAAGGATGCTTCTTCAAAGGTGGGTTGCATCTTCCGCCGACCAAAGAAGCCTAAATCACCACCCCGTTTAGCACTACTACAATCCGATTCCGTCCTTGCCAATTCTTCAAAGGTTGCACGTAATTCCTTCGGATCTGCTTCGACTTCTAATAGGATATCTAATAGACCCTGTAATTCTTCCTTTGCTTCCTCTAATGACTGTGTAATCGTCGGTTGACGCCATGAACTTGGACGACGTGAATCCTTATGTTTCTTCAAAATATGTAATACACGGACCTCCTTTGGTCCATTCGACGACGATGATGATGATCCTGCCGCCGTCTTGGGACGTTTCGTCGGTCGTTCTTGGTTGGAAACAGATGATGCTGTTGGTTGTAGTA